>Ga0302312_10002701_pt1 | contig 10200 bp, 2 predicted proteins | sample III_Palsa_N2_1_FD_200529 | JGI IMG/M metagenome (GOLD analysis project Ga0302312, IMG submission 200529) | Peat permafrost microbial communities from Stordalen Mire near Abisko, Sweden - III_Palsa_N2_1 | ecosystem: Environmental > Terrestrial > Soil > Palsa > Peat permafrost | place: Sweden...
ACGAAGCGAACAGCGGTGTCAGTCGTACAATCGAACTGGGGTACAAATTCAGCGTTGGCCAGACAACCCGGCGGAGGGGCGCAGGTGTCGGTATGATTCACCGCGGAGACATGCAAGTCGATAGAACCCGTCACCGGAATGTTATTGATCGCTACCGGCGTGAACACTTGTATATAATAGCTGCCCTGTGAAAGACACTTATACGTATTCTGGGTCAACGCATCCTGCACGCAACTCGTCTCCTGCATGGCCCCGCAATCCCCCGTCATCAGCCGGTAATTGATGTCAGTTGACGTGGCGGTCGTATTTTCATCCAGGTAGGCGGTGACGTCCAAGGTGTCCGGTCCCGTGATATCGATCCTAAACCAGGAAGATTTATAGTTGGCCGTGACGGCGTTGGGTGGGCAGGAAAGGGTCGGGCCAAATTCTCCGTAGTCCGTTCCGATGGTATGGCAATCTACTACGACGGTGGCGACGGTGGCGCCGGGCCCGCTAAGCGCGGCAACCACGGGCTTGGCGCAGAAGTCACCTGCCTCTTCGTTGAGCCAGATGACGGGTTGGAAATATTGGTTAACCATGCTGCACCCGGTAGTGATCAGGTAATACGTACCCGGTGCAATACATTGCTGAGCCCAATATACGTTCGACGAGTCGATATAGGTACTGGTATTCCTCAGGTAGGTCAGCCCATTTTGGGTGGAATCTCCCGGAGTGGTTTGCCGAAAGAGCATGATGTCGGTACCGTATGAACTGGTCGGGATGCCGTTGATATTACTCCGGTACCGAATGTATCCCGTCACGCCGACGGTGAATTTATACCATAATGTCTTTGGCGCGCAGGAACCATATCCGGTTTGCTGGAAAGGATCGTTCGGGTCGGCCGAGGCGCAGGTAAAGTTATCCGTGGCCCCGGTGTCTATTCCGGAGGCTAAGTTCAAGCCGATGGTATCAGCCTGGTAGTAATGATCGAATTTGGGTTGGACGGCGGTCACCGAATCTACCTTCACCGACACCTCGACCTGGCTGTTGGGCATCATCTGATTCTGCTGGGGATAGGCCGAGGCGTTGTCGACCACTACATAGTACCGAATGGGTGCTTGCGCCCCGCAAGGCGGCCGGTAAAAACGGATGGAATCGTAGGCATAACAATAGTATCCTTCAAGGTTATCCCCGAGGAACTTCAGTCCCTGGGCGACCGTGGAATCGACCTGTCCGGAGCTCACGACCGTCGCAAAAGGAAGGCTGCCATTGACAGGACTCTGGTAAACCGAAAAAGGATACTGGAAGGTCTTATCCAGTGACTTATTATTGACTTCCACTGTCACATAACCAGGCTGGTCCACTACGAAGGTGTACCAGAGATTCCGACGGGGTATATCGGGAGGTTGAGGCAACAGAGAAGAATCATACAAGTGATTATTGACCCCGGCGTAGTAGATTCGGGGATCGTATATCGCTGCGCAGGCAGCGTCGGAAGGATCGGTCTGGGCCGCGCCGGTCGTACAATAAAAGAAATCATTGCTGGGCGCTCTTCCCGCATTGAAGGGATTGACATCTCCTGTTTTCCCATTGTGGAATGTATTGTCCGGGGATACCGTTCCAAAATCGTAGGCGTTGGTAGCATAATCGAAACGGGAATATCCCGGTGCATCGATATAGATCGTGGGGGCGACGCTCGTACAACTGCCACCGATTACTTCCTGGTCATCGGCGAAAAGCACAAGGGTATAGGTGCCCGGCTGCATTTGGCAGATCTGTATGTATCCGGTAGACTGGATACAGGGCTGGATGGGAGTCGTCGTGGGGAACTGAGCGGAGTCCAGCCGCACGTCCTTATTAAACACTTCTCCCCAATAACCCTGCGTATTGATGACCACAAAGCTTGGCTGGGTGAGCGTAAATACGTAATACACCACCCTGTCCATGGCAGGATTACAGGAGACGATAGGCTGTTTGCTAAAGGGGGTATCCACCGTACAGTTGAAGTTTTCCGTCGCCAGCGTATAGGTCGTATCCGTGAGGGGGTAGGCCGTGGTGCTGCCCACCCTCGGACCCCATTGTATCAAATAGGGTTTATGCGTATTGGTATCCACACTGGCCTTATAGGGGCGATCGAATTGGGGTCCGGGACAGGCCGGGGTCACGCTGATGATGAGCTGATCGGAGAGGCCAATGTCGTTTGGTACGGTGGTATTGGGAAATGGATGGGCGTAGGTGGGACCGTCGCCGTAGTCTACAACGGTATACCAGCCTGGCTGCAAGGCATTGCATCCTGAAATAACGGCCGAGCCGTTTCCTTGAAATGTATAGCTCCCGTTGATCAAGATGGGCTGTAACCCTCCGAGTCCCGCACTGGCCTGTCCCGAGAATAGCGTCATGGTAGGATTGGCCCAGGCGCCGCAGCCCACATAATAATAACTGACGTGTTGGTAAAAAGTCACGGCGCTGGGAGCGCTCAGGTAAAACTCACGGTATATGGCCTTCGTTGCCGGACTATCCGCGTAGGTCTCCGTGGGAGGTCCATATCCATTGATGGGAACGGCGTTGTTGATACAACTAAAGGTATCTACATCGCTGAGATGGGGAGACGCCCCGGAATCCAGGATGTTTCCCATATTTTGAGCGGTGACCCCGTTATAATGTTTGGTGCCGGTAACCGTGAAGGTAAGCGTAGGCTGATCCGTGACACCTACATTGGCACTGTCTCCCATAGCTACCAGGGTATAGGTTCCCGGTGTGACACAGAGATCATTGGTGTAACAGTAATTGGCTGTATAATAGTTCAGGCAGGTCGAATAGGGTTTGAGTCCGGTAATGGAATCCGGATACAGGTGGGCATTTTGGGCGCTGGCCAGTGTATTTGCGTTCCCCCCATACAGGACGTAATTTAACTGACCGATGTTGCTGAGTTTCAGTATACCGCTGTCCTGCTTGCCATTGCTATACGCATCCCCAATCACCAGCTCCCGGTAAATGGCTTTTCGGTTCAGGGTGTCGCAATGGGTGCCCGCCGGAAGCACCGTGTTGCCGCAGCCCAGGGTGTCGGCATGCGTTGTATAGGCAATGCCTTCCTGCATAGCGCTCATCGTTCCCGCTACATTGTGGACGGTATCGAATGCCCCGGGGGTAGCCAGAGAATAGTGATTGACATCCTGGATTTTAGTAACATATAGCGTAACCTGTACTTGAGAGCCTAAGTCCGAATACAGATAAGTCTGGTTGTTGTACAACAGGGTCGAGCAGTACACACTGGATGGTGGCTGTACGGAGTCCGTGCCGGATACCTGAATCGTATAGGTGCCCGGACTCAGACAGTTTTGGTACAGATAAGTGCTGACACCTTGCTGTAGAATGGAGGCAGGCGTTAATGAAGTACAGGAATTGGTAGGGGCCTGGTTGAATAGACGGGTAAGGACGGGCTGCGGGTTGCCGGGGCTATAGGCATATAACATGATGTTGGCTTCAGCCGTCAGTGTAAATGTGAAAAAGGTGCTTAAGTCATAGTTGTATGTGCCATACGGTATCCCCTTGGTAGGCAGGGTCGGGCCACAGCTATCCAGGGCATGTCGGCTGTTGCAGGCCAGGTAATCGGTGTCGTAATAGACCTGCTGGTTAACGGTGGGTGTAATGACCCCAAGACTGCTGGCCGCAGGTATATTGGCTGCGATAGGTTGAGGCGCGCGCGTAGGTTTAGTTCCTCCATAAGCCAGGCCCAGCCGCATATTGTCATTGAAATTTTCGTTGAAGAACAGCTGGATGGAATAGGTCGTATTGGGTAGCAGCTCGTTGCATCGGTAGAGTCTTTCACCGGCGCTGTATCCGGAAAGAACCATTGAATCGCATCCATCCACCACCGGCAGGGTAGTATACGAAGCAGAAGTGACATCCCCTTTGTAGAGGTTATAGCCGACAGTGGGAGGCCCATTCACAAACGTGCAACCAGCGTTACCTGAAGTCAGCAGGACCCCCATGTAATCGAAATAGGCCGGAGTGGTGAAAGTGAACCAAACGCTTTTGGTATACTGCTGGTATTGATACAGGGAAGTACAGACCTCTGCCGCATTTTCCAAAGACTGACATTGTACCTGAAAGTTGACGTAAGAAGTAAAGGCGCTCAATACCCCGAAAGGATAGGCCTGGGAAGGATGGTCATATTGAGCCCCTGTGGAATCCTGTACGCTCAGCTGAATACCCAATAACCCGTTGGCAGCGTCGTCGCCCGATACCTGGATCAGGTATGTACCCGGATCTACGCAAGGGTTAAAGGTGCTGCCGAATTTAGGTATGGCCGTGAGCTTGATACTGACGCTGTCCTGGGAAGGCACGCAGCTACTGGTTTTATAGACCGTAAACCCCGCGTCGCCTGCTTGTATGGCCGTGCTCGGCTGGGTCAGGGTGATCCGCACGCTACGGGAGGTAGGCAGTGTGAATTCGTACCATATCGATTTTTTGTTTTGCCCTGCCTGGGCAATGGCAAGGGGAAAGGTTTCGCCCGCCTGAAGGGTTGCCGACGTGAGGTCGAAATTGGCAGAATTAAAAATGCCGGTGCCGAAGCCTCCACCGGGAATCAGGATGGGGCTGGCGCTGGAGCAGTTGTCGTTGCCAGGTTGTGCACTGGCGGGGTTGAAGATAGAGGCTGAATAAGCAATGCAGAGAGCCATCAACCACTTTACACTCGTGGGCATTAAACAAAGATGATTTCAGACGAATAAGCAAAACACACTTACCCTGAGCGACTTGCGCAGGATAACGACATACAGAACAGATTTACTTTGGGTAGCTCGTAAAGCGGAAATTCAAAGGCAGGATCTGGTAAAAGACTTCGAGTAGTATAAATATAATTAATCAGTTCAATAAAAAGAATATCCGAATATTAAATAATCTAAAAGCGTATGCATGTTGTGGTTGTGGGCATTTGCGCCCCCATTGGGTTGGTCTTTAGGGCATAGTTGGCTTTTAGTGGCGGCAGCGCATAGTAATTAATTAGTTTTCCTTCCTTTATTTGCGGAAAACCACATGAATCATGCGTACTTTTTCGATATCTTTTTCATAACGTTAAATTGATATAATGATCAATGGTGCGCTGCCATTGATAGAATGGCCTGCCTGAATTTATGAACGGAATCCATACTATGTGAAATGAAGTAGATAAGTATTTATTTTATTCCAACGAATATCTTCTTATGCATCACCTATTAAACTATTAACCAAATGCGTACAATTTATTACACACTCGTATTAATCAGCTGTGTTATTTCATTCCCTGCCATGGCACAATGGAGTCTCACCGGCAATTCAGGGACAACGCCCGGAACCAATTTTTTGGGCACAACCAGCGATGTCGGCCTGATGTTCAAGGCCAACAGCACCCAAAGCGGTTACATAGATATTGCCAACACGAATACCTCTTTTGGGTATGCCTCCATGTCCAGTAATACATCGGGAACCACCAATACCGTATTCGGCCATGGCGCCCTGACTTCCAATACAACAGGTTCTAACAATCTGGCGATCGGCGCGTATGCGCTGTACGGCAATACCACCAGCAGTTACAATCTGGCAGTAGGGAGACAGTCCATGACCGGTAATACCAGCGGTGCTTACAATTCAGCCGTCGGATATATGGGTTTGTACAGCAATACGACCGGGTCTTATAATTCGACCTATGGATTTCAATCATTATATGGCAATACCACCGGATCAGATAATACAGTGTCAGGCTACACGGCTGGTTTTGATAATACATCGGGAGCCGGTAATACGCTCATTGGGTATAATACCGGACGTGGGATCACGACCGGGAACTACAATACGATCATCGGTGCCAGTGTAACAGGGCTTTCTTCTTCCTTAAGCAATAACATTATCCTTGCCGATGGCCAGGGCAATCAGCGCATTAATATCAATAGCTCGGGTTATGTCGGCATTGGCACCGCCTCGCCCTCCTCTCAGTTGCATACCACAGGGTCGGTACTGTTTGCAGGGTTAACCCTTAATAGTTCGCCTGTAAGGATTATCGTGAGCGACTCCACAGGGCATCTTGGATATGCGCTTGCTTCCACCTTTGGCGGCCTCATTACCGCCAGTAGCCCCAGTAGCAGTAGTTCGGGTTCGGTGACTTCTTTGTCGACAGCCTCCGGTAACAAGGTCGTCATCGGAAACACCAGCGTGGCCAGCATTGGGGGATATGCCAACTGGACCGACTTCTCGGATGGGCGGTCTGAAAAGAACGTGGCCGAAAACGTACCGGGCCTGACCTTCATCAGATTGCTCCGGCCTATCACTTATACATTGGATATCAAGGGGCTAAATACCTTAAGCCAAGGTGGCAATGATGCTTCGGCGATCGACGAAGCTGCCATGGCGGAAAAAGAGAAGGTCGTCTATACCGGGTTCATTCCCCAGGAAGTGGAGGCGTCCGCGAAGAAGGCTAACTATAACTTTAGCGGAGTGGTGGCTCCCCAGAATGACAAGGACCTGTATGGGCTGCGCTATGCCGACTTTGTCGTGCCGCTGGTAAAGGCTACCCAGGAAGTAGATAATAGCGTGGATAGCCTCAAGACCCTGGTGTCCACCTTGCAGTCTCAACTGAGTGATTTGCAGGCGCAGATTAATAGCCTTAAGAAGGAAGTGGTTACCACTTCGTCCAAGGACGTTCCCGTTTTATTGCAGAACGCCCCCAATCCCTTTACCACTGTCACCACGATCCATTACTATATACCAGCCAAGGCCAGGACGGCCCTATTGGTCATCGGGGATATCAACGGGCAGGTATTAAAAAGCGTGGCACTGGGCGCCCGGGGACAGGGGCAGACGTCGTTGGATGGGGGAGCGCTGGCCAACGGGGTCTATTTTTATTCCCTGGTGGTCAACGGGAAAACAATTGATACCAAGAAAATGGTACTGACTAAATAAGTAAGTGATCTCTGGCAGCGGCCCTATGCCTCAGCGGCATGGGGCCGCTGTTTTTAAACTTCCGATAGCGAAATCGGTTATCTTGCCGGTAGAAACCGATCGGAATATATGTGTAACAAAAAGGCTTTATTCACCTGGCTTACCGCGTTAGTCATCTGCTCCACAGCCAACGCCCAACTTTACAAAGACTCCACCGCCCCCATTCCAAAAAGGGTCGCCGACCTCTTGAAAAGGATGACCCTCGAAGAGAAGGTAGGCCAAATGAGCATGTCTTCCCTGGACGAATCACTGAAAAGTCCTATTGCCTACGGCGTCCTGGAAAGCCCCTTCATAAGCGCCCCGGAAGTCGCCGCCCAGTCCATCATCGCCAAGCGCTACGCCTTCACCAAGACCAGGCTCGGTATCCCTCCCATTCAGATAGGAGAGTGTCTGCATGGTCAATTGGCCGCAGGCGCCACCGTCTTCCCCCAGTCCATTGCCCAGGGCAGTACCTGGAATCCGGACCTGATCGAACAGATGGGTTCGGTGATTGCTTACGAGGCTACTTCTTCCGGAGTTGACCAGGCCCTTTCTCCCTTATTCGACCTGATCAGAGACCCAAGATATGGCCGCGTGGAAGAATGCTTTTCCGAAGACCCCTACCTGGTTGGGCAATTGGGTTCCGCCTTTGTGAGGGGGATGCAGGGAGATCAGATAACAACGCGCAACAACATCGGGCGCGACAAAGTCATGTGTACCGCCAAACATTTTGCTGCCTATAGTATCCCGATAGCAGGCATTAACCTGGCGCCGGCCGAAGTCGGTGAACGGGAATTGCGCACCATGTTCCTGGTCCCCTTCAGGGAAGCCGTGCAACAGGCCAATATCTATTCCGTCATGCCTTCCTATAATGAAATTGATGGCATTCCTGCCCATAGCAATACCTTCCTGCTTCAACAAGTGCTGAGGAAGGAGTGGGGTTTTAAAGGGTATATATTTTCCGATTATGGGGGCCTGAGCATGCTGTATAATTTTCACAACGTCGCAAAGACGGCAGCTGACGCCGCCCTCATGGGTATGGATGCGGGTGTGGACCTGGAGGCCTCCAGGCCCGATGTCTATGCGCATTTAACAGAACTCGTCAAGTCCGGAAAGGTGAAAGTATCCCAGATAGACACTGCTGTGGCGCGCATACTGACCGCTAAATTCAAAGCCGGCTTATTTGAAAAACCGTTGCCGGATACACTGGCCTTAAAAACAAGGTTGCATACGCCAGCGCATGTGGCACTGTCACAACAGATTGCCGAAGAGTCCATCGTGTTGTTGAAAAATGAAAAAAATATCCTCCCCCTGGACCCCCACAAGATCAAGTCCATCGCCGTGATCGGGCCCAATGCCGACCAGGTGGAGTATGGAGATTACAGCTTCACCCGGGACAACCGTTCAGGCATGACCGTCCTCGCAGGTATTAAACAAGGACTGGATAGCAATACGAAGGTGTACTACGCCAAAGGCTGCGCCTTATCCGGCTCCGATAAAAGCGGTTTTGATGAAGCCATCAAAACGGCTCAGCAAAGTGATGTCGTGGTGGTGGTGCTGGGAACCACCAGTGTCGTGTTTTCCGGAATAGGATGGAACGGACATGCAGGAGCGGATGAGCCTAAAGACCCCTTCACCTGCGGTGAAGGATATGATGTCACGGACATCAGCCCCCAGGGCGTTCAACGCGAGCTATTACAGGCTCTTGCCAGGACCGGCAAGCCTATCGTCCTTGTCCTGGTTCAGGGCCGCCCCTGGTCCATCGCCTGGGAGAAGGAAAATATTCCCGCCATCCTGGAAGCCTGGTATCCCGGAGAAAAGGGCGGCGTCGCCGTTGCGAATATCTTGTTTGGAAAGGTCAATCCTTCGGGCAGACTAAATATGTCCATCCCTCAATCCACCGGTCATATTCCCGTGTTCTATAATTATGTGAACTCCGCCAAAGGAATCAACCGTCAGCCTGGCACCCCGGAGAAGCCAGGGCAGGATTACGTATTTGCGTCTACCGATCCGTTGTTTTCGTTTGGGTATGGGCTCAGCTATACGAACTTTCAATACGGCAACCTGACCGTCTCCAAAACCGTGTTTGGTAGAAGTGACACCATCGATGTCCATGTGAATGTGACCAACACGGGCAGCGTGGCAGGGAAAGAGGTCGTGCAACTCTACCTGGGGAATAAGGTGAATTCCGTCAGTACGCCGGTGAAGGCGCTGAGGCGCTTTCAAAAGATTGCCCTGGCGCCGGGAGAGACAAAGACGGTGGCGTTTCGCATCAGCGCGGCAGACATTGCGATATGGAACCGGCAAATGCAATTCGTGAGTGAGCCGGGGACTTTTGATCTGATGATCGGAAGGTCGGCGGATGATATTGTGCTGAAAAAAGAAATGGAATATAAGTAATAAGTTTACCATCAGTGGCGTTCCGTTCTCAGGTATTGCGATATATTAGCCGTAAAATCCTTTGCATTTGCGCCGAATGGACCGGTATTTAAAGGTAGGAATACACCTTCTGTCGATCCGGTACATGCTGGCGGCCATCATTTGTTGTCTGCTCTTGCGGCCAGTGACCGTGGCTGCCCAGGATTCCACTGCGCGTTCCCATCATGTGTTGGATTCCAGCAACCAATCGCCTCCCTTCAAAGAACTCAAGCCCATCGTCATCAAAGCAAGCGAGCCTCCTGTGCGCGTCAAGGATGATACCGTCTCCTATAATGTGGGATCTTTTCACGCGAGACCCAATGCCGAGCTGGGGGATGTCATGAATAAAATGCCGGGCATGGAAGTCGATGAGACCGGCCAGGTGACCGCCTTGGGCAGGCCAATAGAGCGGGTATTGGTCAACGGAAAACGGTTTTTTGACGGGGATCCTACCTTCGCCATTAAAATGCTTCCCCCTGATGTGGTAGTCAGGGTGGAGGTATATGATGACCGGTCCGACCAGGCTAAGTTTACGGGGGTGGATGATGGTATTCGTATACACACCCTGAATATTATTACCAGAATAGACGTCAGCAAGGGGACGACCGGCCGTATGATGGCCGGAGTGGGTAACGACGGACTGTATAACACTACCGGCAACCTGACCCATTTTGATAAGAGCAGGATTATTTCCGTCGTAGAAGGGGCGAACAATACGACCAGCACCGCAGGCGGGACCAGTCATCTATGGAACGGAGGCCTGAACTACACGGATAACTATGGTGCCCATACCCGTTTTAACGCCAGCTATTCCCAGAACCATAATGCGACCACGACTTCTTCCACCAG
>Ga0302312_10002702_pt1 | contig 10197 bp, 10 predicted proteins | sample III_Palsa_N2_1_FD_200529 | JGI IMG/M metagenome (GOLD analysis project Ga0302312, IMG submission 200529) | Peat permafrost microbial communities from Stordalen Mire near Abisko, Sweden - III_Palsa_N2_1 | ecosystem: Environmental > Terrestrial > Soil > Palsa > Peat permafrost | place: Sweden...
AGTGATGGGCATCCAGGGGTATGTGCAAAAATATGATTGGATGAAGGTTTTATTCCTGTGAGGGGTAATAGATTCGAAGTGGAAGATTGCCTTGCATTGGCTGATATTGGTAGCGGTTAAACATAGGCAGATATTTGGCATGACGTGACAGGGATATTGGCTCACGGTGCATGATTAAAGATTGGGGAGAACGGCCTATGAATGCATACCATAGTAACCCTTTATGTATGCGGCGATCAGGTTTGCAGTTATAGCTGTGCTTATTTTCCCGACCCCGTTCAACACTTTTCCCATAATTCCAAGTATCCAGTTGTTTGCATTTGGGCCGAGGACTTTTTTATCAGTATCGGGCGTTTCGGCCTGGACTATGGTCTTTAATTCATCAATATCCCCCTGCTCAATGCCTTGCTGGCGCAAGGCGTCATTCAGCTTTTGAAAATCGCCCTTGGTAATAGTGATCGTGGATGTTAACGACGAATGGTCTCCTGTATTGATTACGTTGCCGTCACCAGTATTTTTTATTTCTGTACTCATATAGTTGTTGATGATATTGTTGTTTTCAACGGCATTTTTACGAAAAGATATTATTTCAATGTCGTAGCCGAATTTATCCCCGGTTTCCATTGTAAATGCTAGGAGCCTGGCGCGAACAGTATCGCCTATCGTAACGAGGTGCAAAGGATTGGTTACCACTCGTGCTGCAACAACTGCTGTCCGTATATCGGACTTATATAGCTTCTGCGCCCCATCCTGTAGGTAATGCAATGCCCCCATCTGTAGCTCACTTCCTAGGGATTCGATTTTGCCGGCCTTGTATTGATTAATTTGCGTTTCTATAGCACCGATACCATCCAAAAAATAATATTTTTCAACTAACCTGGCTAATTTCGGATCGACTAAATCAGCAGGAAGCACCAGGTTCCGGTGTATATGAGACCCCGCCTGCATGTCAACTAGGAGCTTCGCGGGCGCCTGTCTATAGTCTGGAAGCTCATTACTACCATGTTTGTATCCATCCAGTTCTGCATTAGTATAATTAAGCAATTTGTCATTCTTGATGAGCATAGCGAAGTACTTCAGCTTCATCAGGGACGAAACCAGGCTTTTTTCAATATTAACCAGTTCATCGATCACTTCCTGCAATACAAACGTGTTAGGACTACTCATAGACGTTTACAAATGCGTTTAGGGTTTTCATTTGCCTGCAATATACAAAAAAGGGGCCGTAGAGAATCCCACGACCCCTGGCGTCTATGTGCTTAGTCGTTGCATTTTCCGCCTTAGTTGAGGTCGCGCCAGTAGCTTTCCACGGTGGCCTGCTGGCCGGTGGTGACGATTTGCTCCTGGTATAGGGTGGACGTTTGCTGACCCATGTACATCAGGGCGTCATAGGGTGCAAGGCTGCTGCCGGCCTGGGTAAGCCCACGGTAAACCCCCTCTTGTCATAGATTCAGTATTACAATAATTTTATGGCAAAAACAGCCATGGCAAAAAAAAATCCGTCCGGGAAGAAATGTTTGCAAGTATCACCTCATGGTGGAATAAAGGCATGATGTCTGGCTTTAAGGTGCCCCGTGCCAGTGGTGGCCGAAAGGTCTGTAATCTTTATCACTAGGGAGATAAAGATGCGGTTGAAATTATAGACAAGCCTGTCAGAACTTATAGGCAAGTCCAACTATAGCAATGCGTTGAAGCTGGAAAGCGCTGGAATAATAATAATACAAATTGGTATAGCTATTTTTGAATTCGGACTGGTTAAACAGGTTTTTACATTTGAGGCTTAGCTGCCATTTATTCTTCCAGAAGGGGAAATCGGCACTAGCATCTGCGAGGACAATCGCCTGATAACCACTGAAATTCGACTTGGTAGCAAGGTAGTTCATATTCACTTTGATGTTCAATGCTTTAAACAACTTTACACTTGGGACAACGCCCAACGTAAAGTTGTCGGTAGCATCTGCCGGGTATCCTTGTATCTTCTGGCTGGAACGGTTAAAGAGTCCCTGAAACTCTGTGTTGAAGAGGCCTTCAAAGGAGGAATAATAGTGTAGCTCAATGACGCCGCCAGTAGTGTGAGAGGGTTGAAGGTTTCCGTCAACTGCGCTCCATCTGGTTGCGAGATTGCCAGAGATATTTAAGACTATTCTTGACTTGAGGTGAGGTAGAAACTTTTCGGTCCTCGAATAAATCCCCACCAGGGAGTTTTCTTTGTTGACCGGGAGGTAGGTATTAACGGCATATTGGCCGCCACTTTGTATATTCGGCACGTATAGGGCCCTGTCTATAGTGCTTATAACACCTGCCAGGAAAAGTAGTTTCTTGCCAAAAAGATCATTAAAACTATAGTATGAGGTAATATTGTTCCCGCCTCCGGTTGATAGGTTGTTGGTACCCCCCACCAGGGAATGATAATCGGAAAGAACATAACCACTCAATAGATTACGAACTTCAGGGAGTATGCTATTGTAGGAATAATTAATAGCCCATTGGGATACATTATTGATTTTGTAATTGGCATTAAAGGCAAATAAGGGTAGTGGTGCCGCTTTTTGGTCTGGGGAGGATATTTTGAGGTCTTTTAGGGACAGGGCATTATTGGTAATTCCTCCGGATATTGAATAGTCGAAATACTTGCTGAGCGCGGACGAGTAGACAGCGCTTGCCTTTAGGTTTTTGTCTGTGTACCGAAGATTGTTTGAAAAATTGCTGTTGAGGGCCAGCAAACTGTCGGGGTAGTTAAATACGTGTATTCCGGTGTTCAATGAATTATCCGCACTGCCATAAGATCCATTTAGAGCCAGGGAACCGGTGGCCATTTTTCTGTTATAGCTGATGGCAATATCGTAATTAGTGGCTTGATTCGTAACAGCCTGTGTGAGATATTTATAATTGCCGTTGTAACCAAACGAAGTGTCATATGCAAACGGAGCAAGGGACATCGTTTCAGGCAGTGTTTGATGAGCTACATGGGCAGAAAGGGATAGGAGATTTTGTTGATTGATCACGTAATTACTTTGGAGATACTGAGTGAACAGGTTTGTATTGCTTTGTAAGCCCTGCCTGGTTGTCAGATTATTGATAGTGCCGCTGACATTGTGCTGGCTATTATTGCTGACCTGTTCTGCGCGGTATATGAGCTGGAATCTGTTATTAAAGTTATAATTAAGGTCAGTCCAGACGTCAGCAATATTGTCGTGTTTATGAATGGAATCTCTTTCGTTGATGACCAATAGGGGGGTTAAAGAGAAATAATGCTGGCTGTAGGTTTGATATTGCTTATAGTCATCGTTTCCCCATTGGATTCCAGCCCGTATTTTGAGCGATTTCGTAACCGAGTAGGATATATTTCCCGAAGCGATTTTGGTGTTATTGATAGAATACCGGTCTGCACTGAGCAGTTGGGAAGATACTTCCGATAAACTGGAAAAGCCGTCAGGCAAGGGGAGGGCGGTATTATAGGTGTTATCTGAGGAGCCCATTTGCTGGTCTGTTCTGGACAATAGCTTTTGGCTAAGATCTCCAATGGTGTTCATATTGCCAAAGGCAACAAATTTTATTTTGGGGATAATGCCTACGATATCGGCTTTATTCTCGTAATTACCATTGGGACCTCCTGCGGCAGAAAGATTGCCGTATGTCCTGATAAATTTTTTCTTCTTGAATTTCAAATTGAGTACTTGCTGGGATCCGGCATTGAAATTTTCCAAGAGATTCGATTTGTCTTTGTAGTGTTGGATGACTTCTAGTTTTTCAATGCCGTCGGGGGAAATATTATTTATCAGTGATCCATAATCGGCATTGTAAAGATCATCGTTTTCCAAAAGTACTTTAGTGATGGCTTGTCCGTTAAAGGAGATCTTTCCGCTTTCGGATACGGTAAATCCTGGAACTTTTTTTAGTAGATCTGCAATGTTTTTTTGATCTGCTGCCTTATAGCTATCTGCGTTGAATATGGTCGTATCCTTTCTTTGAACAATTTTAGGAGTAGTACTAATTACAATGGGCGGCAGACCTTTATACGACGGATCGAGCCTTACATTTATTTTTATATTATTGCGGCCTTCAACCGGCAATAGCTGATTCCAGGTCTGGTATCCGATTTTACTGACCTCTACGGCCATAGAGTCAGCGGGTGGATGGACAATAATATCATACAATCCGCCGCTGTCTGCGTAGCTAAAGCCAATGATAGACTTATTGAGCGACGCCTTGATTTTGATCAATGCAAAGCCAATAGGTGAGCCATCGGCGGACGAAATACGTCCAGTGACATGAATGGCCGGGCTCTGGGCAAGTGTAATAATATGAAAGAAGACTAAAAGGGCGATTAGCGGGAGCCTGTTCATCCAGGATTAATTATTACCATTGGTGCTATTGGACTTATCAACCATTTTAAGGATTTGTTGCTGTTCTCCGTTTTGTTGGTTCAATAATTCGGCAAAAGCGGTTACCGTGATCTTTTTTCCGTCCTGGCAAGGAGCAATAGCCGTGTTGCCTTTATAGGGTATTTCGATCTTTACAGGCAACAATCGGTAATCTGCGGTAATACCCTCAACCTGAACAATTAAGCCCGGCAGTCCTCCCAATTTTTCAGGACCGAAAGGAACCGGAATGTCTTCCGTGTACCAAAAGTAATATGCTCCACTTTTGAATACACCTTTGGCTTTTTGGCATTTCAGACCTAAAATAGTGCTGGTATCAGGCAGGAATTCCCATTTCACAGATGAGACGACTGAATCATTCATACAATATTTGTCGAAATGGTTGTCATATCTGGTCTTTATAAAGTAGGGGTTGCCAATATTTTTATAAATGACCATGCTGTTCATTGGATGTTCTTTTAGCGTTTCGGAGATCTTTGCTATCATTTCCTCATCCTTTAGCGAGTCTTCTTTGGAGGCATAGGTCTTATTTCTAAATGCGGGAAGTTCCCTGGCCGAGGTAGGGGAGTAATAGGTGGTGAGGCAGTCATTCATGGAAAAATATAGATTCATTTTGGTTTGTCCGGGATAAACGACATATTGTATCAAACCTACGCGGTTACTGGTATCCTGCGCACTAATAGTCAGGAATGGGATGTTCAAAAGAAGCAGAAGGGTTATATATATTCTCATGAATGTCGTATTAAATGCCATGTAGCCTTTTAGGTGGTTAACTGATCGGTTAGGACGGAGGATTGGCAGGTGGGCAGGTGTTCCCCGTATTGGAGTACGTGGTGCTGACGATAGCTCCAGTGTCCTCATTGATTAACGTATAGACATATCCTGTGACAACTGAGGTGCCATTACTACAATTCAGTGATATTGTTGTCGTTAACGTGACATATCGCAGGTAAGACTCCGATGTTGTCTGTGCTGTCCGGACGTTTTGTGCGGCCAGTACAGTGGTTGTTAGCTTGTTTTGAAATTGGCTGATGGCTGCGTTGTCAGTGGATGCTGCTTTTGCAAAGGCGGTAAAAGCCAGGAATAACGATAAGAACAATGTGATTCTTTTCATGATTTCATTTTTTAAATTAAAATTAGCTACATGGCATTGATCGAATATATATGAATATTACAGTCACCCTGTTCGATGGTCTTTTATTTTAATTTAATTCAGATTTAGAGGGCTAAAATCTCATTTAGCGCATAATCATCTACGTGAATATACCTAGTTTTTTAGATAATTTTTAATGGAGACTTGAAAAGAATTTATCAAGGATTTGTTAAAGGAAGAACCCCAGATAAAATTCTGGCTAACTGATGCAGAGGGAAGTGACGTTTTTTTGCTAATGACGTATTTGTTCAAAATCTGGAATCCAGACATCCTTAAAATGGGTAAGGGCTACAATTACATTATATTTTTTACTAACTTGTTATAAGCAATGGAAAATACGCTATGCCTAACTATTGGAATATCCCAGGGGTGCCGCACAAAGGCTGGATGTTACAGGATGTAGTTGACATCAGAGAAGAGGGACAAACAGAAAGTGACACCGCGTACGAGACCTGTATGATGTGTGGTAATGAGAAGATAAGGTATGTTCATATTGTAGAACATAATGATGTGGAACGAATGTTTCGCGTCGGATGTAATTGTGCGGAGAAGATGACGGAAGATTATGAAAACCCTAAAAGTCGGGAGGCCAAACTCAGAAGCGCCGCTTCAAGGCGAATAACGTGGATGAATAAAGACTGGAAGTTCAGTAAAAACGGCAACCAGTTTCTTAATAAGGAGGGCCATCATTTGCTTATATATCGGGACAAATTCTCGAAAAAGTACAAATGTGCTGTAGATGATATCTGGGGAAAGAAGCGCTTTGATAGCCTTTCCCAGGCAAAGGCTGCCATATTTAATGTGATGGAGATTATGAAAGACAGGGGTGACTGGTAAAGGCGGGTCCGGATACTTTTACATTGTAGTTCCTGGAAAATCATCGAAATTGCAGTATAAGTTGAACAAATGACCTGGCAAAATTATGAAGCGACAGTTAAATTTATTTATGAAGCCCTGGGAGCCAGGGCTGGGGTCATTATAGAATGTTATGGTGCAAGCTGTCGAAGGGTCGGAAAATCCGGTGTTTCTCATCAAATAGACGTTTTAACTTCTCATTCGGATGGCGTTCATACCTATTATACCGGCATAGAATGCAAATATTGGGACCAAAAGGTAAATAAGGATATCGTTATCAAAACCGCCTATTTGACGGAGGATTGTAAATTTGATAAATCGGTTATTGTTAGCAAAGAAGGTTTTACCGAAGATGCGATCCTTACCGCAAAAAATACCAATGTTTACTTAGTTGAGCTGAAGGAGCACAATCTATCTATATCAGGGGACATTCTTACCAAGTTTTATGTAAACATGGAGTATTCGATTCCAGAACTTAATGGAACGAATATCAATATAAATGAAAAGTATAAGGGTAAGTACGATAGCCATCCGGTGCTTAGTCAAAATCCATACGAGGTATTTATTGTTAAAAAAAACAAGGAAATCATTGCATTAAAAGATTTGATTATAGATTTTCTTGGCGAAAGAGTTTTAAAAACGGAGAATTCTGATTTAGTGTGTGAAAAATTTTCATTTGAAGAAGGAACCAAATTAAAGGCATATAAAGTAAAAGGATCCATTCCGATTTTCGGGGTTGAGCTATTTGGCTTTAAACGTGTTTATACCAGGCTGGACGGGGATTATTTTGAAAACAGGGTGTGGCTCTTGATGAAACTGATATTTGAAAACAAAAGTATGGTGGTCACTTTAAATGGTGAAATCGAGGAGCCCCAGCAAAGAGAGCCGATACAATTGTATGTAGGCCAGAAATGTATTGTAGCTATGAAGCCCACAACAAAACAGTTCGTAATGAAGGGCAATTTAGCAAATAAGTTGATTGATGATGTGTAAAAATCAATTTAACCGGCAATTACAATTTATGCCGGTAAGGGGGGTCCTTCTTCGGCATCCATGTCGAGCCCCAATTTTTTAATGGCGTCAATTATTAGTTGTCTTTGCCGGCGATCAAGCTGGAAGTAGTTTAATTGGAATTGATTGATTAAAGCGAATTTGGCGTTTATTTCCTCTTCTTGCTCTTCTGTGAGGTGGCGAGCCAGATCATCATAACTATCAATGTCATATCGTTGATACGCTGTGTAGATAGCATTGGCGGTAGGATTGCTATAACCGAGAATTAGCCGTTTTTCCTCGGGGGTTGCTGTTCTTAATGTCCTTTCAATGCAGAATTTTCTACATTTTTCACCAATGGGAACTTTTATACAGTCTTTTGAAGGAATGCAATCGGCCATAATTATGTTTTTTCTATTTTGGCAGGAATGTTACCGAATATCCACCACAGTAAGTATAAGCCAAGCCAGATTCCGAAGGTGAGAAGGGCTAACTTGAACCATTTTAATTGTCTTCCAAAATATTTGTCGCACGCTGTAGAACCTTCCACAAGACTGTCGAGATCTTCGGAATTTAGTTCGGCTGCCGCAGCACTGCCGGAGATGTTTATGCCATAGTAAATAGATATGGCGATAAATATCCATCCGACCACGAATAAGAAATAGGGGATTCTAAATTTTGTTTCGGCGGGATGAATGTATTCTTCACTTAATATGGCAAGAAATGTCCCGCCTATGACGGCCAAAGACCAGGATGTTATTTTGCCGGACATTTTTTCTACTGATTTGATAAATAGTAGCAGCCGATGTTTGTTCTTTTTTTGCTCTTCCTCTTTTTCACCCTTATTCTTTGATGTCAGAAATTCATTAAGCAAGTCAAGCGTTTTTGAAAATCGCATGTATAGAGTTAATTTATGTTAATATATGAATTATTCTTGGTAGTTAAAAGGGGGTATGATAAATCGAATTTCTCTTTAGATTTGTATTTTATTGAAAAATGGTCCCGATTTTTTGCATTGTTGCTGGATGTATTTTACTAGCGTAGGCGTTATTCCTTACAAAGAGGGAATACCTGGTGAGGGGATCGTGGATAGGTGTTTGGGTGAATTGAGCGTGGAGACCAAGTTTGATATGGGAGTCGCTGGGCTGGATGATTTCGGCAAAGAGGTAAACGCCGATGATGTTGGGAAAGAAGCTGAGGCGGTATTGGAAGTTACGCGTAGTTTCTTCAGTATGCATGTGCCAGAAGTGCAGGGGACTGACGGGGATGAATATCAGCCCAGCGCGATCCGGACGGATCTGGTTTGCTTCTCTTTTCAGTTTGTTGCCGGAGATTCGGGAGGTGTCATCGAAATTGGGGGGAGGACCGTTGAATCCTTTGCGCCTGTCTTCGTTGTGGAGCCAGGCTTGAAATTCCGCTTCCTGGGAAAGGGGAAAAATAGTTAGGTCGATTATTTCGTCTTTGTAGTCTATTCTCCTGTCTTTGTCGGTAACTTGCTTACTCAGGTTGGAAAGAGTATTGGTGAAGGCTACCTGGGTTTCTTTGGTGGCCAGGGTAATTTGACGGGCCGAGTATAATGGGCTACCTGCATAGGTGTCGATGATATGGGCCAATTCATAGTAATTTTTGCGGGAGGCTTTTTTATCATCACTTTCACCCATGACGGATACTTCTCCTTCTATTACGTTTTCAGTTTGCGGGTCAGAGATGATTAGATCGGGGTTCTTTTGGCCATGGATTTCTTTGGGAAAGCGGATTCGGAAGCCCATTGAAAGCGACATGCTTGCTATGTTGAGAAAATGGATTGCTTCGGCCTTTGATTCAACGGGGGATTTGAGTTTATTCAGAAAGTGGGAGTAGTCGGGATCGGCTGATTTGAGGTGCTTTATGGTGTTGGCATATTCGATGAGTCTTTGTATTTGCCAGGGTGCAGTGCCTGTGGCGAAATTGGTTAGCGGGTGCCGATGACCCGAAGCGGATAGGAATTTAGAGCCCAGTTCCCGGCTGAACAATTGGAGGGCGTCTATCCACTGGCTTCTAAGTTGGGGGGATAGATGGGTTTGCGTTGAGGCATAGCGAATATAGTTTTCCCAAACTAAACGATCCTTTGGTTCAGGGAATATCTTGAAATATGGATCTGGCTGCATTTCCAGTAGGGGGGTGCTCATAGACGCCTTTTTTACAAGTTATGAAATTCAAGAATGACTTTCGAGGTTTTTTGGCGGGGTGGATCCGTACTGAAATTGGGTTGACCATTGGTTTCGGTCGAGGTAGGGGGATGTATAGGGTGATCTTGTTTTATTTTTCCATGTGCACACTAGTATATTGAAAATCGCTATAAGCAAGTTTTGTCCTACCGAGCAAATCTTTCCGCATAGCTAAAACAATGTTACCTACTGCCTTCCGACCTTCTTCTTTATCCGGGGTCTTTCCCTGTGAATCAATAACCAATTGAATCATATTGTTTGTTGCAACAATGACTTCATCGCTGGCATAAATCCAGGATTTATACTGTTCTTCAAAAAACATTTTCTTACCCTTATAGGATGTGGTATCACCGACAAATCCCTGAAGGTGTATAAGGAGATTGCTGTACTTTTCTTCCTTAAATTTTAACACGGCTTCATACTTCTTAGTCTTGGATGTAAAAAAATAAGAAATGAAGCCGCCGATTAGCGCGGAGATTAATGGAATACAAATATTTATAATTGTTTGCATTAACGATTATTTAATGTTTGGAAACGCTCCGCGGGAGCCTGTGGATACGTCATTACTGATTCTTCACTTAGGACCAATTGAACGCTTTTGTTATGAATA
>Ga0302312_10002713_pt1 | contig 10174 bp, 8 predicted proteins | sample III_Palsa_N2_1_FD_200529 | JGI IMG/M metagenome (GOLD analysis project Ga0302312, IMG submission 200529) | Peat permafrost microbial communities from Stordalen Mire near Abisko, Sweden - III_Palsa_N2_1 | ecosystem: Environmental > Terrestrial > Soil > Palsa > Peat permafrost | place: Sweden...
GAGATGACATCCGAGGTCAGCTGACTGGATTGCGGGATGAGGTGAAAACGCGTCTGGGACAGTACGCCCAGGAGTTCCAGCCTGTTTCGGGGGGTAAATTGCCAGGTCAGCAGGGCCTGCACGTCGGAGGAAGAGGGGGCATAGGTGCCCTGGGTCTCCTGGCTGCTCAGGAGGGTGCCGTCCGTCCGGTTGCGTGCGCCGATCGACCAGGTGAACTTGCCTTGCGGGCTGGCGCCTTCAAGGTGCAGCCCCTGTTCCAGTACGCCTGCATAGGCGGAGCCGCTGAAAGAGGCCGGCTTACGGTATTGGATATCCAGCGCTGAGGACATTTTATCGCCATAGCGGGCCTGAAATCCGCCGGTATAGAAGTTTACGCTGCGGGTCATTTCAGGGTTGATGATGCTGAGGCCTTCCTGTTGGGCATTGTTGACGAGGTAGGGGCGGAATACTTCGAAGTCGTCAATATAGACCAGGTTCTCGTCATAATTGCCTCCGCGAACGGAATACTGGGACGTGAGCTCGTTGTTGGAGCCCACGAAGATCTTTAACAGGCTCTCGATGCCGCCTGTCGGGGAGGGGATATTGATGGCATCCCTGGGGTTGACTTTGATGAGGCCGGCCTCATGATCCTGCTGCTGGTCCGACACGACTACCTGTTGGAGGACGTGCGAGCCTCTTTCCAGTCTGACAATAACCTGTTCTTGTTCGTGTTCATTGAGGAGGAAATTGCGTTGTTCGGTCTTATAACCTGTGAATGAGAATACCAGGGCCAAAGCCTTTTCGGCTTCCACCCGGAGACGGAAGGTACCTGAGTCCGAAGTCACGATGCCGGATTGCCTGCCAAGGATAGTGACGGAAACGCCGGGCAGGGGGTGGTCGTTCTCGTCCAGGACCCTACCTGCAATCGTTGCCGACTTTTTTTGCGCAAAGGCTGGCTGCACCAGTAACAGCAGAGGTAGGAGAGCGGCGATTACGACTTTCAAGAATAGTTAGTTTACGATGACGGTCCGTTTTGGGAAACGCTCAATCTGAATATTTAAGTGTGTGGATGGTGGCTTTAGGGTCTTTTGAGTGGAATACGGTACTGCCTGCCACGAGGACATCGGCGCCGGCCTTGACGATATTGGGAGCATTTTCCAGGGTGACGCCGCCATCTATCTCAATCAGCGTCTTCAGCCCCCGGTCGTGGATCATCCGGCGGAGGTTACGGATCTTCTGGTAAGTGTGCGGGATAAATTCCTGACCGCCAAAGCCAGGATTAACGCTCATGATCAGGACAGTATCAAGATCCTGCAGGACATCCGACAGTAGTTCTACGGGTGAGGCCGGATTGAGGGCTACGCCGGCTGCCATGCCGAGGGATTTGATCTGTTGAATATTCCGGTGGAGGTGGCGGCAGGCTTCCAGGTGAACGATCAGGCGGTCTGCACCGGCTTTTTTGAAGTCTTCGGCGTAACGTTCGGGTTCTTCGATCATGAGGTGGACATCGCACATCTTAGTGATTGCTGTCCGGACCTGGGCGATCACGGGAAGGCCGAAGCTGATATTGGGAACGAATCGTCCGTCCATGACATCCAGGTGGAGCCAGTCGGCCTGGCTATCGTTGATCATCTTACATTCTTCTTCCAGGCGAAGGAAGTTCGAGGCCAGGAGCGAGGGGGCGACGAGTACCATAGTATCGGGGGATAATTTGTTTCAGTGTTTGGTTGATTCCATTCCAGCTTAAAGATAACGATATAATGCAAATGACGGACCGTGAACAGGACGTGGCGGGATGGTATGGGAGGAAGGGCTTACTGCAACCTCTTAATACCGTCGGCGGCTTCGGTAAAGTCCTTGTCGAGGCCCAGCGCCTGCTGGTAGAAAAGAATGGCCTGCGTTTTGTCGCCGGTGGCCTCATAGCAGCGCCCGATCCAGAAATAGCCGTCGGGATAGGTATCGGAGACTTTAATGGTCATCCGAAAGGACCCGAGGGCCTGCGTATACTGTTTCTGTTTGAACAGTGCGATTCCTTTTTCCAGGTAGGCATCGGTGAATTTCCAGTCGCGGTTGATACAGGAGTCGAACTGGATGATGGCCTTTTTGTATTGCAGGGTATTGGAAAAGTAAATGCCTTTGATGAAAAAGGGGTCCAGCAGCTCATGGGTGGAATCTTTTCGCAGGACGGCATCACAGAGGGGCAAGGCCATGGGATCTTTTTTTTCGGCATAGAGGTGGGCCAGTTCGAGGCCATAGGTATTCACCGGGGTGATGGCGTATGCCCTTTTCAGGGACTGGATGGCGCCTGCAGTGTCGCCGTTCTTTTCCAGCAGCAGTCCTTTTTCATACCATGCCTCGAAATTGAGGGAATCGGCCTGCAGCATGTTGTCATAGATGCCGACGGCCTCTTTCATTTTGCCCGATTGCTGATAAAGCTCGCCTAGCATTTCGGGAAAGGATGTATTGGAAGGGAATTTTTTCTGGCAGTCCTGCAGGAGCTGGATGGCCCTGCTGATATGGCCGACAATGGTAAGGGTGGAGGCATATCGTAGCCCGGTGACTTCATCGGGCCGGAGGTCCCAGGACTTTTGGTAATCGTCGGCGGCGAGTTCGTGGAGATCATTGCGGGACAAGAGCTCGGCCCTTCTGAAATAAAGGCCGGCTGTATCGGCACCCAGGTGCTGGTCAATGCTGTCCGTCAAAGGAGAAAAGGGAGGACGGCCCAGGACGGCCATCCTCTCTTCGTCTTTTTTATTTTCCGTATCCTTACAGCCTAACGTGAACAATGCCATGCAGGCCAGCGAAAGGAAAAGTAAGTTGAAGGGCTGATTCATGGGACAAAACTAACAGTTTCCTTCAACTTTCGGTCGGATTTTGGGCGACGCTACCGGCAGAAAAGTCTGATTGCCCTGGTGCTGCCGTTGTTCGTCACCTGTACGATCACCAGGCTATTATGAGGAACGTTCGAAGGTACCGGTACCTGGTAAAGTGTTTGCCCATTCAGCGAGGTAAGGGACAGGAGTTGGCCAGCCAGGTTGACTATTCTTACCATCACGGGATTGGTGGAGGGGACGGTAAGATAAAAGGACTGGCCGGTGTTGACGGGATTGGGATAGATGCCGATCCCGCCGGGGGGTCCGTCGAGCGATACGACAATGACGGTGGAATAAGTTATTTGCCCATCCTGATCAACTGCCTGCAGCCGGTAATAATCGACGTTCGCGGCCGGAGCGTCATCCGCAAAGCTGTAATCGGTAGTGAGTGTCGTATTCCCTTTGGCGGCAACGTTAGCGATGGCGGACCAATTGCTGCCATCCGGGCTGCGTTGTACCACGAAATGACTGACATTGATCTCCTGCCCGGTGGACCAGGATAAAAGGACGGTTTTGCCCGGACCGGGGGCGCCCGAGAAATTAAGATTCGTCAGGGGGAGCGTTGTCGTACAGGCGGTGAGGCCGGTGCTGGTGAGGCTGGCGCATCCGTAAACAAAGGGAGCCAGGCAGGCATTGGGGCCGGTAGTGCCGCAATTGAGCGTATTGGTCTGGGTAGTATAGGAGGTAGTCATGCTGCCGATAATAGCGTTGTAGGGACTGAAGTCGTAATAAAAATTGTTGTTATTGGTAATGGAGACAAAGGACTTAGCGTCATAGATCTGTAACGGGCTGTTAGTATTCATCTTCAAATAAGCTGCGCTGTTGACGTTATTACCCACAACGATCTGACTACTGCTTTGTAAATTGACCGGACCTGCCGTGGCATAGAGGTAGGAGGTATCATAAAAATTAAGCACGCTGGTTGTTATAGACAGCAAACCGGAATTGTTATTGAAGTTGGACTGATTGTAGAACGTGAAAGTGGAGTTACTGATGGATACAGGGGCATTGGCCAGAATGGAAGCGCTGACCAATGGGGTGCCTGTAAAGTTCAGCGTCACACCGGAGAAACTGGTGGTGCCGGACTGCAGCGTCAGGGTTGCCACTTGTGACGACAGGGTACCGTTGCTGAAAGCGCAACTCTGGCAGGTCATGCTTGCGGTCATGGCGACATTCCCGTTGAAAGTACAGGCATGGCAATTGGAAACATTCTGATCCACGGTAAAGGTGGCCGCAGACGCAATGTTAAACGTACAGGTATTACAAGTTGGATTATTGACGAGGGTCGTCCAGGTAGTGCTGGCAGATATGGTGTATGTCATTTGTGCCTGGACCTGATTCGCCAGGACAATGCATAAGACTGCCGTTAATGACACGTGTAGAAATCGTAGCATTTCAATTGTGGTTTTGAGTGATAGAAAGGCTACGACAGGTCAGACCATTACAGTGCGGCAGTTATAATGGAGAGTGGGTCTTGAATGAGAATGTGGGAAACAGGAAGGTTTTTGGAGACAGATTGATGAAAGAGTAGGATGCCAAATTATGAATTTATTCCGATATGTTAAAAAATTTTGTCAAAGGGTGATGAGGGTAAACGTCTGCGCTTCTTCAGTGCCGATAACCTGTACGATGAGAGCGCTGTTATACGGGATCGTTGACGGTAACAGTACCTGGTATTGCGTTTGTCCTTTCAATGCGCTGCGCATCAGCAATTGGCCGGACATTGAAAAAATATTGATCACCAGATCGCCGGCGCTCGTGGTCGTGACAAAAAAAGTATGCCCGGTGGCCGGGTTGGGGTATAGACGGATGTTGCCGGCGGTCGCAGCCGGTGCGATGGTGACGGAGCTGATGGCGGAATAGAGGACAGCGCCATTCTGGTCCACGCGGGCAATGCGATAATTATCCGTGCCTGTTGGGGCTGCGGGGTCTTCAAATTGATAATCGCCGGCGGTATAGCCGCCTGCTGAGACAGTGGCGAGAGTTGTCCAGTCGCCATTGTCAGTGCTGCGTTGAACGAGGTAGTGATTGGCCGTCGTGCTTTGTGCGTCCGACCAGGATAGATTGACGACGTTGGCGCCGGCAGGAACAGCGGTCAGGGTGATATCGGCCAGAGCAAGAACAGTACAGGCGACAACGCCGCCCGAGTTGAGGGTTGCACAGCCATAGACATAGGGAGCACCGCAGGAATGGGCGTAGCCGGTACCGCAGTTGATCGAACTGGCGTAAGCGCTGGTGGTGCTGACGCTGCCCGAACTGGTGGTATAACCGCCCCAGTCATAAATGTAGTTATTGTCATTCTGGATCTTAATCAGCGAAGTGCCGTCGATCGTCAGCCCGCTGGTATTGTAATAGAGATAAGCCGTGCTGGCTGCCGTACCATCGCCGACATAAAGCTGGCTGGTGTTTTCGACATAAATTTGCGCTGTGGACGAGATGAAAGAGGTACCATTGAGATACATCTGGCTGCTGCTCAGGATCAGACCACTACCGCCGTTCGGCTGGAATTCAGAGGGAGATGCAGTAGTGCCGGCCATCGCGATGGTGCTGTTGGTGGCGGTGAGGGTGGAAGTGGTGGTCACATTCACGCCAGCGGCTATTTCGACATGGCTGTTAGTCCAATAGGTCGTATTGCTTGTAAAGGTCTGACTGGTATTTAAGTAAATAGAGTCCTGGTAAAAGTTACCCCCCTGCGTCGCCATAGTCGTATTGTAGAGCAGGGTTTCATTATTGAAAACGTTGCCTGAATACCAGCCGAAGCCACCGCTGCCGGACTGGAAAGATAAAGTGCCGCCATTGAAGGTGCAACTTGTACATTGTCCACCACCGTTAAATGTCACTGTAACGCCTGAACTGATATTAATAGTACAGTTGTTGCAATCGGTGGAGGTAACGACAGCACTCCAGTTTTCGTTGGAGGTAACGGTATAAATGGTCTGGGCGGTAGCCGCCTGGTGAATGATAATAGCTAGGAGTAAGATAAGACTGCGGGTAAAATTTGGTTTCATCTGGATTTGAGCCTTTTAGCTTTTAATTAGATATAGGATACGCGCATAATAGTAAAAAAGATGCCGGTTTTGCAACCGATTGTATATTAGTTAGTTACAGCTAAGTGTTTGTCTGTATTTTTCCCGCAGCGGGAATTATTTCCCGTTGGTGACTGTGATGTTCAAGCGAGGTTTCTTCGGGGAAGGAGAGGGAGGGATGATATTAATTTTCCGTTTTGGGGCGCCGGTTGTAGCTTTGGCCCTTCCTTTACATTCATAAAACTTTACTGCATGTTTTACAACGGATTATTGCTTCTGCATAGTTTGCTCCGCTGGATCATCCTTATTTTGTTGCTTGTCGCCATCGTAAAAAGTTATACCGGGATGACGGCCGGGAAGCCTTTTTCTGCGGGTGATAAGAAGGTAGGGTTGTTCCTTATGATTTCGGCGCATACGACTTTGCTGGTGGGGCTTTATTTATGGTTTTTTGGTCCGTGGGGGGTGGCTAATATCGCGAATCTTGGTTTTGGGGCAGTGATGAAGAATAATGTCCTGCGGTATTATGCAGTCGAGCATACTACGGGGATGCTGATAGCGATTGTGCTGATCACAATTGGGAAGGGTGTTGCCAAAAAGAGGATCCCTGATGCGGCGAAGTATAAAAGGACATTCTGGTTCTTTTTTATTGCGCTGGTGATCATTTTGGCGACGGTGCCCTGGCCTTTCCGGGCGGGTATCGGAAGGCCCTGGTTGTAGGGGATACCGGCGTCGCCTTCGGCGGCCGAAGGGGCGGGGATACGACCGCAGGGGTATAAAATAACAAAGCCGCCGGAGGCGGCTAGTCCGAAGGACAATCATAAGACCGTTTTAGCCCGGGGGGATAAATTTGGGAAGATCCACCCGGGCTAAAACAAAGCCGCCACGGGGTTCCGTGGCGGCAATTTTTTTGTCAGGGCCAACGATCTTTCAGGCTTTAAAGGGATGATGGAATCATTTGGACGGATTTCACTTTTTCCCGGGTTTGCCCCTGGCATCTTCTAGGTTTTTCAGGATGTTTTGGATTCAAAACTGTTTTTCGGTTTCGGATGGAGGTTTTTTACTCTGGTTTTTCGGATACCGGATCACAGGGTTTTCGTTGGATATAAAGATCTATTGGTTGGTTTTCACGGGATGTCGGACAAATGTTCTTCAGGACTTAGGATTTCAATTGGATTGTCAAGGTTTGGATTTTCAGGTTCTCAGGATCTTTTGGATTTACGGGGCTTAAGGACTTTTCTAAGGATACTGGTTTCGGATTTTGATACTGGATTTGGACATTTGGTTTTCGTGGATCTTGTTGTTCTCGTTTGCTGATACAAAGATGTAAAAGGAGTAACCGAAAAGGAAACTTTTTCGACTAAGGCTATTTTTTGCCCGACGAAAGTGCTCAATGCCCGACGAACGTCATTTTGACATTTACATTTGTTTAACTTTTGAGGGGGCGCGAGGAAAGGGCATTCGAGGGCGCGGCCGCGTTCTACAGGATGTTGAGACGGGTGGCGAGGTCTTCTTTGTGGCCTTTTCCGATGGGAATCTGATTGCCAAGGACATAGATAGTATTACCTCTTATGTCGTCGATTTTATTAATGTTCACGATATAAGAACGGTGCACTTTGAGGAAGGTCTGGCCGATCAGTTTTTCTTCCATGTTTTTCAATGTGCTGTAGGTAACATAGCTTTTGCCGGCTGTGACGAACTTAACATAATCGCGCATGCTTTCGAGGAAGAGGATGTCGTCCTTCTTGAGCTTGATAAGCTTGTCTTCGGACTTGATGAACAGGAAATCGTTGTCGGGCTGGGGCACAGAGAATGTCGTGGTGGGGCTTGATTCAGCTGCCTGTTGCTGCCGGAGTTTTTCGATGGCTTCCATGAAGCGTTTGTAAGTGAAGGGTTTCTTCAGATAGTCGTCTACATGGTATTGGAAAGCGTTGAAAGCGTATTCGGTCTTGGAGGTGGTCAGGATGATCTTAGGAGAGTAGGTAAGGCGGTCCAGGAGGTCGAAACCATTGGCGCCGGGCATTTCCACGTCCAGGAATAGAAGGTCCACTCTTTCCCGGTCGAGGAATTCCAGGGCATCGGCTACGTTCATAAAATGCCCCTTCACCTCGACGAGGTCGCTCTTCTCACAGAATTTGCGGAGGAAATCCGCAGCAATCTGGATGTCTTCAACAATAATGCACGAAATTTTCATAATGTCCTTGACCAATTAATCCTTTTCTGCGTTGAATATCCTTAATCTGGCATATTCTTTTTCTATAATATGTTGTGCTTTTTCTTTTCGTTGTATAAGAAGGATGTAGTCCACCCTTAATTCTTCCGCGTTATTAACGGAACATCTATTCTCGAATTGTTGGCAGAGCTCCTGAAGATCTGTAAATCCTACATAACCGAACAATGTTTTGCAGGTATGGACACTCGTTCCCAATGTGGGAAGGTTTTTGTTATCGTAGGCTGTTTCTACGCGCGCCCAGTATTCCGGCAGGTCTTTGAGGAAATCTTCGAAGACAGTTTCCGCGTAAATAGTGTCGCCTTCGAATAGCTCCTCAAGGAAAGAAGCATTCAGGTTTTCATCGAAAACGAACGCGGGACGGATTTTTTGCATAACTGCAATTTTTATGTTGGCTGGACGTTAAATATTTATATTATAATTAGCCGATTGGCTTCCACGGGAAAAAAATCGACTTTATCCAGACGGGAAAAACTCCCGTTTTATTGTTCTAAAATCCATATTGTTATGAAAAAATTTCGACCCCTACTCTTGTTGATCATTACCACAGGGATTATCACGATCTCTTCTTCTGCTGCTCACAGCCAGGTAAAATGCAACCTTTTAGATGTCAGTAACGGTTCCGGATCAGCCCACGCCTATAATGCCGGTTATTGGTTTGGTATCATGGAACTGCCTTTCCTTTTTATTGCTGTTTTCTTTGCCTTCCTTACCGCGTATGCATTGAAGGGCGGAAGATTCGGAAAGGGAATGACCTATATGGCCTGGGGCTTTCTGGTGATGGCTGTAGGACATCTGCATATGCAGATCGAACACTACTACGGCATCAACATCTTCAAATCGATACTGGGGCAGATGAGCGGCACGGTTGCGTGGTTCGCTGCGCTGGTCGTCACCTGGGGGTTATCCGGAATGGGTTTTTATTCTATCTACAAGGCCAGCAAAGGGGCATAGCCTGAACATACAGTACCCATTATGCTGAAGAACTTCCTGAAGGGAAAAGGGAGATTGTCTGCTGCCCAAAAGCCTGACCATCCCTCTGCATTATATCAGTCGTTGTTTGAATTCCTTATCAGTTCTGTATCGTCACCGGCGAACGCGCAGCAACTGATTCAATTGGGATACAAGGCGGCCCGAAAAAATGCGGACGAAGTCTTTCATACTTATCTGTTATTCGAAAAATACCTAACCTCTTTTGAGCTGGCTGAACAGCATACAAGAAAATCGTTGCGGGAAAGGATCAGGCAACGATTCCCTGCATTGTTACAGGACGGGTCTATCTTCAATATTCTTTTTGTAGGGGAGACGGAGCAAAAGAATACGCTGGCCATCCAATTCCTGCAATCCTTCTTAGATACGGTCAAGGATAAATTCGGTCGTGCCGGGGATGGCTATTTCGAGAAGAAGGTGAATGAGCTGGCCATTTTGGATACCGGCAGGCGTGACCCCGACATTTTCCGGAAATTGCAATTTCTGAGTTTTGACGCTTTCCAGTTCGTGAGCAGTAATTATGGGGAAGCCCTTGCCGGCAAGATCTTCGAGAAGACCTATGAGTCTTTTTCGGCACGGTATAAGGAACTTGAATTTTTCCCTCACATGCTGACCCTGATCCCCAAGGAGATTGTCGACCGTGAACACCTGGGTATCTTTTCGCAGGCCCAGATCGAGCAGATCTTCCTGGAAAAGCTGGCGGAGTCCGAGCAATTGAATATAGCGCTGGATCAGAAGATCAGGGAGAACGAAGTGACACAGAAGTTGCTGCGGAAGAATGAGCTGATGCTCGGCAGCGTGATCTCATCGGCGCTGGATGCCATTGTCATCACCAACGGCGGAGGTCAGATCATTCACTGGAACAATGCGGCGACGGAGATCTTCGGTTATACCGAAGCTGAGGTCAAAGGCAGGACCCTGATGGAGACCATCATCCCCCGGGCAGCCTGGCGGCCTGACGGGACCGGATTCGAACTTTTTCTTGACCCGGATGACTTTCATATTCTCAACCAGCGATTAGAGCTGACTGGTATCCGAAAAGACGGCACTGAATTTCCGATGGAGCTGGCGGTGACGGC
>Ga0302312_10002726_pt1 | contig 10155 bp, 8 predicted proteins | sample III_Palsa_N2_1_FD_200529 | JGI IMG/M metagenome (GOLD analysis project Ga0302312, IMG submission 200529) | Peat permafrost microbial communities from Stordalen Mire near Abisko, Sweden - III_Palsa_N2_1 | ecosystem: Environmental > Terrestrial > Soil > Palsa > Peat permafrost | place: Sweden...
CCATTCACTTTCCGCACTGTTGGGGGTGATTCCTTTGTCTTCCAACGCTTTCTGGAGCTTTCCGAAGTCTGCGAATACGCACCTTAAGACCAATATGGGCTCCCCATTTTCCCCCACGCTTTCGCCTAGTTCTTCCAATCCGAAATCGATGAGTTCCAATTCCAGTTCGTCCGGGTCAAGACCTTCCGGCTTCAACCGGAAAACGCCCATTTTTTTGAACTGGAAGCTTACACTTCCGCTGGTACCCAACGCCCCGTTACCCTTATTGAAATAGCTCCGTACATTAGCCACGGTGCGGGTGTTATTGTTGGTAGCCGCATCTACGAGGATGGCCACTCCATGAGGTCCGTATCCTTCGTACATGACTTCATCATAGTTCTCCGTATCCTTTCCCATGGCCCGCTTAATCGCCGCTTCCACCCGATCTTTGGGCATATTGACGCTTTTGGCGTTCTGCATGACACGACGCAGGGCGGGGTTGGTATCCGGATCTCCCCCGCTGGCCTTCACGGCAATGACGATTTCTTTTCCTATGCGGGTAAATTGCTTGGCCATCCGGTCCCAACGGGCGAACATGGTGTGTTTACGAACTTCGAATATGCGACCCATATAACAGAATATTCTTTAAGTATAAAAAGTGACCGGACGGCCGTGTATCCGCCCTGATCAGTGAAAAGTAGGCAAAGTTAGGGGATTGGCTTAAAAAAAGGAGAGGCGACCTTTCTCAGTCGCCTCTCCAAAATATCAGGACCACTGCAATACTTACTTGAGTGGCTGTTGCAGCTTGCTATGTCTCTTACCGTAGGCAAAATAAACCATCAACCCTATGATCATCCATATAAAGGCTGCGGCGAGCGTATTCAGGTCCAATGCAACGATCATCCCCAAACAAACCAATACCCCCAGGATGGGGACTAATGGAACAAAGGGGGTCCTGAATGGGCGCTCCGCCTCTGGATTGGACTTGCGCATGACCAGCACCCCTGCGCTGACGAGCACGAAGGCAAACAGGGTTCCAAATGAAGTCAGGTCCCCGGCTATGCTTCCTGGTACAAAGGCGGCAAAAGCGCCGACGAATAAAAACAGGATCATGTTCGATTTATAGGGGGTTCTGAACTTGGGATGCAGATCCGAAAAGACCTTGGGCAGCAACCCGTCATTAGCCATGGAATAGAATACCCTCGACTGACCGAGCAACATCACCAGGATCACAGAAGAGAACCCTGCCAGAATAGCCACGTTCACTGCCGTTGCCAGCCAATGATACCCCGTCATATAGGTTTTGATGGCGTAGCTGACAGATGCTTCCTTTCCTGCCAGTTCAAAATCTTTCCAATTCGCCACACCCGTCAACACGTAGGAGAACAAAACATATAATATGGTACAAACCACCAATGAGCCCAAAATACCAATAGGCATATCGCGTTTGGGATTTTTTGCTTCCTGAGCTGCCGTGGATACCGCGTCAAACCCAATGAAGGCAAAGAACACGATGGCCGCTCCTCCGAGGACTCCTCCGTATCCATGCTTAAAGAATCCTTCATGACCGGGCGCATTGGCCGGAATCGTATAAGGTATATGGTTGGCCGGGTTGATAAAATGCCAGCCTACTGCAATGAAAATTAATACGATAGAAACCTTAATAAATACAATGACGGCATTGACCACCGCTGACTCCGCCGTTCCTTTAATAAGCAGCAGGGAAATCAACAGCAAAATCAAAAGCGCGGGGAGGTTCACAATTCCGCTATAGGTGTGCACTAATCCGTGTAAATCGGCAGACAGGCCCCCGACCTGACGGTCACTGAGCATCAGAACCCCTTCTTTTGCCGTCTTGGCAAGGTCGGCAGGGAATTGAGCAATCCCCGCGCCTACCACCCGGTTGACGTGCTCAAACGGGGAATGGCACCACTCATAGGGAATGCTGCCTCCGAACAACTGGTTAAGATATTCACTCCAGGCAATGGACACCGTAGCGGCTCCCAATGCATATTCCATGATCAGCGCCCAGCCAATGATCCAGGCGACCAATTCACCCAGGGTGGCATACGCATACGTATAGGCACTGCCGGCAATGGGGATCATGGCGGCAAATTCAGCATAACAAAGGCCTGCGAATACGCAGCCGACGGCTGCTACCAGGAAAGAGACGGTCACTGCCGGTCCGGCCGCTTCGGCAGAGGCCGCCGCCGTTCTGACAAATAATCCCGCTCCTATGATCGCGCCCACGCCCAGGGCAACAAGATTGCCCGGTCCAAGCGTACGCTTCAACCCTTTTTCACTATCCCCAGCCTGGGCTAATAATTGGCTCAAAGGTTTCTTTACAAACAAACTCATACGCAGATTGGTTCTTGTTTTGAAGTTTATGAAGGAAGTGTCCCTTTTTTTAAGAAAGGGGCAAAATAGTGAATTTTGCCTAGCCGCAGCGGGCTTTTTTTAAGAACGGGCCGTGAAATGCCCATTGATGCATATACCTTATATTGCGTCCGCATAAAATCTATATAAGTCAATGCACATGGAGTCCACGTCCTCCCGGAGGTCCTCAAAACTAAGCCTGTTCATTTTTCTTGGTATGCTCCTGGGGATTGGCCTTGGTACGCTGATCCATGAAAATTCAGGGCCTGGAGCGACCGCTCACTTCGCCGCAGACATCAAATTCCTGACCGTCATTTTTCTAAACCTGGTGAGGGTCATCATTGCCCCGCTTGTCTTTTCCACGCTGGTCGTGGGTATATCCAGGCTGGGAGACGGAAGGACGGTGGGAAGGATAGGAGGCCGGACCGTGGCCTGGTTCGTAGTAGCCTCCTTTATATCCCTTGCCCTGGGCGCCCTCCTGGTGAACCTTTTCCAACCGGGCATGCACGTTCACCTGGCAGCTCTTCCGGATGAACATACCGCCTTACCCCTGCCTCCCAGCGATATTTCCTTCCAAAGCTTCGTCACCCATGCGTTCCCTTCCAGTATTGCGGATGCCATGGCGACCAACATGATCCTTCAGATCGTCGTATTCTCTATTTTCTTCGGGATGGCCGCCGCCGCCGTAGGGGAAAAGGCGAGGCCCGTCATCAACGGACTGGATGCCCTGGCCAGGATCATGCTGAAAATGACAGGCTACATCATGCATTTCGCTCCCCTGGCGGCTTTTGGGTCGATGGCGGCGACGCTTGCAGTGATGGGTCCGGAGATCCTGATCACTTTCGGAAAATTCATTCTCGAGTTTTACATAGCGCTTATCATCCTGTGGGTCATTCTGTTTGCGATGGGTTCCGTTTTTATACGAAAAAGGATATTCCAATTGGTACGCTACATTCTGGAGCCCACCTTGCTGGCGTTAACCACGGCCAGTTCCGAAGCCTCTTTCCCCCAACTGATCACCCAATTGGAGAAATTCGGGTGCGAGGAAAAGATTGTCAGCTTTGTATTGCCCCTGGGATACTCTTTTAACTTAGACGGGAGTATGATCTATATGACCTTCGGGAGTATTTTCATTGCCCAGGTCTACGGCGTACACCTCTCCTGGGAACAGCAATTGACAATGCTGCTTTTCCTGATGCTCAGCAGCAAGGGGATGGCAGGCGTGCCCAGGGCAGCCCTGGTCGTCATCACAGCGATCATACCCGTATTTCATATCCCCGTGGAGGGAGTGGGTATTATCCTGGGCATAGATCAGTTATTGGATATGGGACGTAGCGCCACCAACGTCATAGGCAACAGCATCGCCACTGCCGTCGTGTGCAAATGGGAAAATGCGCTGGGGGAGCCATTGTCATAGAAATAACTTATTTTTCGCTCCTATAAACGATCCATACAACAGACCTTATGCATACCCTTCTTTTGAATTTTGATTGGCACAACCTGCTCAAACCCGAATATTATATAAGCCTGGGCGGATTATATCTATTGCTGTTTATCGTATTTGCAGAAACAGGATTGTTTTTTGGCTTCTTCCTCCCCGGGGACTCTTTGTTGTTTGTGGCAGGTATTTACAGCCACGAACTGGCCGGACAGATCCTGACAACCAACAGCGATGTAGTGGACCTTGGGCTGCTTTGGATCCTGATCTCCCTGATGGGTATATTAGGCAATATGGTGGGATACTGGTTCGGGTGGAAAAGTGGGCCCTTCCTTTATGAAAGAAAAGACACCCTGGTCTTCAAAAAGAAATACCTCCTGCAGGCCCACGATTTTATGGAAGAACACGGAGGTGCGGCGATCGTTTTTGCCCGCTTCCTGCCCATCATCCGGACCTTTGCTCCCATCGTAGCAGGTATTGTCAAAATGGAAAAGAAGACGTTTACCCTTTTTAATATCATCGGCTGTGTCGCCTGGGTATTCCTGATGCTCGTGGCCGGACACTATCTTCAGAAAATTATCCTGGACAAAACCGGGTTCGATCTGAAAAAACACCTGGAAGTCGTCGTTGTTATCATTGTCATCATTACTACGGCCCCCGTTCTTTTTAAGATATTCTATAATAAAATCAAGAAATAAACAGATCCCCTATTTATGGAAAAACGTCATTACATGCTCCTTTCGCTCCCTGTCATCGTGGGCGCATTAGGATATTTTGTTGATGTATACGATCTTTTGCTGTTTAGTATTATCCGTGTTCCTTCACTCAAATCCATAGGCCTAAGCCCGGATGACGTGGCCAAAAAGGGCCTGGAAATCCTCAATATCCAAATGATCGGGCTGCTTATCGGTGGTATCGTCTGGGGCATTTTGGGAGACAAAAAAGGAAGGCTCAAGGTGCTGTTTGCTTCCATTATCTTGTATTCATTAGGCAGTATCGCTAACGGATTCGTACATAGTTTCGAGCAGTATGCCTTAGCGAGGTTTATAACCGGCCTTGGACTGGCGGGGGAACTGGGTGCGGGTATCACCTTGGTCAGTGAATGGATGTCCAAAGAGAAAAGAGGAATTGCTACCTCCCTGGTGGCCGGTATAGGTTTGAGCGGAGCCGTCTTCGCGTACTTTATCAGGGTTCAGTTCGTGGGTGCCACCGGCGAAGGGTGGCGCACGTGTTATTTCATAGGCGGGGGGCTGGGCTTCTTGTTATTATTACTCCGAGTAGGCGTATTGGAATCAGGGATGTTCAAAAACCTGGAGCAATCGAACGTGAGAAAGGGAGATTTTCTGATGTTATTTACCAACGGGCGGCGCCTGAAAAAGTACCTGGCTGCCATATTGATTGCCTTACCCAATTGGTTCGTGATAGGAATCATTGTCACCTTTTCTGATAAATTCGCTGCAAAGATGAACGTACAGGGTCCCGTAGATCCCGGCAAAGCCATCATGTTTGCCTATGTCGCCATTTCCGTGGGGGACATTCTTATCGGATTTATCAGCCAGGGGATGCGAAGCCGGAAAAAAGCTCTTTTGCTTTTCCATATCATCACGGCGCTCGCTGCGATCTGGTTCTTTAACCTTCAGGGGCAGTCTTCCGGAATGGTATACCTCGTATGTGCATTCCTGGGGCTTGGTACCGGATTCTGGGCCATGTTCGTCACGATGGCAGCCGAACAGTTCGGCACCAATATACGGGCTACGGTGGCTACGACCGTTCCAAACATGGCCAGGGGTTCTCTCCCGTTGGTAGCCCTGTTGTTTACCAGCCTGCAATCCCATTTGCCTCCCGATCACGCCTATTTTCAGAGTGGCTGGATCACCGGCATTATTGTCTTTTTCGTCGCCTTTGTAGCATTGGCGTTCACCGAAGAGACCTTTGGAAAGGACTTGGATTATTTAGAACAATAGGGCTATTACCATGAAAGTTTTAATCATCCGCTTTTCGTCAATTGGAGATATCGTCCTCACCACTCCGGTAGTACGTTGCCTGAAACAACAAGTCAGCACGGCAGAGGTACATTACCTGACAAAGGCCGCTTTCAGAACGATTACCGAAAGCAATCCCTATATTGACAAATGCCATTATCTGGAAGATGACTGGGACGCCATGATCGAGACCCTGCGCGGAGAGCGCTACGACTATATCATCGATCTGCACCACAACATCCGGACGCTCCGCGTCAGGCGGGCTCTGAAGGTCAAGACCTGGTCCTTCAATAAACTGAACATCCGGAAATGGGTGCTTACCCGTCTTAAGATCAATATCCTTCCTCCCGTTCATATAGTGGACCGGTATATGGACACGCTAAAGGAACTGGGGGTGCATAACGATGGCAAAGGATTGGACTATTTTATAACGGACTCAGACCAGGTACCGCTGGCAGACATCCCGTTTTCCCATTCCCAGGGGTATATAGGAATTGTCATTGGGGCCGCGCTGGCGACCAAGAAGCTACCTGTCCACAAGTTGAAAGAGCTGTGTGCAAAAATAGACCACCCCGTCATCCTGCTGGGTGGTAAAGAAGACAAAGTAGAAGGCGACTTCATTGCAGCGGTGGACCCCGTCAAGATCTACAATGCCTGCGGTAAGTTCAGCCTGAATGAATCAGCAGATCTCGTCAAAGGCGCCAAATTAATCATCAGTCACGACACAGGATTGATGCATATTGCCGCCGCCCTCCAAAAGCCCATCCTTTCCGTATGGGGCAATACCGTCCCGGCCTTTGGCATGGGCCCTTACTACGGGACCAGTTCAAAGCAGGCCGCCCGGACGTTTGAAGTCCTTCACCTGGGCTGCAGGCCCTGCAGCAAGATCGGATATGACAAATGTCCCAGGGGCCATTTTAAGTGTATGGAAAAGCAGGACCTCGAAAAGATCGTCGAAGCTTTACACGCCCGGTAGCATTCAATAGGAATTTTTCGATATTTTTAATAAAACAATCCCTTGGGACAATCTCATTTGCGTCATGACAAGACCTGCCTGAATTGCGGCGCAGAAGTACCCGAAAGGTATTGTACCCGTTGCGGCCAGGAAAACACGGAACCCGTGGAGACCTTCGGTCACCTGATCGGCCATTTTTTTTCTGACGTCACACACTACGACTCTCAATTACTGATCACCCTTAAAGACTTGATTACCAAACCTGGTTTTCTAACCAGGGAATACAATGCCGGAAAGAGGGCCAGCTACCTTAACCCTATCCGGATGTACGTTTTCGTCTCTGCCGTATTCTTCCTGGTATTGTTTACAGGAAGCAAGCCGGAGAACGGGATCAAGGTCGAGCCAGCCAAGCCTTCAGCCGCACCAAAGCCAAAAGAGGAGTCCATCTTGCTGTCGTTTTCGTCAGAGGCCACCGTCGTCCTGACAATAGCAGAGAACAAATATGCCACGGAAAGAGAATATGATTCCATACAGCGTATACTTCCCGATACCGCCAAAGACGGAGCGTTTAGCCGACTGATCGTCCGGAAAATCATCCGGTTAAAAAAAGCGCACCAAAGCACCGGGGAAGTGGTGGTGACCCAAAGCTTCGAACATAATATCCCTAAAGTCATGTTTGTCTTACTGCCGCTTTTTGCTGCGTTCGTAGGACTGTTCTATAGCCGGAAGAAATTCTTTTATGGACAGCATGTCATTTTTTCCCTGCACTTCCATTCGTTTGTATTCATCGGTTTCCTATTTATCATGCTGCTAAATTTACTTCCCCTGGAGGGAGTCACTTGGTTGATCATCCTGGCCTTTCTGTCCATATTTGGGATATTCGGTTACCTGGCGGCCGCCCTCAAAGGAGCCTACGGGGGATCAACAGGGAGTAGCATTTTAAAAGCCTTTGGCGTTTCTGTCCTTTATGTTATAATTATTATAGTATGCCTGCTGGTGATCGCCGCCATCACCTTTTGGTCGGCCTGACAACTGTTCGCTTCCGGACGGAAGTTGTCCGCTTCTGTACAATCGCCTAATCTTAAAGGTTGGTTAAATTCATTGATTATCATTCACTTACATTTTAGTTTGGTTTGTGGCAAGGCTTTGGCATTACATGCTTCAAACAAACAATAAAACAAACTAAAATGAAAAAGATAATCACCATCGCCATCGTCGCCGCTTCTTTTGTAACCCGCGCATTTGCATCCAGCGGATCCACTGTAGACGAAAAGATCGCTACCCGTTTTAATATGGAATATAAAGGAGCATCTAACGTCACCTGGACCGTTACGGATGAATATAGTGAAGCCAAGTTCACTTTGAACGGTGTTGAAACCGCCTCCTTCTATGATACCGACGGAAATCTGATCGCCACTTCCCAAACGGTAAAGACAGCAGACCTGCCTGCCGGAGTGCCCGAGGCTGTAGCAAACAAATACAAAGGATATATCGTGACAGAAACTGTCCGGGTGAACAAGCCTTACAGTAAGGATCCCTCCTATTATGTATCAGTGACCAACGCGAAAAGAAGGGTTGTGCTGGAAGTGCGCGCAGGTGGTTGGATGCGCGAGACGAACGTAACCTACTAAAGTCAAGGGGTGTGTTAAAATAGTAAAGACCACGACAGGAATTCCTGTGGTGGTCTTTACATATCATCCGTGGTGGCTCTTTAGCCAATGGTTCTATCCTTCTTACAAAGTCTTCAATACTTCGTTCATGCTACGCACAGCCTCTGCGCTTTTCGCGAAGGCGGCCTTTTCCTCTTCATTGAAGTCTATATCCAGGATCTTTTCCCAGCCGTTCTTCCCAATAATGACGGGAACACCCATGCAGATGTCTTTTTGCCCGTATTCGCCTTCCAGCAATACGCAACAAGTGAACAGCTTCTTTTCATCTCTTACAATACTTTCAACCAAGGCGGCTCCTGCGGCTCCGGGGGCGTACCAGGCAGACGTTCCGATCAGTTTGGTCAGCGTAGCACCGCCCACCATCGTATCTGCTACAATTTGTTTTTGCTGTTCTTCAGACAGGAATTGGGTTACCGGAATACTGTTCCAGGTCGCCTTACTGATCAGGGGGATCATGGTCGTGTCCCCGTGACCACCCACCACAATGGCGTTCAGGTCACCAGGTGAGGATCCCAGCGCTTTGCTCAGATAGCAACGGAAACGGGCGCTGTCCAAAGTGCCACCCATGCCAATGACCCGGTTCTTGGGAAGGCCCAGGCTGGTCAGTGCCAGGTAAGTCATTGTGTCCATAGGATTACTGATGATAATCAGAATCGCATCCGGAGAATATTTCAGGATATTCTGGGCCACCCCTTTTACAATGGCCGCATTCGTTCCGATTAATTCTTCCCTGGTCATTCCCGGTTTCCTGGGTAACCCGGATGTGATCACCACGACATTAGATCCGGCTGTTTTGCTGTAATCATTGGTGACTCCGGTGATACGGGTGTCAAAACCCAGCAGCGCGGCTGTCTGGGTCATGTCCAGGGCCTTTCCTTCGGCCAGTCCTTCCTTGATGTCCAGCAATACTAATTCTTCGCAAAGTGCTGCCCGGGCGATATTATCAGCACAAGTAGCACCGACGGCGCCTGCACCTACAACTGTAACTTTAATCGACATAATATCTGAAATATGTTTAAACGTGAAAAAATAATAACGGAGAAATTCTCTTTTTCGAGCTTAAGCGGCCCAAAGGTAGGGGAACTATTTTACTGAGATCGCGCCTTTCAGAAAAAAAGCACAGTGCCCGCTAATCCTGACCCTGTCACCCATCCATGTACACCAAAGTTCTCCCCCTCTTTTGGATAACTGTTTGGCATACAACTGCTTTTTTCTCAATTTTTCACCCCAGAAAGGAATCAGCTGGGTATGGGCTGAACCCGTCACGGGGTCCTCATCAATGCCAAGGTTAGGAGCAAAGAAGCGGGAAACGAAATCCGCCTTTAGCCCCGGAGCCGTCACTATAATGCTTTGTCCCAGTTGCTGAAGGACCTTGAAATCAGGTTGCAGGCTGCGAACCGTCGCCTCATCTTCCAGTTCCACCAATAAGTCCCGGTATTGATAAACACCCAGGATCTCCCTGTTTAAAGCGGTGATGAGGGATTCCGGATATTCGGGGAGACGGACCGGCGGCCAAGAAGGCAGATCCATGGTCAGTTTCCCGTCGGCTTCCCGGGTGACGGACAAGCGCCCGCTTTGGGATTGAAAGATGATTTCCTCCCCGGTAAATCCCAGTTCATTAAAAATCACGTAAGCCGTTGCCAGGGTAGCGTGCCCGCAAAGGTTCACTTCCACCGAAGGGGTGAACCAGCGAATATGGAAATGAGCGGAACTCTCCGATCCGGCAAGGGCCGGGGACCTGGCAACATTTTGCGC
>Ga0302312_10002730_pt1 | contig 10149 bp, 11 predicted proteins | sample III_Palsa_N2_1_FD_200529 | JGI IMG/M metagenome (GOLD analysis project Ga0302312, IMG submission 200529) | Peat permafrost microbial communities from Stordalen Mire near Abisko, Sweden - III_Palsa_N2_1 | ecosystem: Environmental > Terrestrial > Soil > Palsa > Peat permafrost | place: Sweden...
CGCGTATTTTCAGATTTAGGGTATAAGGTGTTCACGGTACGTGATATGAAATGGCTCGGAACCAAAAATGGCCATTTACTTAAGCTGATGGAAGCCAACAATTTCAATATATTGCTGACCAACGATGAGAATCTTCACTACCAACAGAACATAAGCGCCTTGAAAGTTTGTGTATTAAACATTAATTCAAAAACCAACCGCTATGATGATGTGATTGAATTAATGGACAGAATTAGGAGCAGCCTTAAGGAAGTCGAAAGCCACTTGCAGGCCAGCCCCGGGGGCTACTTTATTGTTTAAGCGTCCACATTCACACAAATAATTTCAATTCTTTTAACTGAAATATTGGGTACTTTTGCCCAAATACATCTGCATGTCCAAAAAGAAAAAACACGCCTCTATCGACCAGGTACTCACGCAAATGGTGCTTGATGTTTTCGAACAAAACGGCAATACGCCTTTAAACTACAAACAAGTATCGGCCAAACTGAACATCAACACGCAAGACGCGCGTGATGTGATCTATGATATCTTGCGCGACGAAACCAAAAAACGAGTTTTAAAAGAAGTTTCGAGCGGCAAATTCCAGCTTCACGAACTGAAGACGTTTATTGAAGGTGTGGTTGACATGACCAATGACGGCTCCGCATTCATTGTGACCGACGACGAGTTTGAAAGTGACATTTTTGTGGCTCCGCGAAAATTGCGGAACGCTCTCAACGGCGACCGCGTAAAGGTTTATGTTTATGCCAAAAGCCGGGGTAAAAGCAAAGAAGGTGAAGTAATTGAGATATTACATCGCGCCAAAATGGAGTTCACGGGGATTGTGAAGCTTTCGGAACGGTTTGCTTTTTTTATCCCGGATGACCGCAAAATGCAGCACGATATATTTATTCCGCTTAATGACCTTAACGGAGCCAAAAATGGGATAAAAGCCGTTGCCGAAATAACCGACTGGCCCGCCGAAGCCAAAAATCCGATCGGGCGGATCAAGCAGGTTTTGGGCGCACAGGGCGAGAATGACACCGAAATGAACGCCATACTGGCGGAATACGGTTTTCCCCTGTCGTTTACCGCCGAAGTAGAGCGCGAAGCCGAAGCCATTCCGGACGTGATTACCAGTGAAGAGATAGCAAAGCGCCGGGATTTCAGGGATGTTACTACTTTTACCATTGACCCCTTCGATGCAAAAGATTTTGACGATGCCCTGTCATTTAAAAAGCTTGACAATGGCAACTACGAAGTGGGTGTGCATATTGCCGATGTTTCCCATTTCATAAAGCCGGATTCGGCTTTGGATAAGGAAGCGGAAGATCGCGGTACGTCGGTTTACCTGGTGGACCGGGTGATACCGATGCTGCCGGAGCGCCTCTCCAACGGATTATGTTCACTTCGTCCAAAGGAAGACAAACTTTGCTTTGCGGCGGTTTTTGAGCTGAACGAAGAGGCGCATGTGGTAAATGAGTGGTTTGGCAAAACAGTGATCCACTCCGACCGACGGTTTGCCTACGAAGAAGTGCAGGAAGTGATCGAGACCAAAACCGGGGATTTTGAACCGGAAATCGCCAAGTTGAATGCACTTGCATATAAGCTGCGTGAACGAAAATTTAAGAACGGCGCCATAGCCTTCGAGACCACCGAAGTAAAATTTAAACTCGATGAAACGGGTAAACCCATCGGTGTTTATGTGAAGGAGCGTAAAGACGCGCATAAGCTGATAGAAGACTTTATGCTGCTGGCTAACCGTAAAGTGGCCGAATATGTAAGCAAACTGGGCAAAGGGAAGCACCGTTACACTTTCGTTTACCGTGTGCACGATACGCCCAAGCCCGAAGCCCTGGCAAATTTCGCGCACTTTGCCGCCCGGTTTGGCTATAAGATCAATACAAAATCTGATAAAGAAACTGCCAAATCCCTCAACTTCCTCATGGAGGATGTGGAAGGCAAGAAAGAACAAAATGTGCTTACCCAACTGGCCATACGCTCTATGGCCAAGGCGATCTATACCACCAAAAGCAGCAGCCATTACGGCCTGGCTTTTGATCATTATACGCATTTTACATCTCCCATCCGCCGGTATCCGGATGTGATGGTGCACAGGTTGCTGATGCATTACCTCGAAGGCGGCCAATCGGCCAGTGCCGAGCATTACGAAAAATTGTGCCAGCATAGCTCGCAGATGGAAAAGAAAGCCTCAGATGCTGAACGCGCTTCGGTAAAGTATAAGCAGGCTGAATTTTTGAAGGACCAGGTCGGCGAAGTTTATGCAGGTGTAATTTCAGGCGTTACCGAGTGGGGTATGTATGTGGAGATCATCGAGAATAAATGCGAGGGTATGATACGGCTGCGCGAAATAGCAGATGATTTTTATACTTTAGACGAAAAAAATTACGCCATTATCGGTCAGCGCAAAAAGAAGGTTTACCAATTGGGCGACGAAGTGAAGATACGCGTAAAGAACGTCGACCTGGCCAGGAAGCAGATTGATTTTGCGTTGGTGGGGTAGTGAGTGGTCAGTGGTGAGTGGTGAGTGGCGGCTTCCTTGCCGCTAAACTTCTTTTTTGCCTGGGATTTGTTGAATTTAAATGAAAGATCTTAGAGAATTACAGCATATCATTTCTGAAGCAGTAGAACGGTTGGAACTGCCGGATGCACCTGTAGAACTTTACGAACCGGTGCGGTACATTTTATCGCTCGGCGGGAAGCGTATGCGGCCGGCCCTGCTGCTGATGGCCAGCGATCTGTTTGGAGGTGATATAACCGCTGCCTTATCCCCTGCCCTGGCCATTGAAGTGTTCCACAACTTTACCCTGGTGCATGACGATATTATGGACAATGCGCCCCTTCGTCGCGGGAAAGCAACCTTGCATGAACGCTGGGGACGAAATGCGGGGATTCTTTCGGGAGATGTGATGCTGGTTTTGGCTTACCAGTTGTTGGCGAAGGCAGAAAGCCGTTTGCTGGGCCCGGTATTGGAAGTGTTTAGTAAAACAGCCGTCGGCGTTTGTGAAGGGCAGCAGCTGGATATGGATTTTGAAAAACGGGCTACCGTTCACATTGATGAATACCTCGAAATGATCCGCCTGAAAACATCCGTTTTGCTTGGCGGGGCGCTTAAAATCGGCGCATTATTGGGCGGCGCGAGTCAACAGGATGCCGAACACCTGTACAGCTTTGGCGAACATTTGGGTATCGCCTTCCAATTACAGGACGATATCCTGGATGTGTACGGCGACCCCGAAAAATTCGGCAAGCAGGTGGGCGGCGATATCATGGCTAACAAAAAGACATTTTTGCTGATAAAAGCGCTTGAACTGGCCGATTGGGGGCAGGCAAGTGAACTGAAGGATTGGCTTGGTCCCGACAACGCTAACAGCGATGAAAAGGTGAATGCGATAACACAGCTCTACAACGATTTGAAGGTGCGGGAATACGCCGAACGGGAAATGGAGACCCATGCCGAAAAAGCATTTAAAGCGTTGGATGAGATCAGCTTACCGCCGCAGCATAAACAATACCTGAAGAATTTTGCCGATGGCTTGCTTGTGCGGGAAAATTAGCCTAAATTAGATTTAGAATTCGGATAAACCCGGATCCGGAATTAGAGAAAGTCTCAACAACCCTGCTGAGATTTCAGGAGGCCATCATGAAAAAGCTTTTACTGATTCTTATCGTTTGCTTTCCAACCAGCTTATTCTCGCAAAAAATCAATCCGGCCGGCGACTCGGGCGATGATAAAATCTTTGCGGAACCTGTTGAAGTAATGCCCGAGTTTAAAGGCGGGATGCCCAGGTTCTACGACCGGCTTAAAAATATCCCCTACCTGTTTTTAGATGAAATGAACGATCGGCACGGCGAGACCATAGTTTTAATGGTGGTTGAAAAGGACGGCAGCGTAAGTAACGTAAAGGTTATTCACGGAATTTCGCAGCAGGAGGATGCTGCAATCACAAAGACGATTATGCGTTTTCAAAAATGGAAACCGGGTATGCATAACGGTCGACCGGTAAGGGTGCAATTTGAAATCCCGATATGTTTTCGGATAGTCAATGATCTGTAGCGAAAATCCGCAGTACTATTTTGCTGACGGGTTGATTACGCGGGAAAATTAGGATTCTTAAGGTATGAGAAAGTTTGTCTTTTTTGGATATTTCCTTCTTTATGTTTTTACGGCCCATTCTCAATCCTTGGATTCAATTCATTACGCTAAAAATGATACAACGATATATAATATCGATTCTTTAAGTTCTTTTCTATCACGCGACACATCCCGAAAAGTGAACTCCTGGGAATATATCTTTAAATCAAGTGTAGACTCCCTTAACTTTCCCCTAAGTGCGAGAGAAGAAGGCTTGCAAGGCATTGTGAATGTTTCCTGCGTTGTAGAAAAAGACGGAAGTCTTAGCAATTTATCGATAGTCAAAGGTATTTCGCCGGATCTAAATAAAGAAGCGATGCGTCATCTCCACGATGCGACCATAAAAACACCATTTCTGGTAAACGGGATACCTTTGCGTGTAAGGATAATAATTCCCATCAGGTTTAAGTTGAATGAATAGCTAAGTTCCGGTATATCATGACCAAGCTTTTTTACTTGATCAATTTTATGGAGCTTTTCGGTAAAGAACACTGTTCACAATAGGATAAAACTAAATAGACTATTTTTTTTCAGACATTAAATTCCCCGACCGATCTTGAGAATTTTTACCAGTAACGATTTTGTTTGGTGACACTTATTAATTACTGCCGCATTGTTATATTTGGAATACGATGGATTCATTTTCTCTCAAGTCTATCCTTTTCAATTTATTAATGAAAAACTTACTATTCGCTGCAATTCTTGCCGTCGGACCGTTTCCGCTTCACGCCCAACAAACTTTTACCTCCGGCGGCAAGCTAAAACCTGAGCAAGCCATCATGGACATCAGGCATTATACCATCGCCCTTGATGTCAACTTTGAACAAAGATCGATCTACGGTTATACCATCATTGACGTGATCATGGCGCAGCCTACCCATGTTTTACTGTTTGACCTGCTGGACTCCCTGGGCGTAAAACAGGTGCTCGTAAACAACAAAAAAGAAGCATTCGAATACAAAAACAACCTGATTACGATAACCACCCGCGACGAGCTACCAGCCGGCCGTGCCAGCGTAAAAGTAATTTACGGGGGTAAACCGCATATAGCCAGGCATCCGCCCTGGGATGACGGATTTATCTGGACAAGAGACTCAACCGGCCACCCCTGGATGGCGATCACTTCCGAGGGAACCGGTGGAAAGCTGTATTTCCCGTGTAAGGACCACCCGTCGGATGAACCGAATGAGGGCGTTGATATGATCATTACCGTCCCAAAGGGCCTGGTGGTTGCCGGTCCTGGCCTGCTGGTAAAAACAACCAGTCATGGCAATAAAACCACCTTTCACTGGAAAACCAATTACACCATCAACAACTACAGCATTATTTTTAATGCCGGCGATTTTAAAGTGGTAACCCGTGATTATACCACCGTTAACGGGAACCACGTGCCCATCCAGTTTTATGTGCTGAATGAGCATGCTGATAAGGCCGAACACCACCTTGATATTTTTGTAAAGACCATCCACGAGCAGGAGAAGTATTTTGGCGAATATCCATGGGTTAAAGAAAAGATCGGGCTGGTGGAGACGCCGCACTTAGGCATGGAACACCAGACGATGAATGCCTACGGCGCAAAGTTCAAGTATACCAAAGTGGGCGGCGAGGATTACGACGGGCTGATGCACCATGAGTTCGGGCATGAGTGGTGGGGCAACAAAGTTACCGCGAAGGACTGGGCCGATTACTGGATACATGAAGGCATTTGTACCTACGGCGACGTTTTGTATGTCCGCGAATTCGCAGGTGAACATGCTTATGTCGACCAGTTTAAGCGGATGTCTTTTTCATTTGGTAATAAGATACCGATAGTAATAGGGAAAGATATTGATGAAGAAGCAGCCTATAACCAGGATATATACGGCAAAGGCGCATTCTTTATGCACACGCTTTGCTATATAATGGGCGACAGCACCTTTTTCCCGGCCCTGAAGAAATTTGTCACCTCGTCGCAATACACCTACGACAATTTGGTCACAACAGAAGACGTGCAGGCGTTTTTCAGCAAGGAAGCCGGCGAGGATTTAAGCGCCTTGTTTGACTTATATCTCCGCAGCGTGAACAAACTGGAAGTGCATATAAAACAAACCGCGAGCGACAAATATCTTATCACTTTCCTAAATATGCCGATCCCATTGCCAATCGACGTCACAACTGATGGTGTGACCAAAAGGACGATTATTGGCTTCAAAGGCTATTTTGTTACCAGCAAAACCTTGCCGGTTATCGATAATGATATGTATTATTTGAAGAGGATCACGATTGAATAATTGAATTTGTGCCGCAGTATTAACAAAATATTAAATATTTGTCATTTCAACCGAGGTACAAGGGAGAAACTACCTCTCGAGCGAAGCGAAAAACTATCTCTCGACCGAAGGGAGAAATCTTATACATCTGACATTGCCGCCCGCACGGTCCGCTGTTATGGCGTATAAGATCTCTCCTTCGTCGAGATGACAAAACAACGAAATGACGGCATATAAAAAAGCCCTGGCTTTCATCAAACCCGGGCTTTTTCAATATGCTTAACCGCTGAATTACTCAGCGGCTTTTTCTTCTGTATCAGCTGCTTTCTTTTTAGGGGCAGCTTTCTTTTTTGGTGCTTCTTCAGCAGGTGTTTCAGCAACCGGAGTTTCTTCAACTGCTACTGCTTCTGCTTCTGCCACTGGTGCTTCAGCTACCGGCGTTTCTTCAACTGCTACTGCTGCGGGTGTTTCAGCAACCGGAGTTTCTTCAACTGCCACTGCTTCTGCTACTGCCACTTTTTCCTCAGAAACTGCCGCTTTTTTCTCAGCAACAGGCTTCTTTTCTGCTTTTGCAACCGGTGCAGGCGCTGCTTCAACTTCAACTACTTCTTCTTCAAACGGGATCACCGAAACGTATGAACGGTTGTCGGCCTTCTTTTTGAATGTTACAGTACCATCAGCCAGGGCGAATAGGGTATGGTCTTTACCGATACCTACATTCAAACCGGGATTATGTGGGGTACCGCGCTGGCGAACGATGATGTTGCCTGCAATTGCCGGCTGACCGCCGAAAATTTTGATACCTAAACGCTTGCTATGTGATTCGCGGCCGTTACGTGAACTACCGGCCCCTTTTTTGTGTGCCATTTTTTAATTTCTTTTTAGGTGCCGCCCGAAGGCAGAACGATTAAACCTTTAAATTATAACGTTATACCGGTAATTTGAATCCTGGTAAACTGCTGACGGTGACCATTTTTCTTTTCGTAACCTTTTCTTCTTTTCTTTTTGAAGATGATCACTTTATCACCCTTTAAATGAGACACTATCGTAGCAGAAACCTTCGCACTTTTTAAATCAGCTCCTAATTTAAATTTACCTTCGTTTTCGGCTAACAACACATTGTCAAATTCAATACTAGCGCCCTCATCACCCTGTAACCTGTGTACAAAGATGTGCTGGTCTTTTGCAACCTTAAATTGCTGTCCGGCTATACTTACTATTGCGTACATTGTTTGTTAATTATCGTTTTAAAATTCGAGGTGCAAATATAGAAATTTTAATTAAAAAATCATAGTATGCCAAACCTTATTTTGGACATGCGCTTTTTAGTGCCGCCGTATAGTTTTCGGCGATCGGCTGTCCGCCAAGTTTTTTGCAAACATCATAATACTTCCAGGCGTTTACACAGTCCTTACCTAAGAAATAGCAAATCGATAATTTGTATGCAGTATTTACGTTTGTGGCATCGATCCCAAACGACTTGTTTAAAAGGCTCAAAGCAGTACTTAGCTTCGACTGGTCCTGGTCTTGCTGAAACTGCACAAAGTAGATGGTAGCTTTATCTGTTAAAATAGCTGAACTATTCGGGTTGATTAACAGGCCTTTATCAAATTGTTTTAAGGCCTCCGTGTAATCGCTGAATGATCCATAAACTGATCCATAGCCCCAATAAACATTTTCGTTTTTAGGATTAAGCAGCCAGGCCTGGTTAAATCGCTTCATCGCAGTTTCGAAATCACCGCGGTATAAATAGGTAAATCCAAGTCTTACCAAATGATCGGAAGCTTTTTGTACGGTGGTGTCAGACTGTAATGCAGTTGATATAAACACGTCGTCTTCACGTTTCATCGCATCAGACTTTTGTATGTTACCATATTCCGGTTGCAGGTTTATCTCAGTTTTCGCGTCCTCCATAAACTGTTGGTAGGTAACCTGTTGCGCAAAAACAAAATTGGCAGCCAGCGCCCCAATTAACGTTAATAAATACTTCATAATTCTATTTCCTTTGCCGCTCCTCCGCACCGCTTATAACAGTTTCGACCTCCTGGATAAGGATACGATTGGCATCAGCGAGTTGCAGCGGCCCGTCATAATTGGAACTGAACACCACTGTTTTACTATGGTGAAGATAGTTAAATTGTATGAAGTATTCTGTCGGTTTAACCCCGTTGGAATTGGTGGTATCGGTTTTCACTTCGCGTGCCGGGAAGTTCCAGAAACCAACTTCTGCAGCCTTACGGTGAAGGTAAAGAAGATCGCTTTTGGTCAGGTAGAGGTGTGTTTTGATCAACGAATCTCTTTTGTTCAGGTAATCGAATTCCCCTGTAGCTGAATTATATTGGTTAACCAGGCTGTCGGCAACCCCATACTTAAAGACGATCGAGCGCATTTCCGAATAGCTATACGGGGCTTCCTTAAATATGCTGTCGAAGTAGGCTATCAGCGCTCCTTTGATCACCATAAACACGATCAACAGCACTACGACCACCCCGGCAATCATTAGTTTGTTTCCTAAAATACCTTTGCTTCTTCGCTTGAATATTAGGTAGATGATACCTAATAAAACGGCCACAAAGATCAGTATGACCGCAAGTCCGAACCCGTCTGGCATATGGTGTTTATTTGATTTGTCGTTCTTCTGCCCTGCTCAAAACCTTTGTAATATCCTTAATCATTACCTTGTTGGCGTCAATCAGTTTGATGGGCCCATTGAAACTGGCGTCGAATTGGACCAGTTTACTTTTCCTTTTATAGTTAAATTGAATCACGTACCTGGGCGCCTGGCCAAAACCAGCCCGGGTACTGTCATAGTCTAATTCATTTGACGGGAAATCCCAGAATCCCAGCTCGGCCGCGTCCTTATGCAGCGTGTCAATGTCGCCACTTGCTAAAGCCAGGTGCGTTTTGACAAGTGAGTCGCGTTTAGTTAAATAGTCGTGTTCGCCCGTGACCGAATTGTAATAGTTAACCATCTTGTCGCGTGTTCCATAACGGATCGTAAAGGATTGAAATTCCTGGCGATTAAACGGCGCGTCTCTGAATACCTGGGCATAGTAGATAACAGTATATATAAGAAATGACCCAATAATGGTGGTGAGCAGGAAAACTTTTTTGGATGTGTCGGTCATGCGGCAGTTTGATGAATTTTAGTAATTGTCTTCAACTGAAGGCAAGAGAATGAAAGTATTAATTAGCCCTCTTTGAAATTCCGGGACAATTTTAAGAATTTGATTTGCTTTATTGATGATATTATTTGATTGATATAGATTTCTGCGTAGAGACGCAATACTTTGCGTCTCCGGGAATAATTACTTCATCCCACGAACGCCTCATGGTATTGCATCCCAATAACTTTGTTTAAAATACATAAGAGTCAGAGACGCAAAGCATTGCGTCTCTACGGCCGGGCTAAATATACTCATTAAACATCCGCATCCCCCAGCTCCCCCTCCCATTTGCATACCACCGCTGTGGCTACAGCATTCCCGAGGACGTTAGTTGCCGACCGGCCCATATCCAGCAGCGGATCGATCCCGATAATGAGGGCGAATCCTGCCTCGGGGATATTAAACTGGCTGATGGTGGCGGCCACTACCACAAGCGCGGCCCTTGGGACACCCGCCAGTCCCTTGCTTGCCAGCATAAGCATCAGGAGCATGGAAAGCTGCTGGCTCAGCGACAAATGCACGCCACAGGCCTGGGCGATGAACAGCGAGGCGAAAGTCATATACATCATACCGCCATCCAGGTTAAACGAATAGC
>Ga0302312_10002732_pt1 | contig 10146 bp, 3 predicted proteins | sample III_Palsa_N2_1_FD_200529 | JGI IMG/M metagenome (GOLD analysis project Ga0302312, IMG submission 200529) | Peat permafrost microbial communities from Stordalen Mire near Abisko, Sweden - III_Palsa_N2_1 | ecosystem: Environmental > Terrestrial > Soil > Palsa > Peat permafrost | place: Sweden...
TTCCTACTTACAGCCACCGCCTCTCATGCTGCTACAGGCAATCTTGCAGCCCCTCGTATATATCCCAGCTCCGGCTCACTCGAGATAACGCTTCACGACAACATCGACAGCCCCATTTATTCCTGGCCCCGAACCCTTCTCACCTATCCCGTCGACTTCTCCGCACGCAGATGCATTGCACAGCAGTTGCACCTGTTCAACGATGCCGGTACAGAAATTCCATTTCAGCTATCAGCCGTCGTGAAGACTCCCGAGGGACACCTCCTCTCCGCACAGCTCAATCTTTTTGCAGATCTTCCCCCAGGCGCCACTCGAACATTTCACCTCGCAATAGGCAAAGATCACGCCTCTGACGAAGCTCCCGGCATAACCGAAAAGCGAAGCGGCAACATCATCGAAGTCGACTCCGCAACGTTAAGCCTGCGACTGCCCGCAAGCCAGTCCGCTCCGGAAGACAAACCAATGCCCGCGCCAATCCTCAGCATCAGCCACGGAGAAGGTGCTCAACAACGCTGGATCGGCCAGAACACACTCACCCTCGGCACACCTTCAAGCTCAAAGCCCACAGAGATCACAACCCGCATCGTCGAAGCTGGAAGCCTCTTTCGTACCTACGAAGTCCTGTATCGCTTCTCAAGCGGCGCAACCTACACCGCAACCTTGCGCATCGTTGCTGGCTACCCGTTCGTTCTCTTCACCGAGCAGATGGAGAACATCACGCCGGAGATGGGACTTGCGCTCAGCATGGATTGGCAAGGCTTCTCGCCGCAACGCAGATTCGCCGCAAACGGATGGATGCAACCGCACGGCGATCTCGGCATCGACGAACCCGTCACCACTCCCGGCATCATCGAAGAGCCCCATTGGTGGCCAGCCGATAAAGTCGAAGACCCGCACAAGGAAATGATCTTCCACCTCGCAGCCTTTGAGGGCAACGCCCCACGCGATGCCGTTCCCGCCATGAGCTTCTGGGAGCAAGGCACCAGCGGCAGCGAGATCAGCGTCTTCGTTCCAGACACCGCAACATGGGACGATCACCAGTACATGATCTGGCAGCCAACCACGCTGCTACCAATAAGCTTCCGCTACACTGACGGACACCTCATCTGGCACTGGCCTCTGGTCTCCGGCACACGACAAACAGGCATCGCCTTCACCCCAACCGCCGAAGGGGAACGCATCACACAACACACGCGAGACACCTACACAGCCGCCGGCAAAGACTACCCCCACGCCTTCATAGACAACGGTGCCTTCTCCCAAAGCAGCCTGCACTCCCGTTACGCCGAATGGATGCGTTCCTGGTACGGCTCACTCAATCTCAACCGCGTAAAGGACTGGGTACTCACTATCCATCAACCGCAAGCCAGTCTCCCGCACCTCTATTACCCGATACGTCCGACAAATCATCTCCCACCGCACAAGCAACGCAGTTTGAGAGCAAGGTCTTGCACTCCGCGCTCATGGACTACCCTCTCGGCTCCAACCTCGGCATCATGAACATCAGCCATCGCATGATACGACCCATCGTAGAGCAGTACATGCAGGTGCGGCCCGCACTCACCACTCAACAGAAATCGCGCATCGACGCTCTTCTACTACTCTCTGCCTATATCAACTCAGGAGATGATCTCGCTCCTTCACGCATCTGCTTAAGCGGCACACCCAACATGTCCGCCGATGGCTTTTCAGTCCCCACTGAAATCGGCATCTTATTCCCCGATCATCCTATGGGTCCCGAGTGGCGCGACCAGTTCCAAAAGATCGTCCAACTCCAATCGACCTTCTACACACGCCCCGATGTACCTGCCTATCACTCTCTCGGCGGTCGCTGGACTGAAAGCCTCGCAACCTACAATTGGGCCTACTTCGTTCCCGTACTCACCGCACAAGTCGCCATCACGCACACCAACGGCAGCAACCGCATCGCAAACGACCCCATGGCGCAACGCGCTCGTTGGATGGTCGATGAACTCTCCGCTCCCATCTATAACCCCGATCCCTACTGGCGTCAGCAAGACTCCGCCGCACCTCTACCAACTCCTTGGAAGCAAGGCCTTCCTCTCACGCCAGCGAATGGCTTCGAACGCCAGTACCCCTCACACGGAGCCCACGGCAGCGGTACCGGCATCGTCGTTCCCTACGACGTCCCCATCCTCGCAAAGTACCTCCGCAACTACGATCCACTCGCAGCCGAGCATCTCCTCTGGGCCTACGCGCAACGCACCTCTCATCAGCAATCAGAAGGCGGCGAGATGTGCTGGCGAGCCTCAACACTCGACGAGATGAAGGGCAACACCGGCACCGACCCTCACCTTCGCAGCTCCAAGTACACCGGCCACGGCATCATCCTCCGCAACAGCGTCGACACTCCCAACGAAGTCTCCATCCATCTCGATCAAGCCGATCAAGGCCCGAACTACCGCTGGGGCGACAACGGCGAAGGCTCATCCGGCGTTCTGTACTTCTTCGCCAACGGCCAGCCATGGACAGGCCACGAGCGCGAAAACACAGGCGACCACAGCAACGACGACGCCACCGGAACAACCACCTTCGCCGTCCTGCACGACCACGCCTGGCGCTCCATCGGCGAAAACATTCTCGACCACCCGCTCTACGATCTCGGCACTATCCAGTTCGGTGAGATCGCCGCACGCACCGACCACGACCCATACTCTTGGCCCGCCTATCGCACCCGCAGCGTCATGCTCATCGGTACGGACTACGCCATCCTCAGCGACGACGCTGACGGCGAAACGCGCTTCAGTTGGTTCACCATGCGCGACCTCCCTTATCCGAAGATCGCCTTCCTGCAACCACTCGCCGCTCGCCCCGATCACTGGACCGAGGTCAGCACCGAAACCTCAAAAGGATTTCTCCGCGACACCGTCGGCCCCTCCATCGTCCTCTTCACTCAAAAGAAAGACTCCGTCGAACTCGAGCACATGACAACCTCTCCTATCCGCGCTCTGCATGATGCAGACATCCAACAGTACAGTTGGAAGAAGCACGAGCAGCCCACAACCGACGGTGTCTTCTTCGTCAAGACACCTACCAGCCACGACCGCATCTTCCGCTCCTTCACTAGAATCCACTACATCGAGCAGGACGAAGCATTTGACGGAAACATTGGCGTCATCCGAACCATGAGCAATGGCTCCACAGAACTCGACCTCATTCAAGGCACTCTCATCGCAACAAAAGACCTTCGTCTCAAACTCCCAGAAGCAGCTTCACAATCAACTGCAATCAGCGCCACCATAGAACCCAACAATGAAATCGGCGGAACCTTCTCCAACCTCGCAGCAACTCCCGTAACACTAACCCTCTCCACTTCCATCTCCAACACATCCACCTTCTATATCGATGGCTCACCCACCACCGCCAGCCAGGATGCCACCACTCGCCACATCACACTTCATCCCGGCCGCCACACCTGGCAACTCACAACACATCTACCCATCCCACTCTCACCCGTCATCGAGAAGACCGTAAACCACTCCGGTGGAGCACAGGTTTACTTCAACGCCGTAGCCAGCGCCACCAGCTATCGCCTCGAAACCAGCACCGACGGCGGAGCCCACTGGCAGCCTTCAACCGAGGGTCCACAAAGCCCTCTCACCATCAACTCAATCACGAACAACACCAAAATCCACGCCCGCGTAATCGCTCGCAACAGCGAACACGAAAGCATCCTCGGCAATGAATACCCAATCTATGTCACGGCCTCCGCACCGCCACCGGCAGACGGCTTGTCCCTCGAACTCAGCAAAGACTCCGTAAGCTTGCACTGGGGCCAGGTCCTCGGCGTCGCTGGCTATCGCCTCTACCGGCGTCGCGCAGGCCAAACCGATTGGACTACCCTCTACAAAGGCCCCGCAACCACATATACTGACGCAACCGCCGCGGGCGTCATACCCGCAGCCACGCGTCCCGGCATCGCTGCCAATACAAACTCCCCAATACCTACAGCCATATATGAGTACGCCATCGCCTCCTTCAATGACAACGGCGAAGGCACCCGCAGTTCCCCCGCAAATACTGACCCAACGAACTGGCAAAACTGGTGGCCCACCGGACAGTCCCACACCTTCAAACGCCAAACAGGCTTCTGGCTTCCACCCTACGTGCCAGCAACCATGACGCCCCCACTCAACTACCCTTCCTATTGAGCCCACATGCAGCCACTTGAATCGAGAAACCACGTGATACTTCGAGATCGCTTCGCAATTATCGCCCTAGTTACGATCTCTGCCGTAATGGCACCTTCAGCCTCCCCCCAGCAACCCTCCGCACCAACTATCGGAAAGACGACCGCCTCCCCCAACACCTACACCCTACAAGTCAAAGCCCAGGCCGTCGTGCTCGACGTCGTAGTCACCGACAAAAAGGGTACCGTCGTCAACAACCTCACCAAAGACGACTTCCAGATCTACGAAGACAAATCCCCACAGACCATTCGTTCCTTCGATTCTCCCCAGTCCCACCTCGCGCCCGCAAGCCTGCCCATCAACTCCACTACCGAACTCGACAAGCTCGAACCCAACGCTCCCGTAACCATCATCGTGCTCGACGAGATCAACACTCGTTTTGAAGATGAAGCGTTCGCACGCTACTCCCTCAAAAAATTTCTGGACACTCAAGGCAACGTCCTGCCGCAACCCACCATGTTCGTTGCCGTCAACCTGCAACACTTCATGGTCCTGCGCGATTACACAACCTCCAAGCAGGAAATCCTCTCCGCGCTCGATCATCACCTCACCAACTACCCCTGGCATCTACAAAGTGGCAGTTGGAAGACCGAGCAGTTCAACGCCGCCTTCGCCTCTTTGATGGAAGTTGCTGAAGCAACCGCAGGTCATCCCGGCCACAAGAGCATGATCTGGCTAGGCCGCGGATTCCCCGCCGTCAACCCCGCATCGCTACCCGTCGAAGCCAACGAAGCCCTAAAAACCGCGATTGAAACCTGCGCCAACGCACTCCGCGACGCACGCGTTGTCCTCTACACGCTCGACCCAGCCGGCATCTCCGCAGAACCACCGGCACAAGACGAAGATGGCTTCTATGTAGACGATCCTTTCGGCGGTCAGATCGACTTCAATGCCATGGCAAAGGCCACCGGCGGCCAATCCTTCTACGGTCGCAACGACGTGGATAAACTCATCGCAGACAGCACACGCGATGCAGGCAGCTTCTACACGCTCTCTTACACACCCACCATTCCCCGCGATGACTCCAAAGATTTTCATAACATCCGCATCGTAATGAAGAATCCCAATCTGCAAGCCGCCACTCGCGAGGGCTACTACTCTCAGATCCCTCCATCTTCCGTAGATCAGAGTTCTCCTGGCAAGCTATCCTCCCGCCAAATCTTCGACCTCACGGTAGCAGGCCAAAGCATGTTGATCTATGACGCCGTCCCTCTCACCATAACGCGCATAGCTGCCAACCCCGATCAGTTCAAAATCAGCTTCAACTCCTCAGACGTCGTCTGGCAAGAAAGCAGCCCGGCAAGGCTGACCGCCGACCTCATGGTTCTTGTAGAGAGCTTCGACAAGAAGGGAAAGTTACTCAGCCGCAAAGCTGAAGTTTCAACGGCTCAGGTTGACGAGAGTGCCACACCAAACATTCCTATCGCCCCCACGGTCAATCTCCTCACCACCATCTCAACCCAACCCCCTGCTGCTCGCATCCGCTTCGTAGTACGCGTCAACAGCAACCAGAAACTAGGCGCAACTAACTTCTTCTTAGTCGACCCAAAAACAATCTCAGACTCGACAACAGGTCTGAAACCCGGAAAATAATAGAGCTGCAGTAGCTGCATAGACATCTCCGCTCACATCAAAGAGGCCTCGCCACATAAATGGATGAGGCCTCTTTAAATCTCTCCCAATCGCATTCATCAATAACCACGAGTGAACAAGACCGTCACAAGCTGGCAGGTTAGAAAGTAAATTCAGCTCCTACACGAATCACACGCGAGAGGTTCCCGGTGTTTACGTTGAGGTGTCCAAACTGCGTTGCGTTAAACGTACTCTGGAAGGTTGGGGTAGGACCAGAGTATGAAGTCGATGTAGTTGTAATGCCATTCGTCAAAGGATCGTTCGCGGTGTTATTCGCCGCAAAGTAGACAGGATGATTGAACGCGTTATTTAGGTTGACGAACGCCTTCAACTCGTACCTGCTTCCAATCTGAAACCCTTTAGTGAACCTGGCGTCGAACATGAACTCACGCGGACTACGCGCCGCCGCAAGCGTGCGTGGAGCATTCCCAAGCTGCGGATTATCCGGGCTTCCCGGCGGGTTGCAGGTCACATACGCGCCCGCGGCGTTTGCAGTGCATCCGAACGCGGCAGGATTGAGATAAGGCGTGAACGATCCGCCATTGAACTGTGGAAGCCCAAACGGATTGAGTTGCGATGCCTTCGTATGTTTGTAGGCAGGATTGATCAATGGTACCCCGGGAATAAGATTGGGCCGCAGGACATAGCCTGGCGGGAGAGCAGCCTGTCCGGCGCAGTATGTATTTCCTGTAGTCGGTGTACATCCAGGAGTCGATGCATTTGGAAACGTAACCCAGTTCCCTGGGTTACCCAGGTTCGTGTAGAGAGAAGCAGCAGCCGCGTAGTCGACATAATTAGGAAAGCCTGAAGCGATTGTCATAATCCCAGAGGTCGACATGTTTCCGATCACATTATTGAGCCAATCATGATGCGTCGAGAGCAACTTCCCTTTTCCGATAGGTAGCTCATACACATATCCCGCCTTCAACCGGCTCGGTTGATCGAAGCTGGATACCGAATACTCACCCGCACTGCTATTAGGATTCTGCGGTGCCGACGTACCGAAATCGCCCGAGTTTCCATAGTTGGTATCGGCAACGTTATCCAGACTTTTCGTCCAGGTGTAGTACGCCAGCAGCGAAAGGCCACTTGCATACCTTTGCACGGCACTCACATACAGGCCGTTATATTCCGATGTTCCTGTTCTTGGATAGAGTTGTGTGAGCGGTGAATTCCAGAAGTTCTGATAAGGGGCAAAGGCCTGCAACCCGGTCTCGCCTGCATTACCTCCGTTAGGAAAGTAGGCATTTGTGGGCGTGGCCGAAAGGCTCGCATGGTTCTGTATGATCCCGGTAAGCGTCGAAAGGCTCGGCAGATTCAGAGAACTGGCAAACGGAGAATTAGGCGAAGAATTACCGTTGGTCGGGCCAATCAGATGAGTACCCTTTAGTCCTTGGTAGGTCACCTGAACCAGAGTCTTTGAAGTCGGTTCATACTGCACGGTGAAGTTCCAGGTCTGGCTGTACGGCACCGAAGTAGATGGAGAGACATACGCCGGAGAAATTCCGGGTGGTGCATAAAACGGCCCGCGGCCCCCATTAAGCGCTGTATAAGCAGAGGTCAAAGGAGCCACAGGGTTACTGAGATAGTTTGGCTCAATCAACGGATTAGTGCCGCCGCTAGTGTAGGTGGTCGGAGTAGAACTGGTATTCAAGTCAGGATCAGGCGAAATCTCATATCCCGATAACGGGAGACGCATCAACCCGTAAGACGCACGAAGCGTAGTGCGCGGCGTCGGAGCAAAGTCGATACCAACACGTGGCTCAAGCCCATACCAGTTCGTTGGCCATAACGATCTACCGAGGCCGCATTGCCCTGAAAAGCAAAAGGCTCCTGTCGCTGAAACACCGCTACTGCTTGTCCCACTGGCACTCGGAAGAAAGATCGGCTGGTTATTGAACTTTTCTTCACGAGGAACGGCGACATCGTAACGCAGCCCCAGGTTTAGAGTCAGCTTCGGAAGTGCATGCCAGTTGTCTTGGAAATAACCGGCGAAGTACTTCCACCGGTAATATCCCGGCACAGCCACCGGCGAGGCGGCATAGGTCGTAATTTCTCCAAGCATAAAAGTAGCCAGGGCATCGCCACCCTTACCGTTTGAAATCGCACTTTGAGTCTGATTGGCGCCAAAGGTATATTTGCCGCCGTATTGAAGTGACGGATCATATTCATTGGATTGAATCCAACGAAAGTCGGCGCCAAACTGCAGCACATGCGTTCCCCGCGTCCAGGTAACGTTGTCACCAAGAATAAAGTTCTCATCCACATCGCCGTATGGCGTCTCCGCACCGACCTGAAGCGTGCCAGTGCCCAGCGTCCCAAGATTAGGAAAACCCTTGCCAAGCACAGCCGGGGTCAGGCCATTCGATCCAGCCCAGTCTTTGCTAAGAGCTGCCTCATACGGCAGGCGCTTCTCATTAACTCGTAGAAACGAGTAGTGAAGTTCATTCACCAGAGACCCTGAAAATACGTGGGTATATCCAATCGCAACGTCCTGGCTCAGAATCTTATCGGTCGGCACCTGGTTCAGCGGGTTATCCAGCGAGAGAGCAAAAACGCGCGTGCCTGTAATTGGCACATTGGTATAGCGTCCCCACATCTGGTCACTATTACCAAACTGATGGTCGATACGAACGGAATAACGGTTGTCCACATCGAAGACACCGCGTAGATACGAGGCATTATTGCCCGATTGATCATAGGTTGCCCCCGCATTGTCGAACCGGATAAAAGGGCCGGGATTGCTTGGCGTCGGCAGTAGCGAAGTCACTAACTGCGCGAAAGAATTGTGTACCAGAATCGCCGAGACGTCATCAATTCCTCCTGCCGTCTGCGCAGCGCAATTGGACTGCAAGTTATAGCAGACAGGCTTAATTTTGGTAGTGTCATACGCCCCGTTGGGAATGCCTGTCGTCAGGTCGTAGGTTGTCTGGTAGTTGATCGAACCAGTTCGCGCAGCCGCCAACGCTACGGCATAGCCCGAGTTCTTTAGAGTTGTCTGGTTGAGCAAAGCATACGAGTTATAAAGATGCCCCGCCAAATCATCAGGAGTATCGAACGCTCCACGGTATCCCTGTTTATTGTCCAACCGCGCCGGTTCAACTCCTACAAAGAAGAACGTCTTTCCGTGCCCGTCATAGACCTTCGGTATCCAAACTGGTCCACCCACATAAGCACCAAAATAGTTCTCATGAAGATCACTCGGCGCAGTAGTTCCCAGCGGCCACGCATTGAAGAACGGATCTGTATGCCGCCACGTCACGCCACCATGGTATTGGTTAGTCCCAGACTTGGTGGTCTGCACAATGGCGCCAGCCGAAGTGCGACCGTATTGCGCAGACAATCCCGATGTAATCACAGTCGTCTCTTGAACAATCTGACCGGAAAGATTGATCCCCGATCTCGCATAACTGGCCTGCGTCACGTCCGATCCATCAACCATAATCGGCGTTGTTCCCGGAGCAGCGCCACCAACTGAAATACTCGCACCCGGCACAACCGCACCTGTCGTGATCACCGGATTTTCGCTAAACACACCGCCCGGAACGGAAGGGTCGCCAGTCACACCCGGCACCAGCAACACAGCTTCAAGCGAGCTACGATCTGGATACGGAAGGTCTTCGACGATCTTGTGATCGACAGTCGTTGTCACATCCGAGGTATCCGTAGACAGAAGAGCATCCTGCGCAACAACCGTAACCTCAGACGACTCCTTACCAACCTTCAGCGACACATTGATGGTGGGCTGCTGCGCTGCATGCACAATCACTTCGTTGGTAACTGAGGTCTCAAAGCCCTGTCCCGACACCGTTACCGTGTAATCTCCGGGGTTCAAAGATTGAACGCTGTATACCCCATCCGAATTCGTCTTCGTAGTTAAAGAAACCTGCGTCTCTGTGTTGGTCACCTGAACATTCGCCTTCTGCACCACCGCGCCAGTAGCATCCGTTACTCGTCCAGCAATGGCACCCTGCCCAGTCTGCGCGACAGCGAAACTCGTCATCCCCATGAGCAGCGATAAGAAAAACAAGAGACGCCCAATCCCTCTGCGCGAGCGTACACCCAGCTCGCGCACCATGAGGATCGTTCGCTTCGAATTACCCTGCTGCTCTGATTGTTGAAACATAACTGCCTCCAAAACTTATGCGTGCAACGCATCTTGCCGCGGCGACGATGAGCCCACGGGTGCTCGAAGAATTTCCTACAAACTAATATCCATAACGCCACTGGTCTCTACGCAGAGAGCAATCAGTCAAAATCCATCGATCTCAACAAGGTCCTGCCATAAAAACAGTCCACGTAT
>Ga0302312_10002734_pt1 | contig 10143 bp, 8 predicted proteins | sample III_Palsa_N2_1_FD_200529 | JGI IMG/M metagenome (GOLD analysis project Ga0302312, IMG submission 200529) | Peat permafrost microbial communities from Stordalen Mire near Abisko, Sweden - III_Palsa_N2_1 | ecosystem: Environmental > Terrestrial > Soil > Palsa > Peat permafrost | place: Sweden...
AAGGGCGGATGGAACTCATTAGAGAAGGGACCGTCGTCGCTGTAGTCGGAAAGCGATCGGGAGCGGGCGCGACAACGCACGCTTCCCATAGCTCTCAAGGACCGGACGTAACTTGGGTACAAGACGATTTCGCAGAAGGCAAAATCAGGGGCCGCGAGGGCCCAGAACAACCGCGCACTCGTGGGCGGGTCACGGCGGGCGAACCCACGCATTTAGTCTGCGGCAACCCGTCCTCGTAGGTCAATACCCCCGTTTTCGGATTTTATGCCCGCAAAACATGATTGAGAGGGGGCTGGGCGAGCCAAAGACGTGTCCCGGATGGCTGCAATCTGTACGAACCGCAACCAGACCCGAGAGGGACACTTCAAATGAATCAGCAACTCGCAGTTGTAGGTCAGCATCTTTCCGCTGGCCAGAGCTTCGCCGAACCCGTAGCGCCCCGTCGTCGGGGAGACATGGGCCGCTCCACGATCGCAGGTCGCAAGGCCGACGATTTTATCTTCGAGCCGCGATCCTCGACCTTCTTCTTCCCGATGAAGCTCACCCTGAGCTGCCTGGCGATCCAGATCGCATTCAAGCGGACGTTTGAGCGTTGCCAGCTCGCTCTGTTCGAGACCGAGCTGATCGCTCCACTGATCGCCCGGGATGATGAAGCCGTTCTCGCGGTCAACGGATCGTTGGACAAGCTCCTGAAGTCCTACGAGTCCTACATGGAACAGGAGCTTGCGCGCGCCAACAAGATCCTCGAGGACAACGCGCGCCCACTCGACTCCGGCGCCTACACGAATCCCGAAGATTTCGAGATCCGCATTTTCACGCCGCGCTCGCGCGTTTACGTGCAAATGCTGCAGTTGGCTGACCAGGTCATCACGGTCTTCGGCCGCCTGTGGCTGGAAGGTTTCATGAACGAGATCAACTTCAAGCGTTCGGTCTTTGCCGTTCGCATGAGGGCCATCAACCTGGCCCGTGACGTCTGGGAAATGCACACGCGCTCCTTCATCTCGCTGAAGAAGGCTCGCGCGCGCGCTGACGCCGATCGCGCGCGCATCACGGACGAACGTGAACTCGCTCGCCTTGAGGCGAAAATCAAGAAGACCGACGAAATCATCGAATCCGTCGATGCCCGTGGCGGCATGGAAGCGGAGGCCCCGGACTTCGGCGCGAGCGCGCTTGCTGAGGATCTGCCCGACCATATGCGCGCTTCGGAAGAAGCTGCCCTGCGCAAGAAGACCGCCTCAGCAAAGCGTGCCAGCAAAGCCACGTCGAGCACGGACAATGACGGTAGTTCCGAGGAAGGCGCACCTACCTCCTCCGATGAGCCGTCTTCGGCCGCCGCAGCCGTAGCGTGAGCTTAAACCGCGGCCAACAGGCAGCGGTCGACGAACCGGGGCATTGCCTGATAGTGGCGTGCCCCGGCTCCGGTAAGACCCATACCCTCGTCGAGCGGGCCAAGAAAATCCTCGGCGACAATCCTAAAGCTCGCCTCGCCACGGTGACCTTCACCCGTGCTGCCGCTGAAGAAATGCGAGAGCGAGTGGTGAAGAAGCTTGGCGAGGCCATCCGTCCGCGAATCGACGCCGGCACCTTTCATTCGTTGTGCCTGAAACAGCTAGACGTACTCTCTACAGATGGGAAGCGACCTTTCACGATCGCCACCGAGGGTCACACACATATCCTCGTAGCGAAGGCCTGGGAGGCGACGATTGCGAAGTTTCGTGTAGCCGTCGATCGCGATCGGCTCAGACGGGGAATCGAATTTGCCAAAGCCAATCGCGGGCACGTTCAGCCCGATGACTACGGCGAAAGGACCAAATTCGCGCTCGACCACTATCAGAATCAGCTAACGGCCCAGAAGCTGTTCGATTTCGCAGACATCATCGAATTCACTGTTCAGGGAATGCAAGGGGGCGGCATAGCGCCGCTCGGTGTCACGGATCTCCTCGTCGATGAGTTCCAGGACGGTGACGCCGTACAGGTCGACTGGGTGCTGGAGCACGTGGCCAGCGGCGTTCGCGTCACGTGCGTGGGCGACGATGATCAGAGCATCTACGGCTTTCGCCACGCCAAGGGCTACAACGGCATGATGCTGTTTGCCCAGCGATCGAGGGCCAAGATCATCACGCTGGACACCACCTACCGATGCACTGCGCCAGTCGTAGCTCATGCTGCACGGTTGATCGGCAACAACACCACTCGTGTCGCGAAAACAATCCAGACCGCTAACGCGCAACAGGGCTATGTGGACCGGAGAGATTTCTCGTCTCAAGACGACGAGGTCCGTGAGGCCTCAAAGATTCTCAACGATCGGCCCAAAGGACAGACAGCGGCCATCCTTGCGCGCACAAACAATGTTCTGCGCATCTTCGAAACCCACATGAAATGCAATGAGATCCCTTACGTCGGTGGCGTCGACGGGAGCATTTGGTCAGACGGAGTGCCTGGCTTGATCCGCGGACTAATTGGAGCCGCTGTCGGTAAGGATCCACCGGGCATTACGATGGCACTCGCCGCGCGAGGGATGAGTTACTCGGCAGTCAAAGGAGCTCGAGACCTGATCCAGAACACCGGCGGCGCATTCGAGGCACTGCTTGGCAAGGAGGGCTGGCTCAGCGGGCTCGGTGATGCACAGCTTCGGATATGGGCCGAGATGAAGGGTGAATTCGCGGGACTCGGCAAGCTGACGCAAGGCGATCCAATGACCTTCGTGAAAGCGTGCGCTCACTTCATAGCGCCTGGTGTCGACGGATTCTCGAATCCCATGGTCCTGACCGATGTCATTGGGCTCATCGACAAAATGAAGGGGTCTCTCGCCGAGATCTATCGGAAAATCGAGCAGTCAATGAGGAAGTCGGACCAGGACAAGGACGCCAAATCAGGCATCGCATTGCTGACGCTGCACGCGAGCAAAGGGTTGGAATTCGATCGCGTTTGGATGCCAGCGATGCAACAAGGTGTCCTCCCGCACGGGAAAAGCGATCTCGCCGAGGAACGCAGACTCTGCTACGTAGGGCTGACGCGAGCGCGCGCGCATCTCACCGTGTCTTACACGGGTACCAAAGGTGCACCAGAGAGCGTCTTCTTGAAGGAGATGGGCCTGCAAAACGGTGACCTAGCCTTGCGCTGACGGTCACATTGCTGCTGAGGTCCATCCGCAATTGGGATGCCATCCGCAACACGGTCAAAAAAAAGGCGCCATGCGCCCTTTTTTTTGCCCTGCTTATTTAGAACCTAGGCCATCAGGCGGGACGGGCAGCGCGTCGCCGGCGGCGCTGCAGAACGCGGCCGCGTATTTCGCGTTCGAATCATCCGGTGCGCATTCCTGGGCGACAATTTGCGCAGAGACAGGATTGAGCGAACCAACCTGCGCGACGTTCAGCACATCCCAACCTACGATGTTGTCGTAGTTGAACTTCTCCACGTCGCCGCGCGTGAGATCGAGTTGCAGAATGGGCACATCAGACTTGCGACCATAGCGATCGACAAGGGTCTCCACCATTTGGATCTCAACACCCACGTAGGGGGTTTTGCTGCCATGGTTACTGATTGTGTGCAGCACATCCTTGCTGGTCTGGGCGCCCTGGAAAATTGAATCCTGTTTCACAGCTACAACAAAGTGGTTCCCGTTCTGGTCGGACGGAGCGGCCGCAGAGATGACGTTCTTGACAGAAGCCGCACGCTTAGCGAGGTCGCTGGCTGACAACTCCGCGTTGGCATCGAGAGTGGCCGATGTAGCAGGATCGGCCGCTGCGTCACTTTGTCCGGTATGGGCAGCCAAATACCAAATCACCCCTAAGCCAACCAGTAGTCCGAAAACCGTATGCGACTTTGACAACTTCTGATTCATGAGTACCCCCTGTTTGTAAAGACGCGAATGATGCCACGGCCATCTCGATTGTGGCTCCATGGCATCACCTGTGGTGCGCCAGGCCGACAATTGGTCAACTTACGCTGGCTTCTGCCAGTTGCTCATCACCATGGCGTAACCCGTCACAGAGAGTAGCGCTGAGAGAGCAAGGGTCACCGGCGGCAAAGCACCAGGCATGAAGATCAGACCGACCCCAATCCCGAACATCCAACTGGTCATCCGCACGCCAGCGCGATAGAGAAATGGGTTGACGCCGCCGAAGCTATGCCACTTCAGCCTACGAACGGTGGAGCCTGTGACAAGAATCGCCACGCCGATCGGAATGATCATCGGCAGCCATACGATAAAGGTGCTGAGTCTAAGCATCCCGAAATAGATAAGGGCAAAGGCCGCGGTGATCCACCAATACCAAAAGCCAACGGGCTTCTTGTCATTGTTGTTCGGATCCTGCCCAGGCCCGTTTAGGTCGTCGAAGTGGTGCGCCGAGTCATGAATGATCAGGGGCTTGACGTCACTCACCGTATCGGTCGCGAGCTTTTCAGTCGTCTTTGGATCGAACATGTGGATCGTTTCCTGCATCATGCCCGTGCGCATGGCCCAAAGACGGAACCAGCCGTCCGCACGAGCATTGATCTCAGCTCCATGCGCGGGTCCATACCACTCAAGGATCAGGTTCTGCTCCTTCATGATCTGGCCGTTGACGAATGTGGACCCGACCAGGGGTAGAAACATCGCGATGAAAAAGGACGCGATCATCAACCGAAAAGCAATCGGGGTTGGTGACTTGCTTGCGCCGGGCATCACGCTTCTCCAGGCAAGTTCATCAATGATCTGTATGAGCTGCGTAGGGTCAGCTCACATTTCGGGCAGTAAACGTGTGTCTCAAGCAGGTGGTGGATGTCCATCAGCGACTCGCCCAATCCCTCCTCCCTCTCATGCACCGTCACGACGCCATCGGGAAATTGCTCGATGAGCCGGGACAAAGGGCCGTGATGGCGAGGCTCCCACTCGACCTGGTCGACTTTCACGACGTAGCGAGCCGCATCGAGGCTGCGCGTGAAAATCTTCCTTAATGCGTCACGAACGAGAAATAACGTGCTGTTCGAGCCGTACCAGTTGTCAATCACGCTCGCCCCTTCCGCATAGGACACGCCAAGCAGGCAACCCGCTCGCTGGGGCTCGGGGATCGCCACTGTCAACGCCGTAGCGAGGCGATATGCCACCGCAGGCATCATCATCCAGAGGTTCGTCCAGTGGTTGTACTGCTCCGTGATGTTGCGTTCTTTGAGCAACCGCTTGAGAACCTTATCAGGCGGATCAAGATAAGCATGTTGCGGCGAGACAGGCATGGATGATTGGCTGCTATTGGGCATCGGGAATGATCACAGGAATGCGGCCTTTGACGAATCGCGACCCTATGAGCGCGAAGAAATGCAACTTGGGCAGGCAACCCAGCATCGGCGGCTCGATGGGTGGCTCAAGTTTCACGTCCAGCGACTCCCCTTGACTTGTTGAATAGGACAAAGGGTCGAGCGTTGGGCTTGTGACAGTGCGTGAATGCACCATCGTTTTGATGGGCACGCGCGGCAGTCGATTGCAGAAGTACTCCTGTGATTCCGTCGCCGTGACGCGACCAAAGATGAAGTTGGCTATGTTACCAAGAACCTTTTCTGCCATAGCGCTGTCGCCTAGGCGGGCGACGATGTCGGAGACCGTCTGAGTAGCGAGCGTCAACCGGAAACCGGCGCCGCCACCCTTGTTGAGGAGCTTGATCAACTCAGAGTTGAGGATCTCGGGCGCTTCGTCGACGAATATGGAGACAATCTTCCGGTCCTTGGAGTAGTTGTAGCGGCTGCCGCAGACCGCCGCCAGATCCGCAAGAAGGATTTCGCCGATGGCGTTGGCAACATCTTCGTTGCCAAGCGCATTCAAACCGATGTAGATCACCTGCTGCTGCTCGATGATGCGCGCGGTGTCCGTGACAATGCGGTTGTCGCCCGGGTCCGTCATGTCGGTGGACAGAAGCCGCGCGAGCGCCCCGCTGGTGAGCTTGGTCAGCACTGGCATCAGGGAGGTGAGCATCTTCGAGCGGTGCTCGGCCGGGTGCTCAACGGTGGCGATCAGTCCATCGATTTCAGAGCTGCTTTGATCAGAGGGGATGCACTCTCGGTAGAACGCGGTCAGCGCTTGGGCTTCCTCCTCATCCGTCAATAGCATCGCGCCGTCATTGTCTCCCGGCCCCCTTTTTCGGCGGCCCATTACGCTTCGACGGAAAGGGGCGAGCTCCTTCTCCCAATCAGCCTGAAATAGGCGATTGCAAAACGCAGTGATGGCTTCAACCAAGAGCTTCTCAAGTTTACCGTCGAGGTAGCGCTTGATCGCGATTAGGGTGGGTCGCTTGCCAGCCAGGAGCATGCCGTTGACCACGTTGTGCAGCTGCATGAAAGCAAATGAAGTAAAGGCTTGATCTTTGGACGATCGGCCCAGAAGCGCGGACACACGTGACGCAACCTCGGACGCATCATCGAAGTTTTTGAGTGGATCTAATCGAACCGAAGTGGCGGGAAAGCCAGGGTGAAATACCAGCAGTTTCTTGCCGATGTCCCTGCATGCCTGTTCGCAGGCCTCCAGGAGACCCTTATCGCCCTTCGGGTCAAAAACAAATACGGCCTCTCCACGCGCCGCCGCTTGTGTAATGAGGTTGCGATACATGACCGTCTTGCCCCAACGGGTCATGGCGATGATCAGCGTGTGCTCGTCCACGACGGGAAGGTAGATCGGCTCTTCGTCAGCCCCCACGCCGTGAAGCCAGGACTGTCCAGGAGCATCGAGCGCCTCGGCCTGGGTGATCTTGGAAGGATCCGCAAGCACCACTTCACGAGCCAGTTGCGCCTCGTCTGCATTCCAATTGAAACCCCAACCTATCCACGTCTTTGCGTGCAAGGGGTCGAACTTCGGCCGCGCTTCGCTGATCGGCATGACAGTCAGCTCGCGGTGATTCATCCGGTCCCGCATATTCATCAGATGCAGCCAGGCCCGAACCCAGGGAATTGCAGCCCCTCCGCAAATGACCGCCAGCACGGCAAGTATGGGTCGTGGTGCGTCGGGCACCAGCATCTCCATCACCATGAGGGTCGCCGCCAGCATCCATGCGATCGCAGCCGACCGTTCAAAGTGAGGGCGAAACGGGTTTACGTAGTTCTGTCGGACCGACTTATCTTTCACGCAGGGATGTCCGTTGATTCGGGTTTCGCAAATCGTCGCGCGACCTTGTTGAAGGCCTCCGACAAGGTTTTATTCAAAGGCACCGCGTTCCATGATTGGCCACGAACACGGACGCAGCTCGTGATACCTGCCCCTGCCACGTCTATCGCCTGCCCATTGATAGTGCCAAGCATTTCGGGGTTAGCCGCTATGGCCTCGGCGAGTGCCCTGACATCTGCCACTTCTTCACGCACAGCATCAGGCCAGCGGATCAACAAGGTCGTTCCCTTCATTTGCAGCCGGTCACGGGACGGATAGTTCTCGCGTTCGAGCGCTATTCTGTCGGCTATGCGACCGAGAACGACACCAAAGGGACCCGCCGCATTGAGGATTTGCATGGCATCACCAGCAATCGTTTCTACCGGTGTGTTCTCCGCCAAAGGCAACTGCAGCGATGGGTTTGCCCTTTCTTTGGCTGCTTGTGCGGGCTCAACACGCGAAGCCCTGCCGGCATCAGATATCGAAGTGATTGACCGATCCTGTTGCTCCGTCTGACTCAAGGGCAGATCGCTTCCAGGAGATTCCAACGGAGTTTCCACGGGCAATGGAGATTCGGAATCAGAAGTGCTAACCGCCTCATTGTTGTCGACTGGGTCCGACTCTTGTACCGAGGATTCTTGTGCAGGGATGATCGTCTCCGGCAACGTCGGGTCCCGCGCCACGCGGAGACCGGAAGCGTCCGGGATCACTAGTCCAGCTATCAACGAACCTGGGTCAGGTATGTAAAGAGCGTTGCTGTGGCCACCGAGCTTGGCCATCATCACAGCGAAAGGTGATGTTTCGTCTACCTCGGGCTTGTCACCCGCGGGAAGATGGAGGGACCACAACGGCACACGCTGACCGTTGGAAAGTTCACGCGGCATGGCTATTCGCGCACGAAGGAACATCTCCGCGATCTCGGTGGGATCGTTGGGAATGCCGACGGAATTTTGGTTGTTGACCAATTCTTGCCGCAATGCCGTAAAGGCCTGCGGCCAAATCAGATAGGCACCGGAGCTGGTGACCCACAGGTGGTGCCCAGGGGTATTCACTTTCCATACCCGCTTTCGGACGAGTGTAGCGGCCACATCCAGCAGTCGGCCGAGCACCGGGTCAGCTGTTGCGTTGCTTTCGCTCCAATACGCCTGACCGGAATCGCGGTCCAATTTGCTGCTCGCAACGTCAGCCTGGTGAACCATCTGACGCATGCCTGAAGGATCGTCACGCTCGCCGCTCACGGACATAAGCACCGCTTCAATGACGTCCCTACCGAGGCCAGCAAGGCTACCAAGGACCTCTTGGCCAGCGATCGTGCCCATGAGGAAGAGGCCGAAGGACTCGTGACGATGTAGCCGATCGTTGCCGCGCCAGCGAACAGCGTAGCGCTTCACATTCTGCTTCTTGGACCACGACAGCATGTCGCTGACGAAGGGGTTCCATACCTCACCGGTGTCGGCGCACGTTACGATCTGGTCGATGAGGATCTTCCCCAGATCATGATGCAGCCCGGCTGTAGCCGCTGCGAGAGGCCATAAGCTGCGACGGTTCGCGCGCAACTCAAGATCCCGTGTGTAGGCCGGGTCGAAATCGAGTACGGCGTTGTGGGCATTCCGGGCGGCCATCGTTGCCACGTCAAGGCCATGAATGGCCAGACCTCCGAGGCGGGCATGGTGATGGCTCGCGCTTGCTGGTAGTAAATGGACCCATGACAAGTAGCGACGCAGCATCGGCATCACTAGCTTCTCAAATGTCCCAGTGTCAAAGCCTGTTTCGTGGCGCAACGCGTCGATACCACCCTTCAGCAACGGAAGGTACTCGTCCAACTCGACGGCCTGCACTGTCTGATCCGGGCCGGCAAAATCGGCAAAGCTATTTACTATGCGCGACGGCGAGCCGCCTCGTTCGGCGCGCTCACTCATCGCCTTATCGGCATCAAGTGGGACCGGTTTCGCCTGTTTTTTCAAGATTCCGAACATCACATCCTCCTGCTGTAACTACCCTACCGGACCTTTTCAAATAAGTTGGCGCGTTCAACGTGATTCAGAGGGGGGTATTCGGGCTAAAAATCTTGGCGAGGGGTGCCAAACTGGATGCATGACCCCCAAAGCCCGCCAAGTAAAAATCAACACCATCAATGAAGATCTCGGAATCATCCAGGGCTGGCTCACCAGCGCCTTTTCTAGGATCGAAGACATCACTACCCGATTCAAGGAAGAGCGGAAGGACATCTTCCATGAGATTCGCCGGCAGACTAAGCGTTCGCCGATGACGCGACTCATCCTAAAATGCAGGTTGAGACAGCACTCGGTCTTAAGCGTGCCGTCCGCTGATTGGAAAACCGTGATGGCCAAGGGCAAAAGTGTCGACAACGCCCAAGCAACGATGAACGGTCGAGGTTCTCGTGGGTTCCTTCCCACTGAAACCGTAGCCAAACGATCCAGAGGGCAGATGAGCATCTTCTCCAATACCATCCCAAAAAATCGAAAGCACGGATGGCGCGTCGACGATCTGATGCGCTATGCCCATCCGGCCGAGTATCAACTGATTGAGAAGACCGAAGCAGAGCTGGAACCCATACGTAAACGTATCGCGGGATGGACAGCTACTGGCAAGAAGCTGTCCCTGTCCCGTCACCGACACTTAAAGATGCTCGATCAGCCGGATCACACGTCTGTCCCCCGTTCCCCCCGGAAGTCGAAGACGGCACCGTCGTGGGCACAGACGAAGAACCAACTCCCGATGGAATTCCAGGCGGAGCAGCCGCGGCACAAGGCAGACCCACCGCAGTTCCGCAAGCCGGTATAGACATGCCGATACCAGCTGTCTGCGCCGCGATGAGCACCCTACCCGTCTCGGCTCCGGCAAGTTGCGCGCCAGTACCATTGGTTAGCGCGATATCGATTTCCCCAGAAGTGACGTTGTCGCGCGCGAGCGCAGCAACGTTCACAGGGATCGAGAAGGACTTTGTGGCTACGTCGCCCTTACTCCACGAAAGCTCCCCTGACACCTGGGAGTAGTAGCTTCCGGACATCGTC
>Ga0302312_10002738_pt1 | contig 10127 bp, 10 predicted proteins | sample III_Palsa_N2_1_FD_200529 | JGI IMG/M metagenome (GOLD analysis project Ga0302312, IMG submission 200529) | Peat permafrost microbial communities from Stordalen Mire near Abisko, Sweden - III_Palsa_N2_1 | ecosystem: Environmental > Terrestrial > Soil > Palsa > Peat permafrost | place: Sweden...
ACCCACGCCCCCGACTCTTGGTTCATTTACGCTTGAAAAAACAAGAGTAAACGATAGTCTGCGCTGGTTTACAACCTCTTATTTCAAATTACGGCGAACCGCCGGGTACTTCTGTATAACGAGATGCATTTAACGCCCGGAGACCATTGGGCGTCCGCAGCCATCGACATTACCGTCGTAGCGGCAAGCGTCGCTTTTGCTGCATTATTCGCCTTCATTGATGGCGCGGGGATACACGTATCTCGCACGATTTCCCGCCGCGTTTCCTTTCTTATGCCTAATACGCGCAATTGAGTCCGGCAGTCCACACCCAATCCACCTAAGGTAAGCGCATCAGCCGCGCGGCACTCATCGCATTGATGCTGACCGGCATGCGCAAAAGCGTCCAGACTGGACTGGACGAGTTCTTCGCCCATCGGCTACAACAGACGCAATTGCTGCGCCACGTATCCGCACAAGCGTTCGCGCAAGCACACGCTAAACTTTCCATCACCGCCATTACAGCGCTCAATGACTGGCTACTCAAGCAAGCCGGGCGCCAGGATGATGTGCCCCACCGGAATGGTTTAGATTAGTCGCCGCCGATGCCTCCACCGTCCGTTTCGGACTGCGCGCCAGCCACCTCAAGCGGGTCGCGTTGCCCGACCAACTTGTGTTCGGATTCTTCTTGCCTGGCACCGAATTGATGCCAGCCGCCTTCGCCGGCAAGGTGCGGGTCTTGATGATCAATTTACTCAGCAGCGGACGCTATCCGGTCAGTCATTGGCGATCTGTACTATCAGCGCTGGCGAATAGAAGAAGCTTTCAAATGCCCCAAGCACCGGTTAAACCTCGAGTATGTTTCGGGGCGGTCACAACGGGTCGTGGAACAAGATTTCGCCGCCAAGGTGTGTGCGACAACTTGCAGGCTTTGACCACCTTGACGACCTATACCTGCCATGAAGTGTCGACCGACGTATCAACCGCACTTACGTCCATTCCGTGCTCAAGCAGCTACTGCCATCGCGATTGCTCGGCTTTGCCGCGGCAACCTCGCTGGCGGACGCTTTGGCCCTTATCGCACGCCATACTTTCCGTCATCGACCTGGCGTCTCAAAGCAACGCAAACCCTGCTCGAAACCCCACAAATTCATGGCGCAAAAACCCTGCTAAAAGATCTCGGTTTCTTAACTTGGGTGGATTGACTATAAGGTGGGCGAGAAGACCACCGGGGCCGAGTTAAAACGGCAACGCGTATTGTCGCAACCTACGGATTATCTAACGGCCTATCTTTGGTTGCGCCCATTTTCATTACGATACACCCGCTGCCGCAGCAAAGCAGATCGCGCAGGATTTTTCATCGGTCGCTCACTTCAGCCGGAAGATACATATATCATTTTCAGGTAATGGATAGTCCGCAGATCCGATATAGGGCACAGTCGCAAGCAGCTCGCGAGATAAGCCAGCATTTGAAAATGAATGCATGATAGAACAACGCACCACTCCGTAACGCACATGATACTTTGAAGCAAAATACGCGATCGCTCCCGGAACATCACTTATAAATCCGAGATACGTTATAGGCATCACTATGGGATGATCACGAACAGACTCGTAGGTTATATCATCAACGATAATGGGTTCTTGTTTAGAAATAAAGTGTCCGGCGAGTACGGTCCGAATCGACTGACCGAGTTCCTTTCTTTGCGTCTGGTATGATATGCCAGGGCCTTCATAACCTTTCAAAAAAGCAGGAATAAAATTTTCCCAAGAAATAAAGATACACAGCGCCGCCCCGAAAACCATCACCACGCTCAAGGTTAGAACGCCATAATTTTGATATTTACCGTATTGTGCGAGATTGAACGACCATAGCAGCGTAGCCATTATCGTCAATCCGCCCATCAAAAACGATACCTCATAGAAATTCTTGGTTATATTTAACAAGAAAATAGTCGAAATACTAATACATACCAAACCGACCAAGTAAAATCGCTTTCTCTCCGCTGCACCTCTGAGAAATACCAGGCATGCGAGGAATTTGATTGCAGTATAGAGTATAAAAAAACAAGTCGCACCTTGGATAAAAAAGTTCGCATAATCCTCCCATACGCCGAACTGCTTTATATCGGGTAGCAATTGAATTTGATAAGCACCTCGGTACGTCATGCGATCGATGGTCCTTTGTAGTGCTTCCGCACCAAATGCAAGCTGCGCATCTTCAAGAAAACGAGCATGGTCGCGCAGCGCATCAAGCGGATTAACGCTCTGCCGTCCCATGGCCGCTTCGATTTTCTTTTCAATAGGCGGCAGTGATTTACATTGCATGAACTGCTGCTGATGAAGACTGATTGATGCTTGCGTGATACCTAGCAGCAAGACAAGAGATGAGGCCAGATATATAACTCTATACGTGTTCCCTTGAAGATTCGGCATGGACAGACCAATCATCCCACCCAAGAGCACTACCAGATAAAGCGCTTTCGGGTGAACATAAACACAAAAACTGAATAATAACAATGCCATCATTGTTTGAACAAACAATGATGTGGTCTTGCGAGTATGCAGCATCGATTCTCCCAATAAATAGAGAATCATGCATAATGACAAAATAATTATTTCCGGCCGCAGTAAAATGATTCCGTATACGGCCGGACCCAGCGTCAAAAACAGCAAGATCGGCCAAAAACCGGTGACGTTTCTACGCAGATTGGTATATATCAGCACGGCATAGAGGGCCAATAGGCCCAGACAAGGGCCTATCCTATAGGATATCCAGCCACCGCCCAGTTTATTTAGCAGCGACCAAAATGCTGCGGCCGGAATAAGCAACGTTCCCGGCCGCACAAGAAACTCCCCCTCGCAAAAAGGTGTTACTGATTGCTTGAATCCGCCATTTATAAAAAAACGCTCAAGAAATATTTTATAAGCCACTTCATCAGGATAAATCGGCAAAAATTCTGTCAGACCAACGGAAATACATATTAGGAAAACTACGGTCACGGGAAGCGAAAAATTCTTGAAAGTCTGCATTTCAAGCAGTTTCATAAAATTCGCGACAGACCGAAACAATTTCGCTCAACTGCTCCGGGGGCATATAAGGCGTAAGCGGCAAACTCAATACTTCGCGGCTCAGAGTTTCCGCAATTGTATAAGTGTGCTGCGCACACACATCCGAGCGATAGGCTTTTTGCTGGTGCGGCGGAATAGGGTAATGGATAAGCGTGTCGATGCCCCTTTCGCGTAAACGTTGCTGTAGTTCATCACGCCGATGCGCCCGCACTACAAAGAGGTGCCAAGCGGATTCTATCTGCAGCGGTACGGCAGGGAGTATGAGTCCGCTGCCTTGCAGTTGCAGTGTGTATGCGGTTGCGATGGTGCGGCGGCTCGCGTTATCGTCGTCAAGATACCGGAGCTTCAGGCGTAGAAAGGCGGCTTGAAGTTCGTCCAGTCGAGAGTTGAAGCCTTTTTCTTCGTTTTGGTATTTGACCGTCGAACCATAATTTCGCAACAGGCGAATTTTATCGGCAAGTTGCAGATCATCAGTTGTTATTGCCCCGCCATCACCCAGTGCGCCCAAATTTTTTCCCGGATAAAAACTAAAACCCGCAGCGTGACCCAATCCGCCGGTTCGCCTGCCGTAATAGTTTGCGCCGTGGGCCTGCGCTGCATCTTCGAGTACTTGCAGACCATGCTTATCGGCAAGCGCCATAATTGCATTCATCTCGGCCGGCTGTCCATAGAGATGCACTGGAATAATCGCCTTGGTCCGAGACGTGATCGCCGTCTCAATGCGAAGCGGATCGATATTATGTGTAACCGGGTCCGGTTCCACTGCCACCGGTACCGCCCCGGTATGGCTGACCGCCAGCCATGTGGCAATATAAGTGTTGGACGGAACGATGACTTCGTCGCCTGCACCGATGCCCCAAGCTCGCAGTACCAGATTCAACGCCTCCAGTCCGTTGCCGACACCTACGCACGCTTTAACGCCGCAATATTGGGCAAACTCCGCCTCAAACGCGGACAATTCCTGCCCAAGGATCAACTGTCCCGAGAACAGGACACGATCAAACGTTACCCGTAACTCATCTTGTAATCGCAGGTTCAAATACTTCAAATCGAGGAAGGGAATCATTTCGTCGCTTCTTCCAGATGTCTTTTTCCGGCGAGAAATTCGGCATAATCACGAAAATAGTCCGCTTCATCAAAATAATCCGATGCTAGCACCAGGCAGACAGCGCCTGAAGAAAAGTTATTTAACTCCCGCCAAATATATGGGCAGATGGTAAGGCCTGCATAGCTGCAATCCAGCCGAACCGTTTTTCTTTCTCTTCCATCATCTAAAAGCACATCAAACGAACCGGAGACTGCGACGACGAATTGATGCAACGCTTTATGCGCATGCCCACCGCGCTCCGCTCCACTAGGTACATCACAGAGATAATAAACGCGCTTAATCTGAAAATCGACATGCCGCTCGGATTCGGCGAATATAAGGTTTCCGCGCGGATCCGATATTTTCGGTAGCGCAATGTTCTTGCAATCATATATCGAGTAGCTAGCCATTATTCGGCCTTTTTTATAAGAAACCATCTATTCAGAAAAAAAGTAAAGGGCAACAACAATACCACATTGAAAAGTGGGGCAAAGCGACGATCAAACCCCATTTTCCCCACCTCCAAGTCGAGCAGCATCAAGGCAACACCGTATTGAATAAAATATATCAACGGATATTTGATCAGGCGACGCCAGGAAAAAGCCACCTTGAACACCACCAAGCTGTTAAGCAAATAGGCAACGACGATGCCCAACACAAAAGAAATAGAGAACGCGACATGGTAGTCGACGAAAATCAAAAAAAGCAAGTAAGCCAGATAAGTCAGCAGAGTATTGAGTCCGCCGACGAGCACAAACCGCAGAAATCGGTTGTCAGTAAATTTCGTCAATCACCACCTCCGGCCGTTTATTGATTTCATCAAAAACACGCCACAGATATTCTCCAATGATACCCAACATGACAATAATTAGGCCAAGCAAAAATGTAATCAGAGCAACAATAGAGGCGAATCCCTGTATCGGCATTTTGCCAAACGTGGCATGTAGAACAACGCTCAGGCCGTAGGTGAAACTCAGACATGAAACTATCGCTCCAAAACCCGATATAAGGCGAATGGGTGTGACGGAAAAACCAAGCATCACATCGATAAAGGCTTTGAATTTCTTTTTGAACGTCCAGTGTGATTTTCCGTGTTCACGCCTTGCCCTCTGATAAGGAATAACAACTGGCTTATAGCCCAACCAGTAAGCAAGCAGAGGAGTGTAAAGATTCTTGGAGCTTTGTTGGACATGCGGCAAAAGTGTCTTATCCATCAGCGCCATATCGTACCCACCGGCGGGATAATTCGCCATGACCAATCGGTGTAGTAGCCAATAATAACATGCGGCAAAAAATTTCGAGATAAATGGATCTTCACGACTGATACGAACGCAAATCGTGAATTTCGATCCTGCCCGCCACTTCTCAACCATCTGCAAGATAAGTTCGGGCGGATCCTGCAAGTCGGCCGCCAAAATCATGAAGCAATCGCCCGTAACAAATTGCATTCCGCATTTGGAAGCGTGAACCGCACCAAAATTGCGTGTAAGTTTTGCGATTTTTGTGCTCGGGCGCGCTTTTTTGATGTTCAGCAATTCTTCAAGAGATGTATCGCCTGAACCATCGTCGACGAAGACGAGTTCCAACATCATCTCCAGGTCAATCAGCTGACTTTCAATTTTTTTAATTTTTTCAAAAAGAATCGGCAATGATTCAGCATTGAAATAGACCGGCACAATAACCGAGATTTTTTTCATTTCACCGTAATTTCATAATGATCGTGCATCATAGCGCGAGCGCCAAATCCTTCTTTGTGTTCGACAAGTCCTAAATTCAGATATCTTCCATCTTGCTCAGTCGATATGCCGAAATCGAAATAACGATAATTCACATACACCACGTCAAGTAATTCCGCAAAAATAAGATCAAGCGCACCCTGTTTTTTACCGCTTTCACTGGCGGAGATATACTGAACATGAATCGCCTGAGGGGTGATGTAAGTTATGACTCCAGCCAATACTTCCCGCTCGTTAGAGCAGAGATAAAGATGGATATTATCGGGAAAGCACTGCGCTAAAAACTCAATCTCCGTCAATGAGTGGATGGGATGAACGCCGAAGCGCTCAAGCAAATTTTCTTGTAAAATCCGCCAAAAATCAGCGTAATCATCGCTCTTAATGACCTGGAGTTGAGCTTTACGCGCCTGCTTGATTTTTCGCATTCGACGGCCTTGATAACCCAGACGCTGCCCTTGATCCACTACAGCGAGCACATCGCGGCGGCACAGCCTGGCATCGTGTCGAAACAAGGCATAGCGATCCTCTTCCGCGGGAACCCGGTGATAAATACACGGTATGGTTTTATAGATAATTCGCGCGATTCCTTCGGCGCGAGCGTATGCCATAAGCGAATCAAAGATATCCAGCATGAGCGGCGTGGTCATTTCGATATTCGATATGATGCCGCCATAAGTCAGGCCGCCGTGACTCAGTAACACGCTGCCGTTACTATGGGCCGGCATGACGGCAACGGGTCGGCCCTTATCGTCGTTTATTATCAGAGAATGGTCGATAAAGCGCTCGGCGTGATAATTCATATAATCGCGCGATACCAAAAAAGTGCCATTCTTGGACGCGCGAACAAAATCGTCCCAGAGAGGCTGCATACCTGGCAAATAGCGCGTAACTATCATGGAATAAGCTCTGCCAACGCAAATCCATAACGCCCAAAATCATTGCCGTTGTAAAAACAGTATGTTTTAGCACCCACAGTGATAACCGCAGAATACATAATGGCATCACTGTCGAAGCTACCGGGAGAGACGTCCAGACCCATTTCGTGATCTTTGCGTATCCAGTCGAGACCGTTGCTCGACACGGCATAACCCAAGCGATAAGCCGCGAGCGAGCGTTTTCTGACGGAGAAATAAAGTTGGTAATCGTTTATTCCGCGTTGCACGACCCATGGGCGACCGAAACCGTGTTCGTCTTGATCCAATGTCAGCGTAAGTTGACCTTCCTCTTTCCAGAGTATGCCATCCGGAGATTCCTGATATTTAAGATCATAGACCGGCATCGGTTTGTCGTTTATTGTGGTCCATTCGCTGCCCGCGACATACCAGAGACGAATACGGTCATCTTTGCTTAAGGCAAAGGGCCCGCCGCGGAAATAAAGCTCGGCGTCCGAGCGCTCCAATATAGGTGTCCGGCGAATGCTTTTGAATGTAGCGCCACCGTCCTCGCTAATCGCAAGACCTGTGAGCAGCCGGTAGCGGATTTTAGTGCCAAGCTCGAAGCCGACATAGTACATATAATAACGGCTACCTACCATCACTACACTACAGGGCATTACGCCATTTTCATCAAAAGAACCGGCGCATCCGACCTCAAACAAAGGTTCCTTCGATACATTCAATACCCGAAGCGGATTATTCGGATCAAGATCGACATACCCTGGCCGCCCCACCATATTCGCATCGCACATGGTGCAATAGACGCGAAGTACCTTGGGAGAAAGTAATACCGGTGTAGGGATCATCGCGTGGGATTGTGCCCATGAAAGGCTCCCGTCAGGGCAATAGACGATACCGTGCTTAAGCCATTTCATCATTTGACCTCTCGCACCCGATGCAAGCGACGGGCATTACTCGATACCTCGCTGGGAATCCCTTTCACCACGGAATTTTCTGGGAGATTTTTTGCCACCAGAGCACCGGCCCCGATAACACAATCATCGCTCACCAAGATATTATTCGTAAGTGTGGCATTGACGCCGATAAAACAATTTTCCCCTACCGATACAAATCCAGATACGACAGCATGCGAGGCAACGAAACAATGGTTTCCGATCACAGAATGATGTCCGATATGATTGCCGCTCCACAATACAACATTTCTGCCGATTTCAACAAAAGGCTGAATCACGTTATTTTCAAAAATGAAACAATGATCACCTATTACAGCATTTTTCCAGACAAAGGCTTGGCTACTAATATACGATGCCGGTCGAAAGCCTTTTTCCTTTGCCTCTAAATAAAGTCTTTTGCGCAGGCGATTGAGATTTGTATAAACCACAGCCGTGAAGAAAAAATGATCTTCCGGCACAAAATTATTTTCCAGAGACTCAAAAGGCAGCACCGGCAGTCCGCATAATTCCCGTCGCCGGATGAATTTATCTTCGACGCTGAAAGCGACCACTTCATAAGGCGAATCATGAGTGAAATATTCGTAGGCCACTTGCGCGAACGCCGAATCCCCGATGATAAGAAGCTTGAAGGATTTTTGCATGATGCGCCTAAGGTCTGACCAGCAGAAGATCTTCGCGGCGGTTGGCCATCGGCAAATTCGATGCTTGTGGCAAAATAAAAGAATGAAATCCGGCCGCTCGTGCCCGTGAAATTAGAGCAAGCACTACGGAATCATCGATATTCCTGGACTCCAGGCAATTAAACGTAACGAGGGGCGTTTCGTCGCTGCCGGTGAATTGACGGTGATGTGCCACGCCATTTTCGCTGGCAAAAAAACGTTTTCGCATGCTGAGATTTGGAATGTCCCCGATCAGCATCCCTCCGCCTGGAGCCAGCAATTGCAGAGACTTGTCGAGGAAATCGAAAATATTCCCTTCGGCAAAGACATATTGAATAACGGAATAAGTGATAATTGCATCGAACTTACCCCGATATTCCTCTAAAAACTCCGGGCAATCGGGATAGCGCGCCGGAATCTTCCTTACGTTTGGATTGACTGGCAGTTGATCGAGCATTTCCGCCGAATCGATCAGGACCAGCCGTTGGGATTTTTGAGTTGCACGTTCGATCAAAAAACGCGGCAAATCGCTGCATCCGCTGCCGATATCAAGAATAAAGCTTTCTTTGCGTTCCAGGGCCGGCAGCTTGGAGCACATATCATCGAAAATCAGTTTTTCTTTACCGGCACGGTACGCATCAGGGAATCCCACTTTTTCATACCGGCTCAGCGATTCATCTTTCGCCATATCGCGGAAATCTTCATAACCGATATTGCTGAAACGCGAAAAATCGTCCTTGGATGTGTTTTTACCCACAGTTTCCTTGTGATGCGGTTAAAGCTGTCAAGTTATGCAGAGTTCAGCCTGCACGCGCAAGCTCTGAATCGTAAAGGCAGCGTCCCGCTCAGCGGCATGCCCCGCGACGGCGTCTTGGCACTGTTTACCACAGCCTTTGCGACCGAGGAAGCCGCCCAGTGAGGCAGCCAAGCGAGTAATTTGGTTGAGTGTAGTGGGTTATTCCGTCACATGGAAGAATTTTTCGACTTCCAGCTGGGTTACGCTCCAATCCACCCAAATTAAGAAACGGAGGTCTTTCAGCAAGATTTTTGCGTCTGATTTTGTGGGGTTTCGAGCGAGGTTTGCGTTGCTTTGAGACACCAGGTCGACGACGGAAAGTATGGCGTGCGATAAGGGCCAAAGCGTCCGCCAGCGAGGTTGCCGCGGCAAAGCCGAGCAATCGCGATGGCAGTAGCTGCTTGAGCACGGAATGGACGTAAGTGCGGTTGATACGTCGGTCGACACTTCATGGCAGGTATAGGTCGTCAAGGTGGTCAAAGCCTGCAAGTTGTCGCACACACCTTGGCGGCGAAATCTTGTTCCACGGCCCGTTGTGACCGCCCCGAAACATACTCGAGGTTTAACCGGTGCTTGGGGCACTTGAAAGCTTCTTCTATTCGCCAGTGCTGATAGTACAGATCGCCAATGACTGACTGGATAGGGTCCGCTGCCGAGTAAATTAATCATCAAGACCCGCACGCCAAGTGTTTTTAAATTTGATTGAGTTCCACGCGGCCGACGCGCTTAACTTGGGTAGATTGGATGTGGACCTCCCTGTCAATTTAGGTTGGGCCAATCGTCGATAAAACAGAATAGTTCAAGGACACCGCCGCCAGGGTAAGCAACAACACATTCCTGAGTATGACAAAAAATTACCGCCGTAAAAAAGCAAATTCACATTGATGACATAATATAAGATATGACACGCCGCCCCCCGCCCAACTGCCGCCCACTGGATCACCAGATG
>Ga0302312_10002740_pt1 | contig 10125 bp, 8 predicted proteins | sample III_Palsa_N2_1_FD_200529 | JGI IMG/M metagenome (GOLD analysis project Ga0302312, IMG submission 200529) | Peat permafrost microbial communities from Stordalen Mire near Abisko, Sweden - III_Palsa_N2_1 | ecosystem: Environmental > Terrestrial > Soil > Palsa > Peat permafrost | place: Sweden...
CTGAGCGCGACGCAAGATATTCAGGAGAATGAGATGAAATTATCTGCACGGATACTTGCCACAGTGATTGCCATTGTTTCGATAGCGCCGATGCCGTTACTCCATGGGGAAGATGCCGCCGGCTCGTCGGAGAAGGCGACCAAGGGTCTGCCCAGTTCTATTGTGCCGAATGGGCCGGGCGTTCAAACCATGACGTCAACGCCAGTGCCGCATAGGCGCCACAGGACTCCGAAGGCAGAGGTGTTCCTGGGGTATTCGCGGTTTGGGACGGGGTCGAATAATACGGTCGCGGGGAACCGCATGGTGGGGTTGAATGGTGGGAGCGCGTCGATTGCGTTCAACTTCAATCGCTATATCGGGTTGGTGGGAGACTTTGGCGGGTACGACGATAGCCAGGTCCAACTGACGGGTACGGGAGTAAATCAGCCGATCGTTGTGAACTCCAGCGGAACGGCTTACACCTATCTGTTCGGACCGCGGCTTTCGTTTCGGAATGACACCCGGTTTACACCGTTTGTGCAGGTGCTAGCTGGCGGTGTGCATGCGAGCGCAGTGACGGCGACCAATTGCGCAGGGGCTGCCTGCGTGGTGTTGCCGGTGCAGAGCTCGTTTGCGATGACGGGCGGCGGTGGGCTGGATATCAGGATTACGCGTCATGTGGGGATTCGCGCAGTGCAGGCGGAGTACATGATGACTCGGTTTGATAGTATTCCGGCGGGCGGAAGCTCGAGCCAGAACGATCTGCGGCTTTCTTCCGGGCTGCTGTTTTCGTTTGGCGGCGGGATGCCGGAGCCTCCGGTGGGGTTGACCTGCAGTGTTCAGCCGGCGGCCGGGTTCGCGGGCGATCCGCTGACGGTTACGGCGATGGCTATGAATTTGAATCCGAAGCGGAAGGCCATCTATAGCTGGAGCGCCAGCGGCGGAGTTGTGGGTGGAACCGATGCGACGGCGAGCGTGAATACGAAGGGACTTGCGCCGGGCTCTTATACGATTTCGGGTCACGTGACGGAGGGCTCGCATGTAGACCAGCAGGCTAGTTGCACGGCGAGCTTTACGATTGAGTCGCCGGCGCCGCCTACCGTCTCTTGTACGGCTAGTCCGTCGACTGTGATGCCGGGTGATATGTCTACGATTACGGCGCAGGGTATGAGTGCGCAGAATCGGCCGCTTAGCTATTCGTACTCGGCGACTGCGGGCGTGATTACGGGCAGCACGGCTAGTGCGAGCCTGAACACCAGTGGCGTTGCGCCGGGGGACATCACGGTAACTTGCAATGTGGTGGATGACCTGGGCAAGACGGCTTCGGCGAATACGGTTGTTACGGTTGCTGCGCCGCCTACGGTGGCGGCGGTGGCTCCGCAGACGAGCGCGCTGTGCGCGGTTTCGTTTGAGCGGGATCGCAGGCGGCCGGAACGGGTCGACAACGAGGCGAAGGGCTGCCTGGATGATGTTGCGCTACAGTTGCAGCGTGAGTCGGCTGGACGGTTGGTGATTGTGGGGAACTATTCGAGCGATGAGAAGCCCAAGGCTGGGGCGGAACGGTCGCTGAATGTTCGTCAGTATCTGACGGAGGAGAAGGGTATCGATGCCGGACGGATTGATGTCCGGGTCGGCACGGCTAGCGGACGGACGGCGAGCGACGTGTTTGTGCCGAGCGGTGCGACTTATAGCGATGACACGACGACGCCGGTGGATGCGGCGATGGGGCCATCTCATGATGCTTATGGGAAGCCTCGGCGGTAAGCTGAAGTCAGAAAACGAGTTGTAGATCATGCGAGACCTGGCCAGGTCTCGCATGATTGCGTAGGGGTGGATCGTGCAACGGCGAGCACGGGTTGATACACTGATAACTTGGGCCGGGATGTGACCGCGCAGGATGCGCGGGGCGTCTAACGGGTTTGTGAGTGTCTCGAATCAATGAGTGAGTATTTAAGCAAGATTAAATCGCCGGCGGATGTGAAGAAGCTGGGGATGGTGGAGTTGGAGCGGCTGGCGGAGGAGATTCGCGAGCGGCTTATCCTTGGTGTGGCCAAGACCGGTGGGCATATTGGGCCGAACCTGGGCGTCGTGGAACTGACGATCGCCATGCACTATGTGTTTGATACGCCACGGGATAGCTTTGTGTTCGATGTGAGCCATCAGAGCTATGTGCATAAGCTGCTGACGGGACGCGAAGAGAGATTTGAGACGATCCGGCAGCCGGCTGGGCTGAACGGCTTTATGCTGCGGACCGAGAGCGAGCATGACTCGTTTGGTGCGGGGCATGCCGGGACTGCGCTGAGCGCGGCGCTGGGGATGGCTGTGGGCCGCGATATGAGCGGCGGTGACGAGCATGTGGTTTGCCTGGCGGGAGATGCGGCGTTTACGAACGGGATCAGCTTTGAGGCTCTGAACAATATTGCGTCGTCGACGAAGCGGCTGATATTGGTGCTGAACGACAACGAGTGGTCGATCGATAAGAATGTTGGTGCGATTGCGGAGTACTTCCACAAGATTGCGACGAACCCGACGTATGTGAACCTGCATGATCGCGCGGCGGGGCTGCTGGAGAAGTTTGGCGGCAAGGCGGCGCGGCATATTGCGCGTAAGGCGGAAGAGGCGGCCAAGGGGATCGTGGGTCGAGGGATGATCTTTGAGGAGTTTGGGCTGAACTACTATGGCCCGCTGGATGGGCATAACCTGCCACTGCTGATTGAGACTTTCAAATTTTTGAAGATGCAGAACAAGCCTGTCGTGCTGCATGCTCTGACGCAGAAGGGGCGCGGGTTTCAGCCTGCGCTTGAGAAGCAGAAGAAGTTTCATGGGCTGGGGCCGTACGATCCAGAGACGGGTGAGACCAAGCCGGCGGCGCAGAAGACTTACTCCGAGGTGTTTGCGGAGAGTTTGACGAAGCTCGCGGACATGAACAATAAGGTTGTCGCGATTACGGCTGCGATGCCGAATGGGACGGCGCTGGATCTGTTCCGGCCACACCATCCGAAGCGGTACTTTGATGTGGGCATCGCGGAAGAACATGCGGTGTTGTTTGCCGCGGGTATGGCGACGAAGGGGTATCGACCGTTTTGTGCAATCTACTCTACGTTCTTGCAGCGGGCGTTTGACCAGGTGGTGCATGATGTGGCGCTGCAAAATCTTCCGGTGGTGTTCTGCATGGACCGCGGCGGGTTGAGCGGGGATGATGGGCCGACGCATCATGGGTTGTTCGATATCAGCTATCTGAGGGGTGTGCCAAATATTGTGCACATGGACCCGAAGGATGAGGACGAGCTACAGGACATGATGTACACGGCCATGCTGCATGATGGGCCGTCGGCGATTCGGTATCCGCGAGGGACTGGGCCTGGTGTGGCTGTGAAGGCTGTGCCGGCGGCGCTGGAGATTGGCAAGGCCGAGGTCGTGAAGGATGGGCGAGAGATCGCTATCTTTGGGCTGGGCAATATGCTTGCCGAGGCGGAACGGCTGGCGAAGATGCTGGAGGCTGAAGGGCATAGCGTGGCGGTGATCAATCCGCGGTTTGCAAAGCCCGTGGATGCTGGGTGTGTCTCGCTGTACGGCAAGCGGTGTGAGCTGGTGATCACGATGGAGGATCATGTGCTGGCGGGTGGATTTGGGTCGGCGGTGCTGGAGTGCCTGAATGCGCAGTCCATTGATGTGCCGGTGATTCGATTGGGCTGGCCGGATGAGTTTATCGAGCACGGCAAGCCGGAGGCACTGCGGGAGAAGTATGGGCTGACGGCGGAGGCTGCGCTGGCGAGGGTGCGGGCGTTGTTGGTGGGGGCTTGAGAGGCAGGGATTAGGGGATAGAAGAGCGAAGAGGTCCGCAGAGATGCGGGCCTCTTTTTTATTTGGTGCGACCGGTAGCGCGGGCGAGGAGCTCGGTGGTGCGTTGGTGGCGGTGGCGGAAGATGTAGGTGAGGATGGGGCGGACGAGCGGGCTTAGGGGGAGCTCGTAGGTGACGGCATCGTGGAGCGTGGTGCCGGAGTCTTTGGCGGTGACGGTGTGGCAGTGTCGCCAGGAGGTGAATGGGCCGCGGAGCTGGATGTCGCAGAAGCCGTGGTTCCAACGGAAGTCTTCGATTTGGGCTTCCCAGGGGATGCGGAATGGGGCGAAGGGGAAGGGACGGAGGCTGATGGTGAGGCGGGTGCCGTCGCCGGCGGCTATGCCGGGGTAGCGCGGGGAGTCTGGCGGGCGCGGGGGTGGTGGGGCGAAGACGGCTTCTTCGATGCGGGCACTCTGCCAGCGGGGCATGAGGCGGGGGAGGTTTTCGGGGTTCGCGAAGAAGGCGAAGACCAGCTCGGGCGGATAGGGGAGCCATTGCGAGGTTTCGAAGTGGTTGGGCATGGCTTTTAGAGGGTGGGCGAAGATCGCACCGAAATTTCAATATAGGACTTATTATGTCCGAGTTCTAAGATAGAGTTTCTATATCGGACTGTTTGAGTCTTGATTCAAGTGTAACGCATTTGCCCGGATGTCGCTGCAAGCGTGCCGAGGCTTGTTTTGGATGATGACGATTTTGTCATTTTTGAACGATTTGAAAGAAGGCTGGATAGTGAGCAAGCGTAAGAAGCAGGGTGTTTTAGCGGCAAAGAAGTGGATGGCAGTGGCAGCGGCAGCGGCGTATGTGGCGGGTGGGCGTGGATGGGCGATGGCCCAGCAGATGGTAGCTTCGTTGCCGAAGGAGCCGGCGCCGGCTCAGATGCCGGTGCGGCGGTTCCGGATTGTGGAAGGGCCGCTGGCTGAGGCGCTGGAGGCCTATAAGGCGCAGAGCGGCGCGGCTGTGAAGCTGGAGATTCCGGCGGACCAGTTGGATGGGTTCCGGGCGAAGGCGGTGGTGGGTTTCTATTCGCCGGACGCAGCGCTGCGGCAGATGCTGGCAGGGACAGGGTTGAGCTTCCACTTTGATGGGGTGGATAAGGTTTCGATCGGGCTGCGGGCTTCGGAGTCGGTGGATGTCAATGCGGGTGTAAGTGACACGGTGGCGATGGGGAAGTTTACCGAGCCATTGTTGGACACGGCGCAGACGATTACGGTCGTGCCGGAGTTTGTGCTGCGGGATGAGCAGAATCGCTCGCTGATGGATGCGGTGAGAAACGTGCCGGGCATCAGTTTGGCAGCGGGTGAGAGTGGAGCGCAGGGCGATAGCTTTACGATTCGCGGGTTTACGGCGCGCAATGATATTTATCTCGATGGGATTCGCGACTTTGGAAGCTACTACCGCGACAGCTTCGACTTTGAGCAGGTGGATGTGCTGGAAGGGCCGGCGGGTGTGCAGTTTGGGCGCGGATCGACCGGTGGCGTGATCAACCAGGAGAGCAAGGTGCCGGCGGCGGATAAGTTCACCAATGTTAACACGCAGTTTGGCACGGACCTGACGCGGAGGGTGACGGCGGATATCAATGAGCCGCTGCCTGATCTGGCGAGTGGGTCGGCGTTCCGGTTGAATGCTGTGGCGACGGAGAGCGGCGTGGCGGGCCGACCGTATGCGGAGAATCGGCGGTTTGGGATTGCGCCTTCGATCAGCTTTGGAATGAACTCGGCGACGCGGCTGACGATCAGCTACTTCCACTTTACGGAGAGCGATACGCCGGACTACGGGCTGCCGTGGTTCTTCAACCAACTAGCTCCGGGGGCGAATCGACACTCTTACTATGGGTTCCCGGATGCGAACCATCTGAATACAAACGATGACATTCTGACGCTGAAGGCGAATCATGCGTTCTCGAACGATGTGGACGTGCACACGATTGCGCGGTGGGCGAACTATCCGCGGAATGTGCAGATTACCGAGCCGCAGATTTGCAGCAATGCGGGATATAGCGTGCCGGTTGGTGGATGGGTAGCACCGATAGGTACAACTGGCGTTGTTGCGACATTGCCGACGAGTGCGTTGAATACGGCGATTGCGTGTCCGTATACGCCGGGAGTGACGCCGCCTTCGGCGATGACGGTGAACCGGAACCAGATTCAGATCAAGAGCGTTGAAGGCGATCTTTGGGACCAGACTGAGGTTACAGCGAAGTTCAAGGTGCTGGGCGTTCGGAATGACTTTACCGGTGGCGTTGAGGGTGGGCAGGAGGTTTCGAACCCAATCAAGTACAGCTACACGGAGAACAAGATCAATTCGGTAACGCCGACGAACCTGGTGACGCCGACTCCGCACGATGTGTTTTCGGGGACTGGGTATATCGCTTCGATTACTCACACGAAATCGGAGAGTATGGGGATTTATTTCGTCGATACATTGAAGCTGGGCAAGTTGTTTGAGGCCAGCGGCGGCATTCGGTGGGACTATTTCGATACGTTGTTCAACCTTTATGCGCCGCCGACGAGTGTGAGTGGAGCGGCGTTGACGGCGGCGATTGCGCCGATCTCGCAGACGGTGCATCAGCCTAGCTATCGCGCGGCGTTTGTTTATAAGCCAAATACGCATGGGAGCGTTTACTTCGACTATGGGACGAGCTTCAATCCTTCGGCGGAGACGCTGAGCCTGAGCGTGTCGACTAGCGTGCTGCCTCCCGAAGAGAACGAGAGCTATGAAGCGGGCGTGAAGTATAGCCTGCTGAACGAGAGGTTGCGGGTGGAAGGCGCGGTGTTCCAGACGACGCAGGATAATGCGCGCGAGACCGATCCTACGAACTCGAACAATATCGTGGAGTCGGGCAAGCAGCGCGTGAAGGGCGTGCAGGCCAGTGCGGTTGGACAGCTTGGCGGCGGTACGGACTTTGTGTTCGGGTATGCGTATCTGGATAGCGCTGTGATCGCCTCGAAGCTGTTCCCGACTTCGATTGGATATCAGCTTGCCAATGTGCCAAAGCAGACTTTCAATGGGTTCCTGACACATAATCTGCCTTGGAAGATAAGCGCTGGGTTTGGCGGGAACTATGTCGGGAGCAGGACGGGTAGCTCGACAGTGCCGTATGTGCCGACAAGTTATGGGCCAGCGACGACGTTTGCAGCGGGTTCTGCCCCGTGCGGATCGGCAGCGAACCTGCTAGTGACAACGTGCTACCAGGTGCAGTCGACGGCGATGAAGCAGGTGGCGGGTTACTGGGTGTTCAATGCGATGGTGAAACGGCCAATCACGAAGCAGATCGAGTTGCAGGCGAATGTGTATAACTTGCTGAACCGGTTTTATATCGATCAGCCGCATCCGTCGCATTTGATTCCGGGAGCAGGAGTTAGCGCGCTGATCGGGGCCAGCTGGAGGTTCTAAAAGCAGTGAATAGTGAATGGATGGTCGTGGCGCAGCGGAGGAGATGCAAATTCCTCCGCTGCGTTGTGGAATGAAAGAAAAGAGGTAAAGCGATGTTGATCACGATTGAGAAGGTATTGACGGCGGAGCAGGTGGTGGCGGCTCGGCAGAAGCTGGCGGCGGCGGAGTGGGTGGATGGTCGCGTGACGGCGGGGTATCAGGCGCAGGAGGTTAAGAGAAATGCGCAGATACCGGAAGGGTCGCCGGTAGCGAAGGAGTTGGGCGATATGATTCTCGCGGGGTTGGCGCGGTCGCCGCGGTTTATGTCGGCGGCACTGCCGCTGCGGGTGTTTCCGCCGATGTTCAATAGCTATGCCGGTGGACAGACGTTCGGAACGCATGTGGATACTGCGATTCGGCAACTGGTTACGACAGGGCAGAGAATTCGGACGGACCTGAGTGCGACGCTATTTCTTACGCCGCCGGAGGAGTATGACGGTGGTGAGCTGATTGTTGAAGACAGCTATGGCGAGAAGAGCGTGAAGCTGCCGGGGGGGGATATGGTGCTGTATCCGGCAACGAGTTTGCATCGCGTGGAACCGGTGACGCGGGGGAATCGCGTGAGCTCGTTCTTCTGGATGCAAAGCATGATTCGGCAGGATGCGCAGAGGACACTGCTGTTTGAGTTGGATGAATCGATACAGAGGTTGGCTCGATCAGAGCATGCGACTAATGATGAGGTGAAGAAGAGCTCAGTGCAGTTGACGGGGGTTTATCACAACCTGTTGAGGCAGTGGGCGGAGATGTAGAAGGGCAGTGAATAGTGAGTAGTGAATAGTGAATAAAGCAAAGACGAACGGCGCCCTTTGTGGGCGCCGTTTGCTTGTTGATGAGGGGATTGTTAGCTAGGCATCAGGACTGAGTCGATGACGTGGATCTCGCCGTTCGACTGTTTTACGTCGGCGGTGGTGATCCAGGCGGAGCCGCCCTTTTCATCGGTGATCTTGATCTTGCCCATGTCCATGGTGAAGGTGAGCTTGCCGCCTTCGACGGTGGTTGCTACGTAGGAGCCGTTGCCCTTCTTGATCCACTTCTTCAGGTCCTTGGAGGTGATGTCACCGGCAACGACGTGGTAGGTGAGGATCTTGTCGAGCGTGGCCTTATTCTCAGGCTTTACGAGCGTATCGACTGTGCCTGCGGGGAGTTTGGCGAAGGCATCGTCGGTGGGTGCGAAGACGGTGTAGGGACCGGCGCCTTCGAGGGTGTCGACCAGGCCGCCGGCCTTTACGGCTGCGACGAGGGTCTTGTGGATGGGCGAGTTGACTGCGTTCTCAACGATGTTCTTGGTGGGGTACATTGCGGCGCCGCCGACATCGGGGTCCTTCATCTGTGCCGATGCTGCGAGAGAGCCGAGAGCGAGTGCGGCGCATGCGCCCAGAGTAAGCATTGTGTTCTTCATGGTGTTTTCCCTTTCGTGGAAAGCGAGAATTCTTGATGTCAGTTGCCTGGTAACTCTGTGCGCACAATGTATCTACGCCGGGTGATGGGGAGTGGATTGGTGATGTGCGAAATAGTTTTGCTGATAGTCGTATGCCGCACATATGCATCTGAGTTTGAGTTGTTGTGAGTGAAGGGGCGCTATCAAATAAGGTTCAACTGTGTTGACAAAGGTGTATGTGGCTCGTCAACTGAAAGCGGCGAATGGAAACTAAGGAATCATTGACGGCAGATGTTGAGCACGGAGGAGCTTCTCAGACGGAGAAGCCGGCGGGGCATCACTCGCGCGGGTTGCTGGTTGTTGGTGTGTTCAAGATGTGCAAGGCGGTCTTCTTCGGAGCGCTGGCGATAGGCGCGCTGAATCTTGTGCACAAGAATGTTGGTGACCTGGTGATGCGGCTGTTTAGCTGGCTGCACGTTAATCAGACAGGGCGGCTGGTTTCGCTGGTGCTGGATAAGGCCGATTTGATCGATGGCCACCATCTGCGACAGGCGGGGCTGCTTGCTTTTGGATATGCCTGTGTCTGCGTGGTCGAAGGCACAGGGTTGCTGCTGGAGAAGGTGTGGGCGGAGTACGTGACGATCGTGCTGACTGCTGGGGCGCTGCCGTGGGAGGTCTATGAGCTGATCTATCACTTCTCATACTTCAAGGTGGGGCTGTCGTTTTTGAATGTGCTGGTGCTGGTCTATTTGCTTTGGTTTGTGAGGAAGATGCGCCGGGAGACGGGAAGGTAGGTGCAAAAAGCGGGTACTTTCGCTTTTTGTTCGTCTACAGCATCCGGTTCGGGCTGGCAAGTGAGAGGTTAGGCACGAATCGAATTTGCCAACACTACATATTGTGGTTGTTTAGGTGGGATACCCAAGGGGCTGGATTTTCCACATTTTCGGTGGAAAAAGTGCTAACGAATCCCAATTTAGTGCTTTACACCCGGCATGTTCCACGACATTCTAAGTGGGTGGAAGTGGTCGAAAGTGGTCAAGAATGGCTTTCAAGGATCAAAATGCCACTTCGATAGTGTAATTCGGGCCAGCCTTTCCAAGTTGAGAACGAGGGTACCGACAGAGGTTCAGTAAATGTTTCGCGGGAATCATCCAGCACGAGTCGACGAAAAGGGCCGGTTAAAGGTCCCAGCCGACTTTAAGGGATTGCTGGGCGGGACTGATGAGAAGCAGATGTTTTACATCACGAGCAAGGACGGGAAGCGGGCCGAGATCTGGCCGCTGAAGGCGTGGGAGGAAGTGGAGGCGAAGTTGGCCAAGATTCCGAACATGAACCCGGCGAAGCAAAAGTTTTTGGACGTGACGAGCTACTACGGCCAGATGGCAGAGATGGACAACCAGGGACGGCTCTTAATTCCGCAGTTGCTGAGGGAGTCGGCGAAGGTTGATGGTAAGGAAGCGGCGGACGTTGTGGTCTTCGGGAAGCAGGAGTACC
>Ga0302312_10002748_pt1 | contig 10116 bp, 5 predicted proteins | sample III_Palsa_N2_1_FD_200529 | JGI IMG/M metagenome (GOLD analysis project Ga0302312, IMG submission 200529) | Peat permafrost microbial communities from Stordalen Mire near Abisko, Sweden - III_Palsa_N2_1 | ecosystem: Environmental > Terrestrial > Soil > Palsa > Peat permafrost | place: Sweden...
AGATCAACGTCAGTTTATTATTGATAAACGATATAAAGAAAATTTTCAACATGATCACTTTACGCAATTTTAATTATCATTTTAATACTTCTGTTTCTACAAAATCTCCTTGCCGGTATTATAAACTCTCCAAAACTCTCATTCTTAAACGCTTTTATCCTGGAGGGAAAGAAATTATTAAATTATCAGATATAATGGGTGGTAATAAAGCTCTAGCATTAGTACATCCAATTTCATATCAAAATAATCCAATGATTTTAATTTCAATACCACGCACTACAACTGTTTTATGTAATCCTCTAATTTATTCTAAACCTGTAGCTACTTTACAAAAAATTACTCCCTTTAATTATACAAATAAATTTAGACTTCATCAATCAAATTCGCAAATTGACAATAAAAAAGTAAGTAAACCTCCAATAAATTTCGAATCTCTTCTTAAAAATGAAAAAAAAAAAAAATTACAAGAAATAGAAGATGCTAAAAGAGAATTTAATACTTTAATAACTAAATCTAAAGAAAAAGGTTATATTTTTGAATCCAAAATATTTGAAGATACATCTATCAATAATCTTAAAATTCATGAACTACTTTTTGAATTATATCAAAGAAAACTAATTAAATTAGATGACAAAACAGCTACCGTATTAACTGCAGAAAATGGTGAAAAAGTTATCGTTGGTTCATATCCCTATGGCGTTAAAATGACTCAGCAAGGTATCGCTTTATTTAAATCTTTACCATCGAAACAAACTTTAATAGATTCACACTTTGATGCATCTTATGAAAACCCGTCATTCATATTAATTGCAATTATGCCTGAAAATTCAAAAACTATTATACCTTCAGGAAGTACGACCCATATTAATGTTGTCCAAAAAATTCGTCAAGAAGTTTGTGTTTATAATGATAAAGAGAAAGTTTATAAATCTATCGGGTATTTTACAAGTCAAAAAGATGCAGAACTTATTTGTAAAGATGGACAATTTAAAAGTTTTCAAAAAAATAAAGAAGTTTCTTCAAAAGAGGAAACTTCACAATATTTTATTGCTTATGATCATAGTAAAATAATTTTGCCTAATCATAATATTAAAATTCTTGAAGGAGGTGCAGAATATCTTTCAACAAAATGTAATTTGAACTCTATTTACAAAGCAATTGAATCACAATCAAAAAAACCAAGTGAATTGATGAATACTAATAGTTTTAATATAAAAGATTTAGAAGATATAATCCAACGTTTTATTTATAACCAAACAAATAATTTGCCACAACCTAAAACAGATATGCAACTTCTCAAAGAAAAAGAAGGGAAATTAAAACAAAAAGAAAAACAAATGAAAACTAAACTTGAAAAAGAAAAAGAACAATTACCTAAAAATGATACAAGCACCCATGAGAGCACAATTACTTAAATCTTTATTAATTTTATTAGGCATAAGCATGTTTTTAAGTTATATTTGGATTCGTTTTATTAGAACACGTTTACCTAAAGATATTCCTTTTACTTTTAGCATTTTAGGCTTTTTCATTATCATATATGTGTGTTTTATATATGCGTTTATAATATTTAATGTTATCAAATCTTTAGATAAAGAGAAATCTTCAGAATCTATATTTAAACAAGTAATTAAAGATATCGTTGATACTATCTTTTTGCCTTTATGTACATTTGATCAATGTATTAAAAATTTGCCAATAACACAAAAATATCATAAAAAATTTATGGTTTATCTCGCATATAAACTAAATTATAACATTGTTGAGACAGATAGCTATTATTATTTTATGGCTATAATCCCTCGCATAATTTTAGCTACTGCATTGTTTATAGATACCTTTTGGTTTCATAAATTGTATTATATATATAAAGTATTACTGCTTGGAATATTTTTGGTATTAAACCGATATATAATTTATTCTTTCAAACATATCAAAGAATCTTTAATAAAAGAATTAAAACTTCTTACGAACGGTATGGTAGTAATACCCTTTATTGCTGAATTACATGCTGAACATTATGCTCAAATATATCATGAAGATAAAGAAACAAACCCTAATTTTGATGAATCTGATTGGGATTGGGAGCTTGACGATATTCCTCCTACATTATATATTAAAGATATAGAACTGTTTATTAATTTTCAAGTCCTATATCCATCTAAACTTGAGTATTATTTACATACAAGTGACGAAATGATGAAAACTATTAAAGGTGCAGAAAATGTTTCATATAAGACAAATTATCATCTTTATATGAAATATAGTAAAGAAGCAGGAGATATTTTAAAAACCAAAATGGAAGACATTTTACAAATCTCTTACATTATAGCCAAATATGAAGTTACACATCAATCTACAGCAACAATAAAACTAAAGATATTTTCCTATTATTTAATATGTTGGAGTTATATATTGATAATAAGTGCACATACTTTGAATTTAGAAAGTCTAATGATAATGTTAAACTCAACATGGGAAAAGATGTTAAATCCTTTTGAATGAATAAACTACAAATATTTTTATATAAGCTAAAAACATTATATTACCGAATATTAATATTTATAGCAACAAATCATCTATTTAAAATAATAATATATTTTTGTTATATTAACTTTTTATATTCCATTTATCATACTATAGAACCAAACACTATAACATCAACGTTTATTGCAGACAACGATGCTAATTTAACAAATATAAATCGTTATGCAAAACTAATTTCCATTTATTTTCAACAAGATGATACCAAACAATATTATGGTAGCATTAATAAAGAAAATGATGAATTTTTAACATCAAGCTTTTATCTCAAATATATAATAAACCCAGAATATATTGTTGAATTTTTAAAAACTTTAAATTGGTCAGAAATTTACAAATATGATAACGAAACTGTAATATTAGAATATATTACAGAAAAATATATTGCTTATTTCTTTATAAAGGAAAAGTCCTATTATAACGATTTAATTACACCATTATATATTGAAGATATTAAAAAAGAAGCCACAACTCATCTATTTAATATATTTAAAGATTCCAAAAGCGTGTCAATTAGAACATCTACATTAATTAATGAAAAAACCATAAAACATTTCTTAGACGATATTGACTGGGATTATTATAGCAAAACAGCAGATTGTTCCTCAAGAAATTTTGGATATTTATCACAATTATATTCAAAATATGTAACTCAAAATGTTTCTATAAATTATAGAGCTCTTATAAATTATCCGATTATTCAGATTTATAATTTTTTATTACAAAATGAAAAGATAAACGTAGAATTTTATACTTTTAAACATCTTTATTATATTCATGAAGAGATTTTAATTTATGCAAAAAAACTTACTAAATTTTTTTCTAGAAATTGGCAAGAGGTTTTAGAGGATAATCCATTAGCTCTCGTACCTATAAACGGTGCTATTGAAGAACATATTATAAGTCCTCAAGTGTTAAAGGCCATAAATGAAGAATATTCAGAAGCATTAAAGAAAGCATTGCCTACTTTTTGTAAAATTGTTTTCAAATCTAATTACATTATAATTTTTGTTTCATTTATTCCTATAATTAAAATCTCATGGTAATTTTGCACCAATTCATTTAACACAAATACGTTTATGTAATAACATAATTTCTAAGAATTGCACTTATTAATATAAAAATAAGAAGAGTAGTCTTTTACAAGATGAGGGTGGCGGTGGGTTCTTGCTTTTAATTAACAATATTAAATAATGATTTTATTCATAATTATACTATTTATTCTTAATCAAACTTTTATAATAGCTTCTGCTAAACGTTACTGCTTATATCAGTTCTTGTCGGAATATTTTTAAATTACCCAAAGAAAAAGTCCTTCAAGCAGAACTTCCTAATAATATATTTTTATAATTATAGCCATTACAATGTTTTCATCACCGGATTTAGATCTAAATTCACTGATTCCAATATTAGATGCATTTACCAAAAACACAGATTAAGATAATAAAGTAATTACTTATAAATTCATGCTAAAATTTGTTGGTGAACAAATAGCCTTTAACGAGATCGTACAAAAGTACCAATTTTATTTATTGTATCCTATTAATTGTAATGTATTAGTAAGTCGAAAAGTTTACCCTTATTTTTTAAATTAAACAGCAAGATAAAAATATTAAATATGAAAAAAAGGTATGGACTGAAACTATAATTGGGAAAAATTCATCTTTCGCTTTCCTCGATGGTTTTCATACAACCATTAACAACTTTAAAAGTATTCTTCAGCTAATAGTGAAGAAATGGAATCTCTTTTAGTATGCACTTACAATGAAAAATGTTGATCGTTAACAACATATGATAATTTAATACAATTAGTGTGAATATGATGAGGAATTTCAATAAGAGTAAAAATAACAATTAAGGGTCTTCATCAACAATGAAATTTTAAATCCTACACTATATTCGCTTATCAAATTATTTTTGATCTTACAGACAATCCTATGAGAAATTTCGTGCTCAATAACGGATGTCTTTTAAGTATAGCAAATCTTGCTTTGTTAAAAATATTCTGAGGAAAACTATTTTGTATCGATCTAATAACTAATATACGAATATTTTAAATAACATAATGTCTATAATTGTAAACGAAAAAAATTAAAACAAATAACATATTATTATCAAAAAATGTTCAAAACGGTATCTCATTAACATAAGAAGCATTTTAATACTCAATATTATATAGAAGACTTTATCATTTTTGTTTTAAAGCCTAAAATATAAAAAAGGAGAATAAAACCTTTTCTTTTAGATTTATAGAAAACTTTTATGATATTTTAGAAGATTGGGAAGATTCTAATGATTTGCTTGGTTTAACATTCATTGAAAAGTCGAGATAATTTATTGAATTATCCTTATTAGCGAACAATATTATTTATTATCCAAATTCTTGACTTTAACATAATAACACTTTAGATTTTTATCGTTATGATTATTATTAAAAATAGTGGATTTATTTGCCAGAAAGACAATAATGATTGCTTAAATGTTATAAACTGAATATTGATACTTTTAATATAATGTTATAAAATTGATTTATGTTTATAAGACTTTAAATTCTATGACTTTAATAAAATTGCTATCATTTCTGATTTATTATTTTTAGGATTAGTATTATAATAATGATGCTAAAGGTAGCTATATTACATAAAAGGTGAGGTTAATTTTGTTTTAGTAAAACATTTACATAATTGCTATTTATAGTTTTATAATATACATATTCTATCGTACAACTATCAACTGAAGGATTGTTAATTTTGATAATCTTCAATGTTTTCAAGTATAATCATGATTATGTTATATAAAGTTCTTAAATTTTTTCATGCTTTTTCTTTGATTTTTTATTCATTTATATGCTTAATCTCATATAATAGGATAAGAACAACGTCGAATATCCCATTATTTTTATTATTTCTTTGTATGCGATGATTTGTATGCTCAGATCTAGCGATTTATAAATTTTATGGTTTTTAGCAATGAATTACAATATTTTGCTTTTATACTTTAGCTGCTTATGTACTAATAGATCATACTTGCAAACGAAGCTGGCTTGAAATATTTTTATTTGGATCAATAGCAGTTCTTTATATTTATTTGGTACCTCCATATTTACCTTTGTACAGGTCTTATGGATTTTAATAGTATAGTGCTATATCTCATTTTCTCTCGAAAATAGTACATTTTTAATATAGTATAATTTTAATTCTTATAGTTTACTTTTTAAATTGGGCATCGCGCTTTTCATTTTTGGCTTCCTTTAGTTATACTTATTCTTCTTCAATGTCACTTATCTATTTATTTATTGCCAAAAATCCATTATTTTACCTGTTATATAAATTACTAATATCAGATTTCATATTTAATGTACTACCCATTATATTATCTTATTTATTGGTACGATATTTGCTTTAAAGCAACTAATTGAAAAACTTCTTAGCATATAGTGCATAGCTAACGCAGCTTTTTTTCTTGCACATTAGTATATAATCAACATACTCCTTTTATGCTTTTATTTTTATTTATTTAGCTATAGTATTTGATTACTATAGCTTCTTACCTATCTCTTTCTTGTTAAATAGATAATTCCTTAGCTTTTATTAACTACGAGATATGATATATTAAAAAAGGTTAATCCATATTATCCGCATATTAGCATTAATGGCCTAAGCTTAGCAGGTGTTCCGCATTACTCGGATTTTTTTCTAAATTATTTATTTATTATCAGCTTTATATTTTCAGCATATTTACTTGTTTTATTTTATTAGCCTTCTCATTAATAGTAGCTATTACTATTTGCGTTTGTTAAAATGTTATATTTCTCTTTTATTTGCAAAATGCTTCTTTAAGAGTATACCTTTTATACCTGCTTCGTTATAAGCATGTTCTCCATAATAGTATCTTTTTTAGATTTATCCTACGTATTTCATATTATTTTTATATTAATTATATACATTTTTTCGTAAAAATTAAATAGATAACTTATAAAAAAACCCATGCGATAGTGCACTATTAAGGGACTAAAATATAACTGCTTTAATATTTTATAGACTATATATCCTAAGTAAATGTTGCGTTTACTAAAATATGCGAAAATGAAAAGTTACGTTATCTTTGTTGAGTGTTAAAAGAAAAAGATATAGAACCTTTGACCAAAACAAATAGATACGTTAGGACATACAATAAAAGAATTAGATAATGTATCAAAAATAGTGATACCTACAATTACACAAATAACAGAAAAAGTAAAAATAATACATGAGTTAGAACAAGATATAACAAAATGTTCAGAACAAAGAAAAGACCTATGGGAGAAAGCATTTTGGGATTTGCAGAGCATGACGTGGAAGCACATAGATTAACAAATATAGAAATGGTGTGGCTAGCATTTGCATAAACATCTTGAAGATAGATATGTATTGCAAAATCAATTAGCAAAAGCTCTTAAAGACTATGAATTTAATCATGAAGAACTACATGCACAATATACTCAATTATTACAACATATGAAATCTATTCAACAAGAATCTCAAAAGGTGATCATACAGATATATCAATCAATACAATGGTAGAATAAACCAGATATCTTAAAATAGCAAACAGAGAAGCAGATAAGGAAAAATTATTAAAACTTATGGCACGAAGTTCAACACACAATACAGCAAATTCACGTAATTTAACCTCTCAAATGTAAGGTTCAGATCATGTACTTACTGATACCTTAAATAAACTTCCAAATACAATAGACTTTGAATAACATGACATTCTTATTTATAACTGTAGCATTAATAATAGCCGCTGTGGCAACATATTATTATGAAAATCGCTTACTTTTTCATAATAATATAATTCTCGTTATAAATGAGTTAATAAATTGCAAAAAGCTAACTTTAATAGATAATGTATTTAATCTTACAAAATCTTTGAAATTTGTTAATCAATATTCTTTTAGAAAAAATGGAATTAGTGAAAAAGCAAATATATTTTTTATCAAAACTACCAGGAATCCATCACGAAGCTTCAATATTAACACGTGAATCTTTACACGAATTACGCGAATCTACAAATGAAATTATTAATAGTACAACTCAAATTAATGCTTTTGAACAAAATAAGAATATGGTTGATGAAGAAATAAATACAATATTAAAGTCTAATACTACACCTCCACAAGCAATTCCTCACAATACTATAATTATAATCAGAGTTGCCATAGCAAAGCTATATTGAGTTTTATTTCTAATTAATCTAAATAAATAAGTAGTTGAATATTACCTGAAGTTCATCAAGTAGTAGTTTAATATCTTTAAAATTATGTGCTGCTAAAAATGTAATTTCATACAGATATTCTGGGTATAATGTTCCTATGAACCTATGAGCACTTAATTGTGACCTTTTACTACGGTCATTCCCATAATATTTTTATAATCAATGCCAATATTGCCCTTATACGTGAAAGGAGCATTTTTCATAACTTTGACAACACTCTTTACGCAAATGCTCTTACCGAAAATATACAATAAGTTAACATTCTGTAAATACTTGGAAATTTTCAAATATCATTCTTAATTTTACATTATAAAATGGGCATAAAGTACATCGGATATTTTTCGCTTAGGATCACAAGGGATGGCAGTATCAATTAAAAGACCCTTTATAAGTAATGTTTTCATTTATAAGAGGTTAAAAGCTTGTTTTAGATTATTCAGCTCTTATGTCTCTTATGCATAAGAAGAAATGCTAATCTAGATTAAGAGCATCTGCAAGGAAAAAAGAAAAATGATCCCAATCCTTTTTTAAGAAGTCAATAATATTCTCACATTAAATATTTCATATGCACCATCTCTTTACTTTCAATTTTCTCTATGATCATAAAGAGCTGTACTTCAAACCAAGCTTTATGCAAAGTTACATCATTTTATTATTTAGCAGTGAATTTACCAAAGAGCTTTATATACTTATCATTATTTTGTAAATATATGTATAAACATTTAAAGTTCGTGCTAAAAGAAAAGTTTCAATTATAAACGTTACTTCAATTATATCAAACAGGTTTTATAGGATTCCACAAGCGTTGGTAAACAATGGTGATTATTAAAGATATTATAAGAAATTCAAAAAGCGTTATCTAAACGTTTTAGGAAAAAGGATTTATTAAACACACAATAAATATCTAAAAAAAGTGCTTAACGGTTACATTTTAGATATTTACAGCATGGCTTGTAATAATCATCGGTTTTTTGTTAATATTAATCATCAGTCAATATTAACAAAAATTACATATATTATGTTTTTTCTACGATATTATAACATTTATAATAATTTTAATTAAAACGAAGGTTATATTTTGTGAATTTATTGTTTAAATCATAAGTACTTGTTTATACTTTTAGTTATTAATAGAAAAGTATAACGAAACGTAAAAAGTTTCAAACGTTAAAGCTAAATTAATATATTTCAAAGTATACTTTTTTTACAGTAACAAGATTCAAATGCGTTTATTTAATTATAATAAGAAAATATTTCAATCTAGATAATTTTATTTAGTTTTATGCTAAAATTTATTATTCACAATACAACGATAACATTTATCCCTAATGACCGTAATTAATCGTTAAATATTAGCAATGACTCCTGTTGTGTAAGCGCCCAATTTTTAGTGCATTTTATCTTTTAGCTTTAAGTAATATATTGAATTAAATCGCATTGTAAATCGATCATTAGACGATTTACACGAAACGTTTTGTAAACGATTGAAAATCATATATCAGGACGCCTTACCGTAAAGAGCGTGCTTCTTATATGTCAAAGGTGCAAAATAATCCCATTAACAAAAGTTAATGTTATATCGACTATGCTTTTGATTTTTAATCATGCGTTTGGCGTCGTCGGAATTAAAGTTTATTTATCTCTAATAAAGAGAATCATACCATTATTTTTTTGAATTAAGAAAAAACTATGAAAAAATTTCTAATAAAACTAAGTTTACACGACACATAAAATTAAAGTATTAAAGGCACTAAAGGATTTTCTCTTAGCGATATACAGTAGGTGTTGTATTAAATCAAGAGATATTTATCGTATGAACATTTAGAGACTGCACGTCGAGCTATTCTCGTGTTATAAAGCAAAAGAATTAAAAAAAAAGAAGAATCACATTTAGTTAAAAGTATCAAACAAAAGTTAATGGGGCACTCGAAGACCCAAAGTAAACAAAAAAAATTCTAAATATACGATCTAATTATGTTTACCTCTACAAAAAAACCTTTACAAGTACGTATGGGTAAGGAAAAGGCGCAATAGATCGTTGGGTTTATCCAGCCAATAAATAAGAGTTATTTTGAAATATCTCGTCAAGTCTTAAATTACGTAAAACACAAAAAGCATTAACTAATACTGCAAAAAAATGCCTATAAACTTAAATTTACTATCACAGATTTTATTTAAGACGGGAATCTAATTTCACAGAAAGTAAGAAGTAATAAATTAGAAAAGAGAAAATAGTAAGATTACTAAAAAAAAAGAAAAGAGAAAATAGTAAGATTACTAAAAAAAAAGACATTACTAAAGTCGAAATTTTAA
>Ga0302312_10002750_pt1 | contig 10112 bp, 11 predicted proteins | sample III_Palsa_N2_1_FD_200529 | JGI IMG/M metagenome (GOLD analysis project Ga0302312, IMG submission 200529) | Peat permafrost microbial communities from Stordalen Mire near Abisko, Sweden - III_Palsa_N2_1 | ecosystem: Environmental > Terrestrial > Soil > Palsa > Peat permafrost | place: Sweden...
AATAGAATATTTTCACTATATTTGATTTAAAGAAGTTAATATGACAGCTTTAGCAGAGAAATTGCCCCGCCTATCAATGCCACATTTTAATAACCATTGGATTGAAAGTGATGTGCAGATATTTAAGCACGCTATGACCGGTGTTGATACCAATCTTTTTTATTCTTTTGCCGAACTTATCAAAATTGGCAATAAGTCACTTGCCTCAATACTTCATCTATCATCACGCACCATAAGTAATTATCATCAAAGCAAACAAATGCTTGACCCGGTACAGGGCGAACACTTGTTAAAATTAATAGCCTTATATGATAAGGGTATAGAAATATTTGGTTCAATAGATGAATTAAATTACTGGCTGAATAAACCCTTTTGGAATACTGAAGAAAAACCTATTGAATGGTTGGTAACCCCTGGTGGTATTGATTTGGTAATGCAGGAGCTTGATCGTATGGCTTATGGCTACCCGGTATAATGATTGTTTTTAGGATACTGCACAAAAAATATGGCGACCCGCTTTTCGCGCCTGGTATTGAAGGCCGCTGGAATAGCTATGGTAAAAAAGTACTGTATTGCAGCGAATCCATTCCTTTAGCTTTTATGGAAAGTATGCTTAGGCGACAGGGAGTTGGCTTTAATAATGATTTCAAAATAGCACATATTGAAATCTCTGATGATATATTAATAAAACAAGTAGCAATAAAAGATTTAGAAAAGGGATGGGATAACCCGTACGATTATTCTAAATGTCAAAAGTTAGCCAATGTTTGGTTTGATGCACTTGAAGGTTTGATTCTTAAAGTACCTTCGGCTGCATTAAGCGTTTGTAGTAATTATATACTGAATACGCTGCACCCCGATTTTGCACATGTAAAGCTACTTAAAATAACGCCATTAATGCCCGACCCAAGGATTGATGAGTTATTGAAGAAGATAAAGTGATACCTACGCCTCTGCCCTGCTTAATATAAACTGCATCAAATCATATATGGGTTGGCGAATGATTTTACCAACCCGGATGCCATTAGCTTCGCAGATAATGGTTAGTTCGGTGCCGAATACGTGGGCTATGGAGCCTACAAAATGGCATTTGTATTTATGATATTCGGGGTATGATTTGATGTTGGTTTCAATAAATTCTTCAAAGCCTTCTTTTAACAGCTTTTGGGCATAATCAGTTGTGCGGATCTCGGAAAGGAATTTGGAGAACGATGCGAGGTATGAATTGCCGCCTGGCTTTTGGTAAACGTTTTTAATAACGTCTTCGCGGGTTAGGTGAAAGGTTTCGCTAAACTTATTGCTGATCTCATCGGGCATATTGCCATATAAAAATCCGGTGATCAACTGTTTGCCGAACCATGTTCCGGAGCCTTCATCGCCCAAAACATAACCCAAACCATGTTTACCGGCATGAATTTCTTCACCATCAAAAAAAGAGATGTTTGAGCCAGTTCCCAGCACGCAGCATAAGCCCTTTTCATGCCCGCAAGTTGCATAGGCCGATCCATACAAATCGCTGTCTACACTAATAAATGCTTTTGGAAAAAACTGGCTAAGGGCATTGGATACGATCTCATGCCTGTCGGGACTGGAGCATCCGGCACCAAAAAAATAAATTTCGGTTATATCCGCGCCATAGGCAATCAGTTCGGCAACCTGCTCCTGTAAAATTTTTACAATTTCCTTTTCAGATAGAAAATACGGGTTTAGTCCGGATGTTCTGAATTGTTTTATGTCCTGCTCTGGGATGGCCAGCAGCCAATCTGTTTTTGAGGATCCGCTATCAGCAACTAAAATCATTTGCAAATACTTCTTCGAGCGCCTTTTGGGTTACAGGCTTGTGAATAAAATTAGTGATGTGCTTGTTAAGCTCCGATTTTTTAATGTCGGTTGGATCGAGTGACGATGACAGCATAAATATTTTGATGTTCTCCTTGTTTGGGAATACAAGTTTATCATATTCTTCCAAGAATTCAAAACCGCTCATTAATGGCATCCTGATATCCAGGAAAATCACATCGGGTGCGATAGTGCCTGCCAACAGCGATTCGATAGCTTCATCAGGCGATTGCCTAACAATAATATCGTCAACAAAATTGCCGCTTTCCAAAATTTTTCTCGTAACGAAATTATCGATGTAATTATCGTCAATGAGTAAACATGTTTTGTAGCGGGCCGGGGTCATTCTTTCCTTAAAACTAATTTTAAAAGTATTTTATTAAAGTACTATTCAGGGTTTATACGCAAACATCTTATTAAAAGATATGGTTTAGCGTGGAAATTTATGTAATTTTTTTGATATCCGTGTATAAATCATGTATTTAAATATATTAATTGTTAATATCGCAGCCTTGCCCAGTATTTTTACACCTATTTTTAATAATATTGCTTTTTAAGACAATTACTTTAAAACACAATAAAACATATTTAATAACTTGCCACAGGATGAAAAAAATTCAAGTCGCTGTACTTTTTTCTTTAATACTCTTTTTTATGAATATGAATATCAGTAACGCTGCAACTGCTGCAAAAATTTCATACACAGTCACTTTTCCACAGGTGCAGGCACATTACGCTGATATTGAAATGAATATTGAGCACCTTACCCAAAATACCCTGGTGCTAAAAATGCCGGTTTGGACACCCGGCTCCTACCTGGTTAGGGAATTTGCAAAAAATGTGGAAGGCTTTACCGTTAGTGCTAACGGCAAGGAGATACCGTTCACCAAAACACGCAAAAACTGGTGGAGCATCAATACCCAAGGCTTAAGCCACGTAACTATAAAATATAAAGTTTACTGTTTCGAAAATTCGGTGCGTACCGCTTTGGTTGATATTTCGCACGCGTTTTTATCTACCTCGGGCATGTTTATTTACCCTGAAGGCATGTTGAACCAGCCATCAACCATACACATTGTGCCTTTTGGCGGCTGGGATAAAGTTTCGACCAGTTTGGAGATGGTGAATAATGATCCGTTCACCGTGCAGGCACCTAATTACGATATCCTGTTTGATTCGCCAATTGAAGTGGGCAACCAGGATGTGTTTGGCTTTGAAGCCGCAGGCGTAAAATACGAAGTAGCCATGTACGGCGGCGGCAGCTATGACAAAGAGCGCCTGAAAAAAGATATGGCCAAAATTGTGGAGCAGGAAACCGCTATTTATGGCGAAAACCCTAACAAGCATTATGTTTTTATTGTGCATAATAACTTCCGCGGCGGTGGCGGTTTGGAGCATTTAAGCTCGACAGTTTTGGGTGCTTCGCGCGATGCTTATAGCACCGAACGTGGATATCAAAACTTTTTAAGTTTGGCTGCGCATGAGCACTTCCACCTGTGGAATGTAAAACGCCTGCGCCCGATAGCTTTAGGTCCGTTTGATTACGATAATGAGAATTACACCACCGACCTGTGGATTGCAGAAGGCTTTACTGCCTACTATGAGGATATTATTTTAAGGCATGCCAATTTAATACCTGCCGATAATTACTTAAACGTAATGGCGAATGATATTAACCAGGTAGAGAATACGCCTGGCAAAAAGATACAAAGTATTGCCGATGCGAGTTATGACGCGTGGATAAAAGCCTATCGCCCGAATGAGAACTCTAATAACAGCACCATATCTTACTACAGCAAAGGTTCGGCTGCCGCGATGATGCTCGATCTGGAAATCATCAACGATAGCCAGGGCAAATATTCGCTGGATGATGTAATGAAGTACATGTACGATACTTATTACAAGATTAAAAAACGCGGTTATACTGATAGCGAGTTTAAACAAGGCCTTGAAAAATTCGCGGGTAAAAACCTGGACGAGTTTTACAGTAAATATGTTTACGGCGTTGCTGATGTTGATTACAATAAATACCTGAGCTATGCCGGTTACAAAATTACTGATGAAGCTGCCAGCACCAACGATCCATCACTAGGCTTGATGACAGCAACTACCAACGGAAAAATAACCGTAATAGGTGTGTTGCGCGATGGTACAGGATGGGTTGACGGAATTAACGTGAACGATGAGATTGTTGAAGTGGATGGCAAACCGGTAACCGATGCCAACAGTATATTAACCGATAAAAAAGTAGGCGACAAACTTTCAATAACCATTCATCGTGATGGTTTACCTTTGGTATTGCCCGTTACTTTGCTGCGTAATGCCTTGGTAAAATACAAGATAGATACTGTAGATAATCCATCAGCACAACAAATAAAGGTAAGAACCAAATGGCTTAAATTATAGTGAGCGTTAATTAATGATGGTATTATCTCATAAAAATTAAAACATTCCCACAAGTGGTAATGTTATTAATACATCTATGAAAATCATTAATTAAAAATTATTTTATGAACTCACTATTGTATATCATAGCCGTTATATTGCTCATTGGATGGGCGTTAGGCGTATTTTTGTATTCTGCCACGGGCATTATACATGTGTTATTGGTAATAGCTATTATTGCTTTAATCTTAGGCATTATCAGAAGGCCAACCGCGGTATAAATCCGCAGATCATATTTAAAAGGCGTTTCATTAATGGAACGCCTTTTTTGTTTTTGAAATATCTGTTAAAACCGTTTGCCCGCTTAACGAGTTATACTATTCACAATAATAAATTGGTTATGAGATCTATCTGGAAAGGTTCGTTAGGGTTTGGGCTGGTGAGCATACCGGTAAAGCTGTACTCGGCAGTACAAAAAAGCTCACTTGATTTTGATATGCTTGATGGCCGCGACCACAACCGCATCCGTTTTCAGCGGGTGAATGAGCAAACGCACAAAGAAGTGCCCTACGACAAGATTGTGAAAGGCTACAAACTGGACGATGATTACGTAATTATGGACGATCAGGACTTTGCCGATGCCGCGCCCGAAAAAAGCAAGGTAATTGAGATAGAAAGTTTTGTAGACATGGATGAGGTTGACCCCATGTTTTACGAAACATCCTACTATACCGAACCCGATACTAAAACCAATAAAGCTTATGCGCTTTTGATACAGGCGCTAACCCAATCAAAAAAAGCGGGATTGGCACGATTTGTTTTACGCAGTACCGAGAGCCTTTGCATTGTGCACCCGGTTAAAAATGTGCTGGTGATAACCACCATTCGGTTTGGTCAGGAAATACGTAGCACCGAAGACCTGAACGTGCCCGACAAGGTTGAAGTAAGTAAAAAAGAGCTGGATATGGGTATGACGCTGATTAACCAGTATGCCGAAAAATTCGATGTCTCGAAATTTAAGGATGAATATAGCAGTCAGCTTTTGCAAATCATCAAGGATAAATCAAAAGGCAAACGGGCCTCAGTCAAAAAGCTTAAACCACAGGTTAAAACGAGTGGTGATGATTTATATGATAAATTGATGCAGAGCCTGAAAAAAGGAGCATAATATTTCGAAGATCAGACTTTGCTATATCACACAGCATTTTTATTTGTTGGGATTTGTTGCGATGGTGTTTTCTATGAGGATAGAGTGCAAGCGGTGTTTGATGATTATCAGACCAGCTAATATTATCAGCAAGTGCAAGTAGTTTAATTGTGATGCTGAGGAACGAAGAATCTATCCGCTAATCTACAAGCTACAAGCCTATCGATAGATTCTTCGTTCATCAGCATCACAAGGTGAGGAGGCAACAGCCTTACCTATTTCACATACTCCTTCTCAATCTCCGGGTAAATATTCATGTAGGCATTGGATTTTCCATCCCTGTCAAAAATACCTTCCCAACTGCTTAGCGGTTCCCAAATAAAGGAGCCGATGGCTTTTTTTCCGGGCGCGGTAAAGGCAACATCGTTCACCTCTTTTTTAAGTTGCGAGTATTCGGCTACCATCACCTGCTGTTTGTAGCGTGATGAAAGATCGGCCATGTTATTTTTTAGGTCTTCGGGCGTACCATGCCACTTTGGATAATACGATAAACCGATCACATCAAAAGGGACATTACGCGCAAGCATGTTATCTACAAAGAAACGGGCCTCGGCATTTTGGCCGCCTAAGGCAATATGCAGCATGATGATGGTTGACGGGCTAACCGATCTTACACCCTGCACACCGGCATAAATATATTGCGCAAGCGTATCCAGGTTATTGATCTCACCATCAGGCCAAACCATGCCGTGGTTTATCTCGTTGCCCACCTGCACCATATCAGGCGTAGTACCTTGATCTTTCAAAGCGGTCATGGCTTTTACGGTAAAGTCGTATAGTGATTTCTTCACACCGGCAAAGTCCTCACCTACCCAGGCAGCAGGTTTGTTTTGCTGCTGCGGATCGGCCCAGTAATCGCTGTAATGAAAATCAAGCAAAAATTTCATACCTGCTGCTTTAATACGTTTCGCCATGGCGAGGGTATGATCCAAATCGCAAAAGCCTTTGCCCGGTGAATAGCCTTTTGGATTAGCCGGGTTTACAAACAACCGCAAGCGGATGTAGTTAAACCCATGCGCCTTCATAATTACCATAGGGTCGCCGGGCGTGCCATTGTCAGAAAATTTCATGCCCCGACTTTCCAGCTCAGGTAAGAAGGAAATATCGGCACCTAAAATTTTGTATTTTACTACGTGAGGCTTGTAAGCCATTTCCGTAACCTTATGCGGCATGCCCGGTTGTACAGTATGTATCTCTGTCGAACCAGCAAAAAGGGTATCGGCCTTAGCTTCCAGCTTGATAATACCGCGGGATGGGCCAGCCTGTAAGGTAATCCAGCAATCGCCTGTTATGGTAGCAGTGTAGGTGCTATCTGTTAGCGTAGTTAAGGTGGTTTTGCCGTCACCCCAGATTTTGGCATCGCCCTTAATTTTAAAAGTGATGAGTTTTTGGGCATCGGCAACTTCCATACCATCCTTGTCGATTATTTTAATGCTGACGAGGGCAGTATCCTTACCGTTACCGTACATGGTAGTTTTGTAAGGCGTTAGTTGAACTTCGATGGGTTGGCCGGGCTGATAAACTTTTCTCGGCCTTCTTTGCGCGTTAGTGATTGTCGCGATGCTTATCAGGATGATAAACATGCTTAAAATTTTGTTTTTGAACATGGTTTTACAATTGGTGATATAAAACTAACAAACTTAAATTGTATTAATGACATTTATTTAGAAATATATCGGGATTGTTGCAGAAGCCAACTCAATCCAACTACGACCCCATCTTCGCCTGCAGCGGAAAGAGGGCAACTCAAATATCAGCTACAATAATTCAGAAGATTTAAAGGCTTGTCGCCGTTTTATAATCTGCCATAATCCTTCGGCACTGCACAACAATACAGCAGCGAACAGTGCAGCCAAAACACCGTTTTGGGTTGATGACAATGCCCCGGTAAATGCAACAAAGTAAATTATTACCGGAAAAGCAAGGGCAATGCATAATCCGGGAACGCCTAATGGAATTTTGAATGGACGATGTGTATCCGGTTCTTTTAAGCGGAGCTTGATGAGCGAAATATATTCTAACGATAAGCCTGCGCCGTAGATGGTTACATCGATGATAAACAGCGCTTCCAGATTCCAGTTGACCATAGCGCTTACTACAACGGAACAGATGATGATGGAAATATAGGGTGTATTAAATTTGCGGTGTTTTTTATTGAGGGATGTCGGCAGGAGCTTGTCATCCGCCATTACCATGGGTACCCGGGATACGGATAGCAGCACCGAAGCGTAGATGCCCAAACAGCTCGCCATGCCGCCAATGGCAATGAGTGAGCCGAGCCAGTGCCCGGCAAAAATTTCGCCTACTGCCGGGAAACCTTTATCGACCAAAACAGCCGGACTAATTCCCGAAAACTGCGATACCCAAATCACCAAAAAGTACACGACGATAACCAGCACGAAGGCGATGATTGTTGATGAAAGGTAAGACCGGACAGGATTTTCGACTTCCTCGGCATAAGTGGTCGTGTTATCCCAACCGAGGCAGTTCCACATAATGGTATACAGCGCCATACCCAGTGATGGGAACGAAATGCCTTTTATTGATGGCGATGGTAAAGCCATGCTCCCTGTATGATGACAAAATGCCATCACAAATAAAATAATAAACGGTGTTAAAACTATTGCTCCTAAAAATAACGACACCTTCCCTACGGGTACGATGCCCAGGATATTCAATCCGGCGGAGAGCCAGATAAAGACCAGGCATATCGGAATTTTATAATCGCTGGCACCCGGAAAAAAATAACCCGCGTAAATAACAAACAGCACTGGATAAATAGCCAGATCCACAAAAGTGTAGAGCCAGGTCCACCAGCCTTCATAAAAACCCCAACGGGTACCCAGCGCGTATTTAACCCATTTATAATAGCCACCGGTAACGGGCATCATGCTGTTTAGTTCGAGCACGGTGTAAATAGCGGGCACATCCCAAAGTAATGGCGTAAGCAATAGTAACAATATAGCGCCATGTTGCCCGGCATAAGTTAACAGCGGCTCCAACCCATATGGGCCACCGGAAACAGTGAAGAAAACTATAGCGATAAGCTGTATAGGGCGTATTTTTTTCAATGATGATATTTGGGTTTAAACTTAGGAAATTGGTTGGGGAAAACATAACGTTGATTACTTATGTCATTGCTTCGTTCCTCGCAATTGTAAAGGTTAAATAATTTTGTTATCGAATTATTTAACCTTTACAGCAATGACATGATGGAGAATACAATGCCTCATTATTGTATCTTAAAGAATATTCCTATATTCAAAACTTCAACCCAACCATTATGACAAGTACTGAACAAGCAATTTCATCTGTAAAAAAAGCTAAATATGGCATAGATGCGCCCGGTGCTATTCGTAATTTATTTGTGGCCGCATTAGTACTTTGTGTTATTGCTGTATTTTTTCCGTTGGTGAAAATCGGATCGGTTAATATTGATACGAGTGGCTTGGTATGGTCGGGGTTAGGATGTGGTTTAGGTGGATTTTTGATGTTAGCTTATTCGCTATATGGTAAATTTAAACATCGCGACCGCATGCTGAATTATGTGAATTGGACGGGTAACGAACAGGTTTTAGATGTTGGTACCGGCAAGGGTTTACTGATGATCGGTGCGGCAAAAAGGCTAACCACCGGAAAGTCGACTGGTATTGATATTTGGAATGCCGAGGATTTGAGCGGCAATAATATTGCTAACACCTTAAAAAATGTTGAGGCTGAAGGTGTGAGCGACAAAATATCAATACTGAACGAAAACGTAATGAACATGAGCTTCGCCAATGAAAGCTTTGATGTGATCCTGAGCAATATGGTGATCCACAATATTTACAACAAGGATGGCCGCAAAACAGCCTGCCAAGAAATAGCGCGGGTATTAAAACCAGGCGGCGTAGTTATAATATCGGATTATAAGCATGTTAAACAATACTACGCCAATTTTAAACAACTTGGGTTAACCGCAAAACTGCTACCTGCTAATTATCTAACCACCTTCCCGGCGGTGTCAACAGTTATCGTATCCAAATAATTCTAGTCTTATTTAATCCATATTTACCTGCTGATTTATTTTCGGGTAGCGTGTAGCATTTTAAAAATTGCGGTATCTAACATAAAAACAAGCAGATATGGCAAGCAAACAACTGAATGACATTCGACGAGATCTATAAAACTTACTGGAGCAAGGTTTTCCGTATCTGCATGGGTTATGTTAACGATCATGACTGGGCAAAGGACATAGCGCAGGAAACTTTTGTTACCATATGGCAGCAATTGCCGAAGTTCAGGCATGAGTCGGCGGTGGGCACCTGGATCTTTCGTATCGCATCCAACAATTGTCTGCGGCAGATTGAACGGCAAAACCGTATGCCCAAAAGTGAAATGCCTGAACAAATTGAAGAAGTTATTGAGCACGATATTGAGCCTGCGGTTAAGTTTTTATACCAGTATATTGCCGAGTTACCAGAAACAGACAGGCTGATCATATCACTGGAGTTGGAAGATATTAAGCAGGCCGAAATAGCCAAAATTGTAGGTTTAAGTGAAACGAATATCAGGGTGAAGATATACAGGATTAAGGAACGGTTAGCTAAAAAATTTGAGCACTATGAGCACTAAGATGGATTTTAAAGCATTGTGGAACAAACAAGCTGTTGATGCTACACCTGATATTAAAGATTTGGTT
>Ga0302312_10002756_pt1 | contig 10096 bp, 8 predicted proteins | sample III_Palsa_N2_1_FD_200529 | JGI IMG/M metagenome (GOLD analysis project Ga0302312, IMG submission 200529) | Peat permafrost microbial communities from Stordalen Mire near Abisko, Sweden - III_Palsa_N2_1 | ecosystem: Environmental > Terrestrial > Soil > Palsa > Peat permafrost | place: Sweden...
TTATTGAGGCTGTAGCCGCCGCCAGCGCCCTTTTTACTGTACAGGAAGCCTGCGTTGCGGAGGTCTAATAATATCTGTTCAAGGAATTTTTTCGGGATCTTTTCTTCCTCCGCGATCTTGGAGATCTGCATGGGCGGTTTGTCCATATTTTTCCCCAGAACAACTAAAGCCTTAATAGCGTATTTGGTTTTTTTCGAAAGCATTTTTTGAATTACAAATCCAAAGATAAGTAAAAAATCTGTGTTGGCTTATAAAGTATATGGAGCAGGTAGATATAGGCAGATTTATAGGAAAACAGGGGCTTATATGCCTAACATGCCGGGCATGCGGTTAAAACCTAAGAGAGCTTTAAGGTCGAATGGGGCTTTTGTTCTTCTTGTAAAAGGACTGTCGTTGTTTGCAAGGGCGGCAACGGCTTTTAATACAGGGGCGAATAAATTGTTTATAATTTTCATAATGATCCAGTTATTATACTATTACGATAATTTTTTACAAGATGTTTCAAATATGGTGCCATTTGTGAAATTGTTTGTTTTTTTTAACCACGAAGATCGCAAAGGGAAAATACAAAGGATTTTATGATGGAGAGAGTTTGGATGATTGTTTTTTCCCTACTCAAATTGAGATAGGACACTAATTTTATCAAATTGAAGCGAATTTCTCTAATCTGCTTTGAGAGACAACTGTCTTTTTCTTAGAAATTCATGCCTACTCAAAAATGAGATAGGACACTAATTTTATCGAATTAAGCGAATTACACTGATCTGCTTTATGATTTTTTTCTATTCGTGAATTCGAAAATCAATTCGCGTAATTCGTGCTTACTCAAAATTGAGACAGGGCTTGGATTTTTATGGATGGGCGGTTATATCACAAATTTTGGTTCGTTGTGGTAGTTTTTGATGGTTATTATGTCTCCAACAGCAACGATGCCATCGCCTTTATGGATGAGGTTTTGCCCGAAATAAACATCATTATTACGGCGGCGGTAGGTGGCCAGGGTTTTGAGCGGCTCTTTGGCCCTGGCGGCGGTTTTTGGGTCGATGGTGGGTATCACGCAGCGGGCGCAGAGCTTTACACCGTAAAAATTGATGTCGCCAATGGTGAAATTATCGATCTTATCTTCCTCAAAGGGCTTGCCGCCGGTGAATACGATGTTGGGGCGGAAACGGATGATGGGTAATACCTCGGTCATCCTGCTGTTCAGATCGTCGAGCGAGGACTGGCCTATCAACAAAAAGGCATAACCATCTGAAAATGAGGTGATATTTCCTAATGCGGCGTATTTTTCGTCTACCTGGCGCAGGCTATCATCGGGCATGTAAACCAAGCGGCAATTCATGCCTAATACTTTGGTGAACCAGTCATCGGCATCAGCGCTTACATAAATAGCGGTGCAGGTATCATCCCAAATAACTACCTGGCAACTTTCGCTGGTTTGGGGCCGGAAGGGGATGAGTATGGAATGGCCGGTAGTTTTATGGGTGATGATGAGGCCGTTATCGCTTAATTCAACCTGGAGCAATGCCATTTGTGCCGATTCCCTTTGCGAGAGGAAACGGTTGTTTTTATCTATCAGCATCCAGCGGCGGTCGTACTCAAAACCACGCGAGGTTACACGCGCTTTAGTAAGCGCTATACCGCCCAATGATTTGATGGGATATATGAATAGTTGACTAACCTGCAGCATCGGTCAAATTTAAAACAGATCGGGTTAATTGCAAGCTTTTAATTGATAAAGCCGGTATGGCCTGTAATATTTTTATGTATTTAATGGATATTAAATATCTGAACAATTATCCTCCTATATTTGGTTTGCTGATTATAAAAAATGGATAAACACCAACTACGGAGCCAGCAATGGTTTGGCAAAAAGGGCAAGGACGGCTTTATATACCGGGCCTGGATGAAAAACCAGGGCATCCCGGCGCATGAGCTGCAGGGCAAGCCGGTAATAGGGATATGCAATACCTGGTCGGAACTTACGCCTTGTAACGCGCATTTCCGCGAGCTGGCGGAATCGGTAAAGCACGGGATCTACGAAGCGGGCGGTTTCCCGGTGGAGTTCCCGGTTATGTCATTAGGCGAAACGCTGATTAAGCCAACCGCCATGCTGTACCGCAACCTGGTGAGCATGGATGTGGAGGAATCCATAAGGGCCAACCCGATTGATGGCGTGGTATTGCTTTGTGGCTGTGATAAAACCACACCCGCGCTGGTAATGGGTGCCTGTAGCGTTAACCTGCCCACTATTGTGGTATCGGGCGGGCCGATGCTGACCGGCAAATACCGGGGGCAGGATATCAGCACCAGCGATGTATGGCGCTTTTCAGAAGCTTACCGGGCCAACAAAATGAGCGACGAGGAATTTTATATTGCCGAGGCCTGTATGACCCGCAGCCGTGGGCATTGCGCGGTTATGGGTACGGCATCAACCATGGCTTGCATGGTTGAATCGCTTGGCTTATCATTGGCCGAGAATGCGGCTATACCGGCGGCGGATTCCAGGAGGAAGGTACTGGCGCATTTATCGGGCAGCCGCATAGTGGATATGGTGCGGGAGGACCTGCGACTGGCCGATGTACTTACGCCCGCCGCGTTTGAGAACGCTATTACCGTTAACGCCGCTATCGGCGGATCAACCAATTTCATTATCCACTTGCTGGCCATCGCGGCGCGTATCGGTGTCGACCTTAATATGGATGATTTCAATACGTCGATTAGGAAAATTCCGCTGCTGGCCAATTTGCAGCCATCGGGCGAATATTTTATGGAGGACTTTTTTTACGCGGGCGGTTTGCCCGCCCTGATGAAGGAACTTGACGGATCGCTCAGGCGCGATACCATAACAGTTAGCGGCAAACCAATATCAGCCAATTATGAAAACGCCGAATGTTTTAACCGCAAACTGATAAGCACTATTGAAAATCCTTTTAATGAAATAGCCGGAATAACGGTGGTTAAAGGCAATTTGTGCGAAAACGGCGCGGTGCTAAAGCCATCGGCAGCAAGTGCCGCCCTGATGCAGCACAGCGGCAGGGCGGTGGTATTTGAAAATATTGAAGATTATAAGGCCAAAATAGACGACTACAACCTGGATGTGGACGAGAACAGTGTACTGGTGCTCAAAAACGTGGGGCCGAAAGGCTATCCGGGTATGCCGGAGGTGGGGAATATGTCGATCCCCAAAAAGCTGCTGGATGAGGGTGTTACCGATATGGTGCGTATATCCGATGGCCGTATGAGCGGTACCGGATTTGGCACGGTGGTGCTGCATGTATCGCCCGAGGCCGCTATAGGCGGTACGCTGGCCATAGTACAAAATGGCGATATGATCAAACTGGATGTAGCCGCAGGTGTACTGCACCTTGAAGTTAGCGATGAGGAAATAGCGGAACGGAAAAGCCGTTTAACTCCCCAGCCAAATTTGACTAACCGGGGCTATACCTGGTTGTACCAAACGCATGTGGAACAGGCACATTTAGGCGCCGATCTTGATTTTTTAAAGGGTGGATCGGGGAGCGAGGTTTTGAGGGATTCGCATTAAGCCCCCGGCCCCCTGGAGGGGGGTGTGAATAAAGCGATAGATCAGCAATTATCAACTAAAATGGCAGACAGGGATTTTACAGGTTTAGTGGCGATTGTTACCGGTGCCGGGAACGGCATTGGCTTTGAGGTTGCGCGCCAGTTAGCTGTTAATGGCGCCAATGTTATTCTGAATGATATTGACGCGGAGCTGGCTAAGGCGGCATCGTCAAAAATCAACGCGCTTCATGCCGGTAAAGCGTATTCCGTAGCCGGTGATGCCGGCGATATTGATGTGGTACAGCAAGTGGTTGATACCGCTATTCAAAAATTTGGCAAACTGGATATCGCGATAGCAAATGCGGGCATTACGCTGTTCGGCGATTTTTTGACCTATGAGCCTGCCGCTTTGCGCAGCGTTATGAAACTAAATTTGCAGGGCACCTTCTTTTTGGCGCAAAGGGCGGCTCTGCAAATGATCAAACAACAAAGCGGCGGCAGTGTTCTGTTTATGTCGTCGGTTACCGGCCACCAGGCGCATAAGAACCTGGCGGCCTATGGCATGACCAAAGCTGCACTTGAAATGCTGGCCAAAAACCTGGTGATAGAGCTATCGGAACACAAAATTACGGTGAATACCGTGGCACCCGGCGCTACCCTGACCGAAAGAACGCAGGAGGATGGCGATTACAGGAAAACGTGGTCGCGCATTACGCCAATGGGCAGGCCGGCATCTGTGGAGGATGTAGCAAACGCGGTGTTGTTTTTAGTATCGCCAAAGGCAAGGCACATTACCGGCCAAAACCTGGTGATTGATGGCGGCTGGACGGCGGTAAGCGTATCACCCTATTAATTGATCTAAAGAAATGAAGCTATCAACATTATATCCCTCGCAATGCTGGTTAGGCGAATCGCCTTTATGGCACGAAACGCGCAAAAGCTGTTTATGGGTGGATATAGAAAACGGCATTTTGTACGAACTGGACCGGGCCACTAAAAAGCTGCAAACCTGGGATATTAAAAGCCGGGTTTCGACTATTATTGAGCATCACGACGGCGACCTGATATTGGGTGTTCAGGGTGGCATAGTAAAGTTTAATTTTGATGATGACAGCATAGATTGGCTGGCTGATATTGAAAAAGAAACACCGGAAAACCGCTGTAATGATGGCGCATGCGACAGTAGTGGCCGGATATGGATGGGCGTAATGGATATTCGAGCCAAAAAGAAGGCAGGCAGCTTATACTGCATACACCATGATTTCGCATTGGAGAAAATGATAGCAGGCATTACTATTCCGAACGGGATAGTATGGTCGCTTGATAATAAGCGGATGTACTTTATCGATACGATACAGGGTAATGTAAACAGTTACCTGTTTAATAGCCAAACCAGTGAGGTCGAGTTTGAAAAGGTGGCGATCCACTTCCCCGATGGCACAGGTTTGCCCGACGGAATGTGTATAGACGAAGAAGGGATGCTGTGGGTAGCCCTATATGGTGGAGGATGCGTAACGCGGTGTAACCCGCTAACCGGCGAACTGATGGAAAGCATCCAATTACCCGCGCTGCATGTAACCAATTGCTGTTTTGTTGGCGATAACCTGGAGCATTTGGTAATAACCACCGCACGCGAACACCTTACCGAACAGCAATTATTGAATTACCCGCAAAGCGGCGATGTTTTTATAGCTGAAAATGTGGGGGTAAAAGGTGTTCCGGTGAATAAAGCTGTACATGTTACCTTAAAAGCAAGCAATAAGTTTTAATATTGAGTTCTGTTTAATGCCAATAATATATCAAATTTATATATGTTCGATCTTACTAATAAAACAACAATAGTTACCGGTGGCGGCAGCGGAATCGGCAGGGCCATGGCAGTACTATTTGCCCGGCAGGGAGCCAAAGTTTACATAATTGATGTAGATGAAAAAGGCGCTGAAGAAACCGTGGCGAATATACTTGGCGATAAGGGCCACGCCGCTTTTAAAAAATGCGATATTTCATCAAAAGAAGCGGTTGACAAAACCATTGCCGAAATAATTGAAGAATCGGGGCTGGATATTTTGATCAATAACGCGGGTATAGCGCATGTGGGCAATGTGGAGCAGGTTACGCCCGAAGTTATAGACCGTTTGTTCGCTGTTAACGTAAAGGGCATGTACCATACCATTTACGCGGCCATTCCGCATTTAAAAAAGCAGGGCGGCGTTATCCTCAACATGGCCTCTATCGCGTCGCTGGTGGGTTTGTCGGATCGGTTCGCTTACAGTATGACCAAAGGCGCGGTTAACGGCATCACGCTTTCGGTAGCGAGGGATTATCTGCACCAAAATATCCGTTGTAATTCCATTTCGCCGGCAAGGGTGCATACGCCTTTTGTTGATGGTTTCATCGCCAAAAATTACCCGGATAACCAGGAAGAGATGTTCAAAAAACTACAGGCATCGCAACCCATAGGCCGCATGGCCAAACCCGAAGAAATTGCTTACCTGGCTTTGTACCTTTGCTCGGACGAAGCCGCATTTATAACCGGTAATGATTATGCCATTGACGGCGGCTTTACCAAACTAAACAATTAACTATGAAGCTGATACGATACGGCAAAGCGGGCGAAGAAAAGCCCGGAATAATTATTGAAGATAAAAAATACGGTCTGCCCGGGTTTACGGAGGATTATAACGAGGGCTTTTTTGGTGACGGTGGTATGATACGACTCACCGCCTACCTCGCGGTGCATGAAAATGAACTGGAAGCATTGGCTGATAATGTGCGTTTAGGGCCGCCTGTTGCCAATCCCTCAAAAATTGTGTGTATCGGGCTTAATTATGCCGACCATGCACGGGAAACTAACGCGCCTATCCCCAGCGAACCGATCATCTTTTTTAAGGCAACTTCGGCATTGATCGGCCCGAATGATGATGTGATCATCCCCAAAAACAGCAAAAAAACCGATTGGGAGGTTGAACTGGCCTTTGTAATTGGCAAAAAAGCCAGTTATGTGGAGGAAGCCGATGCCTTAAAGCATATAGCAGGTTATTGCCTGCATAATGATTACAGCGAGCGCGAGTTTCAGATTGAGCGGGGCGGGCAATGGGTTAAGGGCAAAAGCTGTGATACCTTTGCGCCGGTGGGGCCATTTTTGGCTACGCCCGATGAAATAGCCGACCTGAATAACCTGCCCATGTGGCTAACCGTAAACGGTAAAACCATGCAGAACGGCAATACGTCCACACTGATATTTGATATTCCTTTTTTATTGCATTATATCAGCCAGTTTATGACCTTGCTGCCTGGCGATATTGTTTCGACAGGCACGCCGCCGGGCGTAGGGCTGGGTATGAAACCTGAACCTGTATATTTAAAGCCGGGCGATGTGGTGGAACTGGGGATAGAGGGCCTTGGCAGTTCACGGCAAAGGCTGAAGGAATGGAAAGAGTTATATTACAGGTAATTGTGGCCCCGGCGCAAAAATGTTGGCAGATTGATGGATATAGGCAAGCAGTTATTACAAATATTACCCGAAAACCGGATTAAAACGCGGTTGATAGACCTGGTATCTTATGCCGCCGACGCGGGCTTTTACAGGTTGATACCCAAAGCGGTGGTGCAGGTGATCAATGAAGATGAGGTAATCGCGCTGTTTAAATTTGCGCATCAGTTTAATATTCCGGTAGTTTTCCGTACGGGTGGTACCAGTTTGTCGGGGCAAGCTATTACCGATGGCATTTTGGTGGATCTAAGTCAGTATTGGGACAGGATCAATATTGAAAACAACGGCGCATTGGTTCGCGTTCAGCCGGGGATAACCGGGGCGATGGTAAACTCCTGCCTCAAACCATATCAAACCAAGATCGGGCCCGACCCGGCCAGTATTAACTCGGCTATGATCGGCGGTATCTTATCCAATAACTCCAGCGGCATGTGCTGCGGCGTGAAATTGAACTCCTATCATACCGTAAAGCATATCCGCTTTATTTTGCCCGATGGCAAACTTTTTAGTACGGAAAAACCCGGAGACTTTGATCGTTTCACAACCGAATGCGCCGGATTAAGCGAAGTAATTGTACAAATTAAAAACGCGATAACCGGCGATAGCGCGATGTATGATAAGATCCGCAGAAAATACCGGCAAAAGAATACGGTAGGCTATTCGCTCAACTCATTTATTGATTTTGAGCATCCACTGGATATACTGGCGCATTTGCTCATCGGCGCCGAAGGTACTTTAGCCTTTATAGCCGAAGCCGTATTGGAAACCATCCCGGATTATAAGTACAAATCAACCTCGCTGCTATATTTCCCGGATATTTATACCTCGTGCCAGGCTTTGGTGCCGCTGATAGATGCCGGGGCAAAAGCGGTTGAACTGATGGACAGGGCATCGTTGAAAGCTATTGAGCATTTGCCTGATCTGCCTGCCATTATTAAAACGCTGCCTGAGAATGCCGCTGCTTTGCTCATCGAGTTCCAGGAAAGCAGTTACGCGGAGCTGGAAACAAAGGTTAACGCGTTTTTAAGCGTGGTACCCTCCTTGGCATTATTGCAGGCCCCCATTTTCACGAGCGACCCAAAGGAACAGGATTATTACTGGAAAGTTAGAAAAGGGCTTTTCCCCTCGGTAGGCGCGGTGCGGGTGAGCGGCTCTACCGTGATATTGGAGGATGTGGCCTTCCCGGTAGATAAACTGGGCGATGCCATACTTGACCTGCACGGTTTGTTCAAAAAATATGAATATGATAACGCCATAGTTTTTGGGCACGCGAAGGATGGTAATATCCATTTTTTAATAACGCCATCATTTAATGATCAGAGCGAAGTTGCACGTTATGACCGGTTTATGCAGGAAATGGTGGAGCTGGTGGTTAACAAGCATAATGGCACTTTAAAGGCTGAACATGGTACCGGCCGCAACATGGCACCCTTTGTAGAAACCGAATGGGGCGGCGACCTGTACCTGTTGATGAAAGAGCTTAAACAAGCTATCGACCCGAAAAATCTGCTGAATCCGGGTGTTATTATTAACGATGATAAGGATGTGCATATCAAAAACATCAAACTGCTGCCAACGGTTGAGGAAGAAGTGGATAAATGCACCGAATGTGGGTATTGTGAGCATAAATGCCCCAGTCGTAACCTGACTACCACGCCCCGGCGCAGGATAGTGATACGGCGCGAGCTTAAAAAGCTACAGCAAAAGGGCGATACAAAAGACTATAAGCTGTTGCTGCACCAGTATCAATATGATGGCTTGGATACCTGCGCGGTTGACGGCCTGTGCGCTACGGCCTGCCCGGTTGATATTAATACCGGCGACCTGGTTAAAAGATTAAGGCGCGAAAATCATTCGGCATTTGCTAATAGCATTGCGCTTGCGGTAGCCAAAAACTTTAGGACTACGGTTTGGCTGGCCCGTTTTGCTTTGAAAAGTGGTACCTGGATCAACAAAATGTTAGGTAAACAAAGCATGACCAGGCTAACCGGCGGGTTGAAAAAGGTTGTCGCCGGCATGCCCTTATGGACGGAGCAAATTGCTTACCCGCCTGATCTTTCGGTACTAAAAACTATCGCCAAAGTTGATGTGGCTGATAAAATACTCTATTTCCCCAGTTGTATCTCAAGGATGATGGGCAGCGGCTATGGTGATAAGAGGAATATAATGGAAACATTTTTAAGTGTTTCGGAAAAGGCAGGGATATGGGTGGAGGTGATGCCAAATGTGTTGGGTAGTTGCTGCAGCCAGGTGTTTTCGTCGAAAGGATATAAGGATGCTTATGTTTTTACGGCTAATAAGATAGTAGAAAAACTTTGGGAAGATAGTAAGCAGGGCGCTACCAAAATTGTGATAGATGTAAGCTCCTGCGCTTATTCCTTAAAAAATTTAAGGGCGGTGTTGAGCGATGCTAATAAACTGAAGTACGACCAATTGGCTATTTTTGATTGTGTTGATTATCTGCATGATATGGTAATGCCGCGACTGGCTGTAAAAGAGAAAAAAGGATCGGTTGTGGTTCACCCGGTTTGTTCGCTGCAAAAAATGCATACCCAGGATAAGTTTGTGGCGCTGGCCAATCATTTTGCCGCGAAGGTTACCGTTCCGCTGCATGCCGGTTGCTGCGGTATGGCCGGCGACCGGGGTTTTTTGTTTCCGGAACTGACAGAGTCGGCTACCATGCCCGAGGCGCTGGAAGTTAGCCAACAGCAATACGACGGCTATTATTCATCAACCAAAACCTGCGAAATGGCCCTATCGCAGGCGGTGAAGCAGAATTATGAATCGATATTGTACCTGGTGGATGAAGTGGTGGTTGAAGATTAGAGATTAGTTCTCGGAGATTGGAGATCAGGGGTTGGTGATTTTGAGTCGGCCCCAACCTCAAAAACAAAAACTCAACTCACAAACTTTTAAATCGCTATGCCTCCTTTGTGTTTTTCCTCTGCGCACTTTGTGGTTGAAAATAATTAGCCACCATCAAATAATCTGCATATTCGCACATCTCTTTGTGGTTAAATCCCCGCCATGCTTAAACACGCCAATGGCAATAAATTTTATACGTATGCCCCGCAAAAG
>Ga0302312_10002781_pt1 | contig 10038 bp, 6 predicted proteins | sample III_Palsa_N2_1_FD_200529 | JGI IMG/M metagenome (GOLD analysis project Ga0302312, IMG submission 200529) | Peat permafrost microbial communities from Stordalen Mire near Abisko, Sweden - III_Palsa_N2_1 | ecosystem: Environmental > Terrestrial > Soil > Palsa > Peat permafrost | place: Sweden...
AACAGCACCTGATTTTTTCCCCCTTGTCGACAACTATGACCTGTCAGCGTTCGACCTGGCGGCTACGCCCAAAGAAACCAATTTTTTTGAAGGCGGCCTTTATAGCTTATGCGCCGAACGGACTATCCCAAATCAGCGCCTCGTCAACCCCCTGACCGGAAAACCGGCATTTGTCCCCGGCCTTAATACACCCAATAAGGTTGAAACCTGTACGGCAGTATTTTGTGAAGAGACCGGTGAAAAAATTAGTACAAACCCTGATTTTAGCATGCCGAGCAAGAGGGACTACCAGGCAACAAGCTTCCTGCCTGATGTATGCTCAGGCATATTTGCCCCGGGCTGGGATATCACTTATGCCAATGATAAACCGGTGGAAAATAGTCACCAGCAGAATGGATACGTTAAGAAAGACAGTTATTTAAGTACCCGTGGTTTAGGTTCGCCCTTTGCCGAGGATATGAAACTTTGCGCGGCCATGGATGGCATGTGGCCCGCCGCCTCGCCGGATGCGGCACGTACCTACCAGGGTTCGCTGGATGTAAGTTATCGCAACCCGGCATCTATTCCTTTAATGGATACCGAAATCGGCTTAAATAAAGGCTCGCCTGCCTGTGTGTCGCTTAAAATAGCCGAAAGTTTTGGATGGGATGGCGAACAGGGGCCATTTTTGAAAAAAAAGGATGGACGCTTCATGGTGAATTTTACGGACCTGGCAAGCGCGGATTATATTGAGAACGCAATGAACGGCAAGATGGATATGTCGTTATTACGGGAGCTCACAAGCGCCGAGCTATGGTCCAGGATGGCCTGCCTAAAACTTTGCATCAAAAAACTTCCCCAAATCGACTTCAGTCAGCATATAGTCGATCCGGAAAATGGCAAAAAAATAGTGGGCTTTACCGGTTTGTGGCTGGTAAGCGCCGAAAAAGTGAACAATTGGGACGCAGGTGCAACCGGGCAGGGAATACCCTCGGATTTAGTTGGCAACAGCATCAAATGGGCCACCGGCGGCAAAGTCAGCGGCCCCGGTTATCTTTATGTTTTTGTAAGTATTACCGATCCCGGAAAATATTGGCCCGACCCGTCTTCCGACAAACGAAAAATTCAACCGTGCTCACACATATATGTATGCCAGGTTACCGAGCAGAAAATGGTTTGGACCGCATTACCACCTACCGGGGAAGCCGACCCGGGAAATTTGATTTGGCATTCGTAACCCTTTATGGAGGAGCAACTTGATGTAATTGTGATAGGCGGCGGCCCGGCAGGTATTGCAGCCGCTATTGCAAGCCTGCAGGGCGGCATCAGGCCCTTGCTCATCACTGAGCGCCCTCGGAAATCGCCCGGCAACGATAAGGGCGAAACCGAACCGCTTCAAAGCCTTCATCCCGGTGCGCAAAGCCTGCTTAACCAACTATGCATCCCAAGCGTTATCGCGCATGCCACAAAAGGTACCTATACCGGCATAAGGGTTGGCGAAACCGTTACCCCCCTCAGCACAGTGCCGGGCGAAATCTGGACAGGGAACCACATTGCGCCTGGTCTGTTTACTTCTTATTCCATTCAATTGGCGCAGCAGATGGGGGCTGAGGTATGGTTTGATGCGAGGGTTAACGATATCATAATGAAAAATACAAAGGTATCCGGCGTAACACTAGCTGATGGGCGGGAAATTAATTGCAGCTATCTGATCGATGCAACAGGCCTTAAACGTTTTGCTGGAAGGTATTTAAACTTTAACGAGCAGTTACATAGCCGGCCCCTGATTTGCCGGACCGGAAATAGCTTTGAAAAAGAAGGCGAACACCCGGATAAACAAACTGCAATTTTTACGCCCGGTAAATTTGGCTGGACCTGGGAGGCTTTCAGCTCATTTGGTTATTATACCTGGACAACGCTATCCCTGAAAGATAGCGAGCCTAAGTTGCACCCCGAACAGCCTTTTCCCCATCAACCAGGCCGGGTAAAAGGCGGCGACATGCAGTGGCGGGTATTCAGACCGGTGGTATGCCCCGGCATGTTAATGGTTGGCGATGCCGCCGGCGTATTGGACCCTGCAGCCGGCCAGGGTATATTAAACGGGCTGTTATCAGGCATAATGGGCGCCCAAACAATTGTAAAATGCATTAAACAACCTTTAATGGCCAATTGGTATTTAGCCCAATACGATAGCTGGTATATGGAGCTTTTTAATAAAAAAGCGGAAATGCTAAAAAGCAAATATGCGGAATTGGGGATATTGATAAATTGAGCGGGTTTTATCCTTGCCCGCACCTGCACCCGCCGATGTTGGTGTTATCACCAACATCCTGCACTCGTACCTGCTTTTACGTCGGAACCCGGTTAGTACCATCCTGAAATTTATCCAAAAAAAAGAAAGTCATCCCGTCCGCTGGCTAGCGGATCGGGACCCCACCAGATATTCACGCCATGCTTTTATGCCAATGCATTTACGCCAGTGCCTGCCGCAATACCAAAAACATTCTCTGATTATCAGATGGTTATAACTACGTCACTATAAGGCTCTCGAACCATGCGCGCAATGGCCTCTTTAGCTGTGTACGAGGGCTAAGTTGGTGCAGGATGCTCTCCGCGCATGCTTAGAGAATCTTAGCGTTCCACCAATATTAGGTCTTCCGAACACCTATGGTGATAGCACCTAAAGGCAAAAAAAGGGACCCGATTTATATTCTAAATACTAATTTTGGCTTTTTCGCCATAAACCAAACGCCATGAAACACAACGACCTATTGTGGAAAGCTGCCTTAGAGGACTTATTCGATGATTTTCTGCGTTTCTTTTACCCGGACGCAGACCAACTATTCGACCTTGAAAGACGTTTCGAATATCTTGATAAAGAATTAGAGCAGCTCTTTCCGCCCGAACAGGATAAATACGCCCCACGCTACGTGGATAAACTGGTTAAGGTATTCACCAAACAAGGAACGGAAGAATGGATATTGATCCATGTAGAAGTCCAAAGTTATAAAGACCATGATTTTGCAAAAAGGATGTTCCAATACTATTACCGGATTCTTGACCAATATGACAAACCCATAACGGCTTTCGCCATTTTTGCCGACACCGATAAAAATTTCCACCCCAGGCATTATGAACGGGAATTTTTAGGCACGAAAGTTTTTTATGCCTACAACACCTATAAAATTATCGACCAGGACAACGCAAACCTCCAAGCCAGTAACAACCCGTTTGCAATGGCAGTTTTATCCGCTAAGCTAATGCTTTCCCGCCCCGCATTTGGAGACCAAGCTTTGTTCGATAACGCCTATGATTTGGCAAAACGCCTGTTGAGCAAAAAAATGTCAAAAGACAAGATCAGCAAAGTGATGACTTTTTTGAGGTACCATATCCATTTTGAAAATCCGGAAATGATGACTAAATTTGGACAAGAGATCAGTATTTTAACAGGAGGGAGCACTACCATGGGCATAGAAGAATTTTTATTGGATAATGCCAAAAAAGAAGGCAAGCTCGAAGGCAAGCTGGAAGGCAAACTGGAAGGCAAGCTCGAAGGCAAGCTGGAAGGCAAACTGGAAGGCGAACATAACAAAGCAATAGCTATCGCTCGCGAACTCAAAAAAGAGGGGTTAGCAATTGAGTTTATTGCTAAAACAACCAAACTTTCTATCGAAGAAATAGAAAAGTTATAACTGCCATGGGCATAGAAGAATTTTTGTTGGATCAGGCCAAAAAGGAGGCTATGAGGAAGGCAAACTGGAAGTAGCAATTGTTGTCGCTATAGAGTTGAAAAAAGAGAACATGCCTTTTTCTCAAATAGCCAAATACACCAAACTTACTGTTGAAGAAATAGAAAAACTATAAAAAGTAAACACGTCAAAAAAAACATACAAAGCCTTGGCAATTCGCCGGGGCTTTGTATGTTCCGGGGTCGATGGGGCGGTGAATGAATTTAAATCACCACTTTGGGTCGAACGTGCAACGAGGGGAATATTATTCCGGTAGCCGGTTAGCGGCACAGGCGGGCTGCCTGTCGGCGAAGCACGAGTGCCCACATCTTATGGCCCAGGCTTCACGCGGTTGAGGAGGAATGTCCACATCCGGGAAGTATTGCAATATTCTAGTATGCCACCTCTTTAACAGAGGCAGGTAACGGTCTTGTTGATGATGATGCCGAAGACGGCAACCCCTAACAAAAAAAACGCGTGGGCAGATGGCAGAATCTATTCAATGTTTTGCACCTTTGGTAGACTAACTTTCAGCTTACTTTGACACTGCCATCGCAATGGAAGAAATTATTCAAACCCTTATCGATTTTAGAAATGCACGGGACTGGGAACAATTCCACAATCCGAAGGATCTGGCTCTGGCGATCAGCGTGGAGGCCGGCGAGCTATTGGAATTGTTTTTATGGAAGAACGCCGAAGAAGCGAACAAAGAAAAAATCAAAGAGGAGTTAGCAGATGTCTTCGCGTTCGCGTTTTTATTGGCGAACAAATTGAATTTTGACGTAAAGGAGATTGTATTAGAAAAGATAAGGAAAAATGGAGAAAAATATCCGGTCGAGAAAGCCAAAGGCACCGCCAAAAAATACAACGAACTATGATTTCAAATCCCTCCTTTGAAATTAGGCGATACGACTTCAATTCGAATCTGTTAGACGATCTCTCGAATATCCATTATGCCAAAGACCTATGGCCAATTGTATACATTCTTAGCGACGGCCAAATTAAATTAGCCTATGTTGGCGAAACAACAGACACCTATGCCAGGCTAACTACCCATTTGGCAAATGACGCCAAAAATCGGCTATCTATAGTTCACTTGATTGCTAGCGAAAAATTCAATAAATCCGCCACGTTGGATATCGAATCCAATTTGATAAAATACATCTCGGGGGATGGCCAATACCGTTTATTGAACGGCAACGTCGGCCTGGCTAACCACAATTATTATCAAAAGAAGGAAGTCTATTGGGATATTTTCAAGGCAATCTGGAACAAATTGAGATATGAAGGGCTGTCTAAACATTCCATCGACTATATTGATAATTCGGATTTGTTTAAATATTCGCCCTACAAAAGTCTGACCGGTGAACAAAGAAGCGGCTTGTTGGTGATAATAAGAGGCCTGCTCAATAACAATTTGAAGACGATTATTGTGGAAGGTGGGGCAGGAACCGGAAAAACCGTCCTGGCAATTTTCTTATTTAAGTTATTGCACTCAAAAATTGAAGAATTTAACTTCAGAGAATTCGAGGACGACGAAGTCGAACTGATGCAGGCAATTGTCGAATTAAAAAGCAAATACCCCAATCCCAAAATGGCGCTTGTGGTGCCAATGGCTTCCTTTAGAAACACGCTTAAAAAAGTATTCAAAAATATAAAGGACTTAACTACTAAAATGGTTATTGGTCCGGCAGAACTGGTAAATGACCATTTCGACATTGTTATGGTTGATGAGTCGCACAGGTTGCGCAGAAGAATTAACCTGGGAACCTATTTTCACGCATTTGATGTTGTTTGCAATAAACTTGGTTTTGACAAAAACAGTTGTAGCGAGTTGGATTGGGTGCAAAAGCAAGCAAAAACGGCCGTCTTGTTTTACGATAAGAATCAATCTATAAAGCCGTCAGACGTTAAGGTTGAAGAATTTGATAAATTAAAGTCCTCAAAACTCACAAGGATCGAGGAGTTAAAGTCTCAATTTCGGGTAAAGGGGGGCAATGGTTACGTCCGTTATGTAAACAGTCTCTTAAGCGGTAAGTTTTTACCTACAGAAAAGCTATTTAAGTCAAAAGAATATGAGTTTCTTCTTTTTGACCATATCGAAGATATGATCAGTGAAATAAAATTACGGGATGGAGAAAACGGTTTGTCCCGATTAATTGCAGGTTATTCCTGGCCCTGGATTTCAAAAAATGATAAAAGCGTTTATGATATAAAAATTGAAGACACCGCATTGCAATGGAACAGTGTGTCGGACGATTTTATCAATTCAGCGAACGCCCTTAATGAGGTTGGATGTATACATACCACCCAGGGATATGACTTAAACTATGCCGGCATTATCTTCGGTAACGAAATTACCTACGATAAGGCGACCGACAAAATAGTAATCTTGAAGGAAAATTATTTTGATAAAGCAGGTAAGCAATCGATAGGCGACACCTCAGAATTACAGAACTTCATCATCAACATTTATAAAACGATAATGTTGAGAGGTATAAAGGGCACCTATGTATATGTTTGCGACCCTGGTTTGAAAGCGTATTTCTCAAGATATATCGAAAAATACCAAACATCTCAACCAGGAAAACTTGAGCCTTTAGTATCCGCAACACAATTCGAAAGTTCCGTTGAGTTTTACGATTTAAAGGCCGCTGCCGGAAATTTCAGTGGACTACAAAATGTAAGTAACTCAGGATGGGTGAGTTTACCACCACGCTATAAGCCGTCGGACGACCTGTTTGCATGTACCGTGGTGGGCGAATCAATGAATAAAGTAATCCCAAGTGGTTCTATCTGTTTATTTAGGAAATACCAGGGCGGGTCCCGAAACGGTAAAATAGTCCTGGCTCAACACTCCAGCGTTCAGGATGCCGATTTCGGCTCGGGATATACCGTTAAAGAATACCGGAGTTACAAAACGGTCGACGAGGAAAGCTGGAGTCATCAGTCAATTGTCCTGAAGCCTTTGTCGTACAATCCCCAGTATGAAGAAATCGTATTGAAGGACGATGAAATTGGCCAATTGATAGTGATCGGGATTTTTGAATGCGTGTTGGGATGAAACGCCCCCGATGTCCGTAATTTCTAACTACGGATTGGTATGCCTGGAGAATCGTCACCACCACAAATTTTCGCGTTCCACCACCAGGCCGCCCGCCCGGCTGTGCCGCCCGTCAACCGGCGTAATATCCCTCCTCCTCAGGCGCGATGTCGGGCAAAGGCCAAAAGCGGCTGCTCATCGTGCCTTGTGAAAGCATCCTATTGATTGCCGCGCGCCGCCCGGCTATCGTTTAGGTTAAACGCATTCATTTTGTCTGCCGCCGCATACCCCAGCAATCGTTTCCCCTCCTCAAGCGCGAATGTGCAGCTACGGCCAACAGAGGTGGGGCACTCGCGCTCCGCTAACAGGTAGCCCGCCATGCCGCGCTAACAGTCAACCGGCATAAAAATCCCAACTCAGGCCGGGTCTGACGCGCCCGCCACAGCGCAAAGGCGACCCGTGACACCGCTGATAGGCAGCAAACTTTGCAATCAAAAATACGTCTGTTTTTTTCACCCTATAAAACCAGCTAAACAGTTCAATATCAATGCCATAAACTTTAGCAACTATACTCTGTAGACGGAAAGAAGGAATACAGAGTTTTTGGCAATTAGCACTACAGAACATTCGGTAAGAATGATGTCGGATAATCGGCAAGAATGAATGCAGAGTCCGGTCAAAAGTATGTTAATAGATTTTAAGATTCAAAAAAAGTTTGCCTGTTCTGTAAACGGTAACTATCGCCTGTGAGATTGACTACTTCGCACTTAAAAAGCAGCCTGTCCAGGAGTGCTGTAGCAATAACCTCGTCATTTAACATTTTAGCCCATTCGGTTGGTTTTTTATTAGTGGTTATCACAATGGAAGTTGATTCGTAAATGTGATTTATGAAGTTAAAAAAAGCCACCGCCAGGTTCTTTTCCAGCGGAAAAAGCATAATGTCATCCAGTACGATCATATTGGCTTTCAGTAGTCGTTTATACTCCATCATCTGTGATTTGACAAAGTCTTTGGTCTTCAAGGTGTTTATGATGTCTTCCATTGACCTGAAATAGGCCTTGTACCCAGCTTTAACAGCATCCCGACATAAACCTGCAGCCAGGAAAGTTTTCCCGGTGCCAGAGGGGCCCATCAAGATCATGTTGAACAGCTGATCTATCCAGTTAAGTTCCCGCAATTGCGCCAGCCGGTCGGTTTTAAGCCCGTTCTTTTCAGCATCGTACTGCCCAAGGTCAGTGCTCCGGGGCAATCCGGCTACCTTCAATCGTTTGGCTTCATCTTTACTTTGACGGTGTATGACTTCGCTTTGCAGCAACTTTAAGGTAAATTGCATAAAGCCCATACCTTGTTTTTCCGCATTACTGACCATCCCTTCCAGGTTTGCCTCCATGCCGCTTAACAAGAACTTACTGCAGAGTTGTTTGATTTCCTGTTTTTGTGTTTCCATTTCTGTTTTTGATTAATGTTATTTAAAGTATTCATAGCCCCGATAGCAATCGGAGCTATGACGGGTGTTTGTTAGTTGCTTGTGAAAAAGGAATCATAGGCCCCCAGGTCACTTTTGCCGGGATCGATGTCTGCGTTTTTTCTGCTTTCCCCGTTCAATGGGTTTAACCGGATTATTTTAGGATCCGGTACCCCGATAGCTATCGGGGCTGCCGCCTGTTCCCGCTTTAGCGCCTCTGTAATAGCTTTAAAGTCCGTGGCGCTGACGATCTTATGCTGACAGGCGTAATCGAGCGCCTGGGATGCAACATGAGGATCAAGGGTCGTAACGGTAGCTTTCAGCAATTGGATCTGATCGCGGATATAACGGGGTTTATGGTCCCTGATCTGGCTGATCCAGTTCAATGCCTGTAACTTATTTTCCATCAGTTCGCTAAACTCGCCCATCATCTCTGCAATGGCTACCTGTTTATCCCGGCCATGGTCACGGGCAAGAATCTTCTGACCTTTGAGCCTGCAAATATCATGTCTGCATATTTCTTCTTCTCCGTGATTTAGCAGGATCAGCTGATCAAGGGTCGCTTTCAGCAGCACGGTAGTGCTTTTTCCTTTATAAGTACCAAGCGGTAAACTGTATATGTTGCTCCTATAGGATATCTTGTTATCCTTATGTACTGTGTAGACCGGGTATTTCTCCGGCTCTGCCACGACAGAGAACCATGGATTCAGAAAGTCTTTTTCTATGTGATATTCTTCTGCCGGTATTTTCTTTGTGGTGCCATGCTCCAGGGCATTAGCGGTACGGGCCAGCCATTCATGTGCTTCATCATTAAGTGTTTCCAGGTCTTTAAAAGAACGGTTATACAGAAAGTTCTGCTTCACATACTTAACTACGTTCTCTACCTTCCCTTTGCTTTCAGGGTCTGCCTTCCTGCAGAAATACGTGGTGAAATTACTTTGGCTCACATAGGAGCGGAAACCAGCCGTAAGAATAATGTCACCCAGGTTTTCAGACACCATAAATAAGCGGTCCTGGTCGTAAACAATCTCCATGGGACAACCGCTGATCGCCTTGAATGCACATTCATGGGCTTCAATCACCGATGCAGTGGTAAAGGGAGTATCGCTGAAAAGAATATATTTATACCGTGAACGCGAAAGAACAAAGGTGAAGAACTGTACTTTTTTGGTTTTACCCAGCGTGGTAGCCATGTTATAAAAACCGAAATCAACCTGGGCCTGCTGTCCGTAGGGAAGTTCAGCTATACAGAAATATTCCCTAACCACTTCAGCTTTGAGGATATTATACTTAGTCCTGATTAAATGGACAAAGTTAAAAACGGTCTTCTGACTGACTGCCGGGAAGGTTGAATGGTGCTCTTTAAGCCAGTCATGCATTTGTGCTGCCGGGGTACTGGGGTGCAGCAACAACTTGTCCTTAACAAAACCCTCATATAATTCTAGCGACCGCTTTCTTCCTGGTATCTTTTCCTGAAGGACCATATATTCCTGCTCTGTCAGGCTAAGCAGGTGTTTGGCAGTACGCCAGTCCATAACCAGGTAATCGGCTATCTTCTGGATCGAGAACCCTTCCCGTTCCATTTGGTGAACTTGATGATAAGTCATAAGTTTGTTTAAATAATAGTTCATAAATACCCTTGTCTTTTAGTGAAAACAAAGGTTGTTTTACTTTTGGGGGCTTGCCCCCAAAAGATGAACTATGCATTCATTCTTACCATTTTCCCTACATCATTCTTGCCATTTATCCTGTATCCTTATTTGCCAAAAATCCTGTATTCTTATTTACCGTTCACAACAGTGTTGTTTTTTTTCAATGGCGTT
>Ga0302312_10002782_pt1 | contig 10036 bp, 10 predicted proteins | sample III_Palsa_N2_1_FD_200529 | JGI IMG/M metagenome (GOLD analysis project Ga0302312, IMG submission 200529) | Peat permafrost microbial communities from Stordalen Mire near Abisko, Sweden - III_Palsa_N2_1 | ecosystem: Environmental > Terrestrial > Soil > Palsa > Peat permafrost | place: Sweden...
CGCAGGCCATTTCGGACCATCGCAGGAGGCTTTCCCGGGAGCGAAATCAAGTCAATCGTTTGCGCTAAATATGGCCGAATCAGCGTAGGATGTTTTTCGATCACATAACTTAGCACCCCGGCAGAACATTGAGTGAGTCGATAACCCTCGTCCTGGTCATCCCCCAGGAAAATGGTCATCAACGCATGGAACCGATCAGGATCGTTCCCGATGTAGCTGCCGATTTTTATTGTTTGCTGTTTGGAAGGCGTTGCCAGCAATGCTTCCCGGATATGCATAATCATATATTAAAGACCTGTGGCTCTAGCTGCAGCATCATGATGGAACCGAACACACTGCAACGGATCTTTTATCATTTCGGATTAAACCCACTGGATTGGAACTGTGTTTCTTTTGGCGCGGGGCTCATCAACACGACCTGGGTACTCAAAGATCAGCAGGGCCACATCAAATATATCCTGCAAAAGATCAATCATCAAGTATTTAAGCATCCCGGGGACATAGACCATAACCTTCGGATCATTGGGGCCCACCTGGCCGCCACCCATCCCGATTATATATTCACAGCGCCTTACCAGGCGCCCGACGGTAAGACCCTGTATCATTCACCGGAAGGAGAATATTACCGGATCTTCCCCTTTGTACACGGGTCAAAATCCCTGGACGTCGTCAGCCAGCCCGGACAGGCCTATGAAGCCTCCCGCAGCTTTGCCCGTTTCTCAAAGATGCTCAATGACCTCGACAACTCCCAGTTGCGGGATACATTGCCCCATTTCCATGACCTTGGATTGCGTTACCGGCAATTTAACGAAGCCATTCAGCACGCAGACGGGGACGTCCTCGCTCAGGCCACTGCCCAGATTGCCTATCTACAGTCACACGAAGACTACGTCAGGGAGTGGGAAACGCTGAAGCATTCAAAAGAATTCCCGGTAAGGGTGATGCACCACGACACCAAGATCAGTAATATTTTATTTGATAAAGCAGACAAAGCCCTTTGCGTCATAGACCTCGATACCGTCATGCCGGGCTATTTCATCAGCGACGTGGGAGATATGATGCGGACCTATCTGCCACCCGTATCCGAAGAAGAACAAGACCTTTCCGCCATCCACGTAAGACCTGAATATTTCAAGGCCATCGTATCCGGCTATCTGAGTGGGATGGAAGGAGAACTGACCAACCTCGAACAACAGCAATTCCTCTTTGCCGGTCGCTTTATGATCTATATGCAAGCCCTGCGTTTCCTGACCGATTTCCTGGAAGGAGACATCTATTACGGCGCGCGTTACGAAGGCCACAACTTAGTAAGAGCGCGTAACCAGATCCGATTGCTGGAATCCCTGAACCGGGAAGAAGACCATTTTAATGCAATGCTGAAAGAAATGATCCCGTCCCGGCCTTCCATCGCCCGGAATTGATCATGACCGCCGACCATGCGTCGCACGGAGGCAATCATGACCACCGACCATGCGTCGCACAGAGACAATCATGACCGTCGGCCCCGCGCGCTCAATGCCCGCCGGGCTCCTTCGTGAGCGGCGTAGGCACGGGGGCCTGCCCCTCCTGCAATTTCTGCGTGAAGACCTTATTGATATGCACCCATTTCCCATTCGCCCACCGGAAACCTTCGTAATCTCCGTCAGGGATCAGGGTAGAAGTCTTGGCAGGTTCATTAGACTCCGATACCAGGTGATCATAGAGGATCAGATCCAGGTCCGGATCATACTGGACGCGGGCATTCCCGTCCTTTTTAAACTCAAGCATAAAACGCGAGATCGATCCGTGAGGAACCGCCGTATCTCCGGGAGTAAAGCTAAAATAAGGCCCCCCGAAAACCGGTTTCCCTGCCGTATCAAAAGTCAGTACTTCAATCCATTTGCGGGTGGAACTGAAGCTGTATTCGTCATAGCCCAGTAAAGTATAAAAGTTCTTTCCTTTGAATTTCTTTTCCACGATCTTATAATAAATATTGCCGATCCAATATTCATTGCTGGTGACCGTATCCATTGGGTGGTTGATCACAGAAGACCGGTCAATGAGTCCAAATAACTTCAGGGAGCCGTCCGGTGTGCGCATCTGGATCGCCCCGTGTCGGCGGTAGTTGTTCTCATCCACGGTGACCTGCCAGGTATATATCCGGAACGAGCTGTCCGGTGCGTAAATATGCGAGACCGTCTCAAGGGAATCAAACGGATAACGAAAGGAGTTCGGCACCTTCAGTGCCCTGACAAGGGTCCGCGTAAACTGGCTATCAGCCTGAAACCGGCTGGACACATCCTCTTCATTCACCAATTTCCGTCCAAGAATAACCAGAGAGTCTTCCTTTTTGAGTAATTCAGCCCTGTCCTCCGAAGGAAAAGTAAACGTTCCTCCCTGCGTTGCCCCCTTTTGCGCCCCAGCGGTTTTATGCGCCGTGGTAGTTTTTTGAGCAAAGGCCTCAGATCCGGGCAGCTGCGCCACACCAATGAGACAAAAGAAGAATAGATATCGGATCATATATTGCATAAGTAAGGCTATAACTTTGGAGTGACCCCTTTTATTGCTTTGTCTTTTTAAAAGCCTTCGCCAGCGCCAGCAGGTCTGGGTATAAGAAATCCACCAGCGGGTGGGGCATAGGTGGCTCCGAACGGGTCGTGGGCAAAAAGACCGTCTTCGCCCCGAGATTCCTTCCGAATTCCATATCGCTGAACGTATTTCCGACCATAAAGCTACGGGTAACATCAATCTCCGGAAAGTCGGCTATGGCCTCCAGGCCCATCGCCGGGCTTGGCTTGCGGCGGGGGCTGTCATCCGTCATTTCAGGAGCGTAGTAGATCCGGTCAATCCTTCCTCCAGCCGCGTTGATCTCCACGACCATACGGTCATGGATGTCAATCAGGTCCTCTTCCGTCATCCACCCCTTTCCGACTCCCCTTTGATTGGTGACCACGACAATCCTTCCAAACAGGGCGTTGAATATTTTCAGTGCGCCCAGCGCACCGGGGTTGAACTGGAACTCATCCCAATTACGGATGTAATCCATAGGCTTTTCCACGTTGATCACTCCATCCCTGTCCAGGAAGAGCGTCCATTGCTTATCCACAACAGGTAAAGCCGGCATTTCCGTATTAACCTTGGTCGTACCCATAAAATATCAATAAAAATAAAATGCAATATAAGGACGAAGAGCCCTTACCGATCTGCAATATAAGGATCAACTACGCTTCCTCCGCCAATTTGAGGACCGAAGCCGCCAATCTTTTCCAACTGTATTTGGCCTTTTCTTCCAGCAGAGAAGGCCTGAAATGGGCTTCCCCCAACCGGTAGAGTTCCAATATGCCCGCCGCGATCGCCTCCGGCTCGGGAGCTACCACCACACCGGCCCTTCCCTGAGGAACCATGTCCGGCAGTCCACCCACATTCGTCACCAGCATCGCCTTTTCATAAAAATAGGCCAGGGGAGTGACCCCGCTTTGCGTCGCATGCCGGTAAGGCTGAATGACAAAATCAGCGGCGCCCAGGTAATATTTAATGTCCCCATCCGGTATAAAGTCTGTCTTAAGGATCAGTCTGGCCGCAAGCTCCGGGCTTTCCATCCATTCAGCGTAGTCGGCCGGATCGTCATAAAATTCCCCGACGATCATGAGCCGTATGCCCGCGCTGGCCACCGCCTGGTCCCGCATCGCTTCCAATAGCAGGTCAAGGCCTTTGTATTTCCGGATGAAGCCAAAGAAAAGGACAATCCTATCCGACGCCGGAAGCCCCAGGTGGTGCCTGGCTGTGGCCTTATCCACCTTTTCCCCGAAATGGTCATACAGCGGGTGGGGCACCAGGAGCGTTTTTTTTGGGGAAAAAGAGTGGAGGTCGTCCAGCACCTTCCTGCTCATGGTCACAAAGGCGTCTATAGGCCCCACGAAGTAGCGGGTAAAGAGGCGGTCTCCGAATCGCTTCTCATGAGGCACAATATTATCCGCGATACAGATTACTTTAATACGGCGATTAAGCCGGGCAATGCGCAGAATCGTCCCCAGACAGGGTCCGAGGAAAGGAAGCCAATAACGCACCAGTATAATGTCAGGAGAAGCCCTTTTCAATCGGAGGCCCACCCGTATCCAATTAAAGGGATTGCAGGAATTAATGAGGCGGGGAGCAGGGAAAGGGAGCGATACCGGTTGATCAGAGAACTGCGACTTTCCCGGGAACAAGAAACCCGGATACAACAAAGTGAAGTTGTACACTTCCACTTCCTGGCCTTCCGTCTGCAGCTCCCGCATCAGCCGTTCGTTAAAAGAAGTGATGCCGCCACCCCGGAATGGATGCACCGGGCCAAGCAGGATGATCACCAGCCTTCCTTTTTTTCAATGAGGTAGAAATTCCGTTCCGGCGCATTGCGCGTGATCAATTCCCCCAGGAAGCCCGCCAGGAAAAGCTGTACTCCCACGACGATCGAGATCAGTCCTACAAAAAAGATAGGTCGGTCCACGATCGTAAAGTTATGGATGAAGAGTTTGCCAATCGCCATATAGACCCAGATACAGAACCCCAGAAAAGAGATCACGCTTCCCCAGAATCCAAAGAAGTGCATAGGCCGTTTGCCAAAACGACCCACAAACAAAACCGAGGCCAGATCAAGAAAGCCGTTCACAAAGCGTTCCCATCCGAATTTAGTCACCCCGTACTTCCGGGGTTGGTGGACCACCACCTTTTCCCCGATTTTACGGAAGCCCGCCCATTTAGCCAGGACCGGGATCTGCCGATGCATCTCCCCATACACCTCTATACTCTTAACCACCTTCTTATGGTAGGATTTCAATCCGCAATTAAAATCATGCAGTTTTATACCCGTTAACCGGCGGGTGGCGCCGTTAAATAATTTAGACGGAATATTTTTAGTGAGCGTATTGTCATACCGGATCTTCTTCCACCCGCTGACCATGTCATAGCCATCCGTGACAATCATATTATACAATTCCGGTATCTCATCGGGGCTATCCTGCAAATCCGCGTCCATCGTGATGATCACTTCACCTGCGGCCGCCTTGAACCCTTCATTCAGGGCGGCTGATTTACCGTAATTGCGCTGGAATTTTATGCCTTTGATACAATCATTCCCCTTGCGCAGTTCTTCAACCACTGCCCAGGACCCGTCCGTACTTCCATCATCCACCAGGATGACTTCATAACTATACCGGTGCATCTGCATGACCCTTTCGATCCAGGCGCACAACTCAGGCAGGGATTCCTCTTCATTAAACAGGGGGATAACAACAGAAATATTCATGGGAAGCGAAAATAGGGATTTATTACAATTTAGCCCCTGGCCGGCGGACCGCCTTTTTAACCCTCGACTGGCGGCTCGGCCCCAGGTATCTCTGCGAAAGTCTCCGGCACCTGGAATGGCCGCGCCTTTTCCTTAAGCACAATTCCAAGCAGCAAGGATTTGACAAAGTCCATAACCAGGTTCTGCCCGAATCCCAGGAGGAGCTGCTTGACCGACACTCCCTGAAAAGGATCCGCTTTTGCCTGATCAATCTCCGACTGCACCGATACCACCGACTGACTCATCTGCTGGAGGGACGCTTTCAACTGCTCCAGGTTGAACTGCAAGGCCCTGGAATACAATGTCTTATCCAATACGTCGTATAATACGATATTGACCAGGGCGTACCCTATTTCGTAAACGAGGTACGCTACGAAGAAAAACTGCAAGGCCTCCAGAAAGGAAAGGTAGAAGCCATTCTTCTGACGCCATAGAAAACACACCACCGGTAACCCAATGAACATTATAGGCGCCCAGGTGGACCACTTCAGAAAAGTGACAAAATTACTCAGGCCCGCTTTCCAGCACACGTACGAGCCAATAGCGAATAACAATGTAAAGAAAACGCCCATGTAAACGCCTAACAACTTCAGGGAGATACGCATGTGCCTATTGGATAGTAAGGTGTGAGTGCAAAATGGTTCCCTTGACAACACCCTTCAGCGTTTTGTCCAGGAAGGGGGTGTTCTTTGATTTCGAGCGGATATGGCCTTCCGTGAAGACATATTCCTGGTCCGGCAAAAACAGCGTCAGGTTCGCCGGATGGCCCTCCCTGATCTCGGCCGCATCCAGCCCAAAGACCTTCCGGGGAGAAATAGACGCCAGTTCCACCCAACGTTCCAGCGGGATGGAGTTACCCAGCAAAGACCAGGCGGCGCCAAAACTGCTTTCCAGTCCGATCGCTCCCGACTTGGCATATTCAAACTCACACACCTTGCTGTCCCAGTCCTGGGGCAGGTGATGAGAAGAGATCAGGTCCACCTTTCCGTCAATCACTGCCTGTCTCAGGGCCATCATTTGTTCCCTGTTCCTGATCGGCGGATTGACCTTTAAGTTCGTATCATACCCTTCCAGGTCCTCGTCACAAAACCAGAGGTGGTGTGGAGACACAGAGCAAGTCACCTGCAGGCCGCGTTGCCTCGCCTCATGGACAGCCTGTATAGAAACCGGTGAAGTAATTCCCGTAAAGTGCAGTTTAGAGTGCGTATATTCCAGCAATTTCAAATCCCGGTGCACCATGATTTCCTCCGCCAGGATAGATTTGCCCTGCATCCCCATCCGGGTCGACACAATCCCTTCGTGCATCAGACCGTGAGACCCGATGCTGTTATCATCCGGCACCTGTATCACCGTTCCTCCAATCGCCTTGACATATTGCAAGGCCTTCAGCAGCAGCCCCGAAGACTGAATCGTCTTCCATCCGTCCCCGAAAGCCTTCGCACCGCTGGCGTGCATATCATACATTTCCGCGAGTTCCTTTCCTTCCAGGTTCTGGCTTACCGCACCGATTGGATGCACAAAAGCAGGCAGTAGGGGAGAGCGGCGGACAATATATTCCACCTGAGATTTACCCTGCACCGCCGGCGTCGTATTCGGAACCGAAAAAACCTCCGTAAAGCCACCCGCCGCCGCCGCCGCCGTGCCCGAATCTAACGTTTCCTTATGCTCCTGGCCTGGATCATGGAATTGCACAAAGATATCCACCCATCCCGGGGACAGGTGCAAGCCTTTTTCCTGAATAACAATAGTAGAATCAGAAGAATGATCAGCATCCGGGACCGACAGTCCCTTGCCTAGTTGGGCAATTTTACCATTTTCAATGAGAAGATCAACTACCTGTCCGTTGAAAGATGACCTGGGATCTACAATTTTCGCTTCTCTTATGAACACCCTCATGAAGTGAAAGAAATATTTGGTTGCGCTAAGATAGATTTTGTTTTCTGAATTTTGAAAATTGGAATAAAAACCTACCTTTGCCACCCGATAAAACGGGATCGACGGTTGCCCTCGCGCCGTTGATAGCACAAGTTCGGGACGTAGCGCAGTCCGGTAGCGTACTAGCATGGGGTGCTAGGGGTCGCTGGTTCGAATCCAGTCGTCCCGACCAAAGTGAAATGCAAATCCTTCGCGAAAGCGAAGGATTTGTTGTTTTAGCGCGTAGCCGGGACGAGCTTGCTCGGCCAAGGCGAAGTGCAAAAACAACAAAATCCCACGCAGTGGGATTTGCATTTCCTTTGAGGCCCCCCTTTCCTGGATCACCGCCGCAGGCGGTAATCCAGTCGTCCCGACTTTTTTTACTGAATTTTTATCAAACCCGCTCCTGGAGCGGGTTTTTTGTGGTTCGAAATTGACCGGCATTTATGTAAGAATTTCATTAATACTCTGTCAATCAAAAGAATGACTGGTTCGAATCCCGTCAGCTCACTCCGCGGGCAAACTGATTGTACCAGCGTAGGACACGCAGCGCCCGTAGCGTGTTCCATTGGCTGGGCTGACCATCGACATGCTCCAGTGCAAAGTGAACCTTGCCTGGATGTGTGTTCTCCAGTAGCCAGGTGCCATTGGGCTGCTGCTTGGATCGAAGCAAGTCGATCGCTTCGTCCATGCGCGGGTCCGGCGCATTCCCTACCGAGCGGAAATATTCGAGTGCACGTAGCACGTCGTAGTGCCAGCGGATAGGAAATGAGAATTGCACCCAGGCAGGATTGACGATCTCGCCCGTGCTCTTACGCCGGAATAGTCTTCGTTCGAGAAGATACTCCTCACCCCGGCGCCGGGCCGCAATGGATTCCGCGGAGCCGCCGGTGGCGCGCTCATGTGCCAACAATCCTTCCAGAACATTGATCGTCGTCGCGAACGACGAATGGACGGAACCGTTCTCTGCTTCACAATTCCATCCACCGTCTCCGAGCTGCTCACCTAACAGGCGGGAGACTACGCCATCCACATTCTGACCAAAATAAACGCCCAATGCGACCGTCCTGCCATTGATGCACGGCTCGACCTCGCCGCTGAAGAACGGCTGCCCGGCATGCTCCCAACGACAATGGTCCCTGACCTGCGCTACCGCCCACTGCACCCGGGCATCGCGCGGGTCTGCCCCGAAATCCCGCAGCAGCTGGAGTGTCGGGAGCGTGGCGGTCCAGGGTTGCCCTGGCTCTGGTGGTACCGGTCGAAACTTCCGCGCGGGGAAGCATGCGCCTCCTGCCCACTGACCATCCTCGCCCTGCAATGCCAGAAGTCGGGCGCCCCAGCCCTCAGTAACTACCCTCGCGCGTTCCGCTTCAACTACTTCGACCGGCGCATGGGCGAGATCTTGCAACACTTGCCAGCGGATGGCGGGATCCGAATCAAGAAGCCAATCTAGTACAACCATATAAATTGCTTAATTCAGTAGTAAGTTCCATAAATTTTTAACAGTGGCATCTAACATTTTCTTAACTATTTTCGGCCTCGCCTTGAACGAAGGAAAGAATATTCAACTTTTGGGTTTTCAAATCGCTAGAAGCGCTAATCGTCTCAGGTCAGCGACGAATTGGTTCGAGAATTGTCCTGCCAAGGCGACCCAGTTTTGAAACCCGCTCCCAGAGCGGGTTTCACTTTTTTACAAATTCTGAACTCATGTAATCTGCTCACACTCAACCTCATTTGGTTCGAATCCTATCATTATTTAACCTGCTCTTGCATCATCTCTTTTAAAAAGTCGTCAAAGAATTTCCAATGCAAACGTTCTTCAAGAATTTTCCTTTCGTGAGGTTTTAGTCTTATATAATTGACATCCTGCCCAAACCATTCCTCATTCGGACCAAGGCATAAATAAAATGCGTCTTGCGTTACTGCTGCAATTTCGGAAAGCACGTGTTCGAGAAAATTCTGATCAATCCAATCATCGGCGTAAATTGGTGCAAAAGACCTTTCTTCGCCATTGATCTTATAACTTATGTATATTGGACCGGTGGGACTTTCCCAATGTTCCTTAATATCAGTAATCGTATCGTCCATGCCCGAAACGTCATTGCAAATCTTTAGTAGCTCTGTATAACTGTTATTTTCCATGCAGACATCTGCCTCCAAATCCATATATAACATCTTTCGAGTATCTTCTATTGCAATAGAATGATCATCTTTCGACCTTTCAGGTTCATATTCATAACCCAATAGCTGGGAACTAGATTGCCTTCTTCGTTGGTGAATCATCTCAAGCAATTCATCATTGTTCAAATGAGTATACTCTTTGAAAAACCCTGCCTGCCTAAGGGTGTCTAAATTAATCATCTTAATATCATATTGTTTGATATACAAAATAGTAAAAAGCCTCCGACACTCTCCTCTAACGGCGCTAACATTTTCTTAACTTTTTGCCTAAGTCGCCAAAAATATAAAAGATCGTCAACTCAATTGGTTTTCAGATTGCTAGAGTCGCCAATCGCCTCAGATCATCAACAAACCGGTTCGAGAATTGTCCTGCCAGGGCGACGAACAAGAAGCCCGCAGTGATAGCTGCGGGTTTTGTCATTTCAGGAGCGCGGAGAGTTTACTCTCCAGCGCGGATAAAGGGACAAAACGGTCCCGACTTTGTCGGGACGGGGCTTCTTGGGTAAGAAGGAGGGTAAAAGGATCGCCGAAGCGCGGTAGAGCGAAGGCAATCCTGTCGTCCCGGCAAATAGAATGTCATTTCAGCAATTGAGGTTTCTATGCGATTTTAAACCGGCTTACTTACTGCAAAACATAAAG
>Ga0302312_10002785_pt1 | contig 10033 bp, 4 predicted proteins | sample III_Palsa_N2_1_FD_200529 | JGI IMG/M metagenome (GOLD analysis project Ga0302312, IMG submission 200529) | Peat permafrost microbial communities from Stordalen Mire near Abisko, Sweden - III_Palsa_N2_1 | ecosystem: Environmental > Terrestrial > Soil > Palsa > Peat permafrost | place: Sweden...
TCTTCAACGACGCGCGGGCTGTGCGCGAGATCATCCGCCAGGTGGAATCGCAGAGGCTCAAGGCGGCACGCGGTTCGCAAACTGGCGTGGGCGAAGAGCGGGGCGAATACCATGCGGGGCGAGCGTGTTTGCCTGCGGACCGCGTGGCGCATTCCGCGTGGCGGCTGACCGGGAAAAAGATCGGGGGCAAATATAGCTACTCACGACACTCAGGCCATGACGACCGGTGTCATATGACGGATGGCATGATGGCTTCCCCGTGATCGGGAACTTTGCCGACAGGGAGGCAAAAAAATATGGGGCGGCACGCCTTCTCGGCGTCCGCCACCATGGGGTGAAAAGAATTCGCCACCAACTTAACTACCCCCGCCGCCTTTTCCGCCGCGTCATCGCGCTTCAGCACAATCTCTCCGCTGCTGTTGTAAGTCACCCTTGGCGTCAATGCTGGTGTAGATAAGAAAAAAACGAAGCAGAGAGCTAAACAAAAAGCGGCCATCACGGATGAGTCTTTGACTTTCTCCGCGAAACGCCCTCATGCCCTGCTTCCCTTGGCTGTGCTTCTGGCTGACCCAGTGGCGTTGCTTGATCAACCGGTGCTTGCTCTGGCTGGGTCCGTCACGCGCAGTATCCGCAGTATCGTTACGGCGTTCTTGCCATCGGGCTTTCCCGATCGTGTCGCCGGTGCACGCACGTGCCAAGCCCAGCTGGGTACGTGAGGAACGCCTGGCGCTGGCAGCACGCGATCCGGCGATAAGCTGCCGCCGGCTGGCCGATATCTTCAATCGCCGCCACATGAGCGATAGTCGGACCGTCGGCAAGAGCTTTGTCGCCACATTGCTCAAGCGACATCGCGCCGATATTCTGCAGCGTCGACGGGAACTCAAGCGGCGCACCTACCAGTCCGGTCAACCCAATCGTGTGTGGGGTGTGGATGGCACCGGCAAAACCGACGAAAAAGGCACGCTGCATTTCTTGCTCGGCATCGTCGATCACGGCACTCGACGCTGCTTGACGCTTGATGCACTCAGGGATAAATCCGCGATCTCTATCGTGCGGGCTTTGTGCGATGCCGTTGAACGGCACGGCAAACCCAGCGCGATCCGCACCGATAACGAGCCGATCTTTCAGAGCAGGCTATGCCGTACCAGCTTGGCACTACTGGGCATCCGCCACCAGACCACCGAGCCGCACTGCCCTTGGCAAAATGGCCGCATCGAACGTTTCTTCGGCACGCTCAAGGCCAAACTCGATCGCTGGGCCGTCGCCGACCGGGTTGCACTGAACGCCTCACTGTCGGTGTTTCGTATCTGGTACAACCACGTGCGACCGCACCAGCATCTGCAAGGGCGCACGCCGATAGAGGCGTGGAACCGATGCGATATCCGGCGCCGGCCGATCCGCCGGGCATGGTTCGAGGCGTGGGACGGATTGCTGCAAGGTGAATACCTGCAACGCCAAGACCAGCCGCAAAAAATCACACGTCTGTCCGCATAACGGAAGACCATTCGCTGCGTGAGTTGTCAAAGAATGCCTGTCGGTCGCGCCAAAACATCGGATTTGATTCGTACGGAGGAACCGGATGCCGTTTCACCGGCCTTTGTTGATCGGCGCAGCCGCAAAAAATCGCATCGTTCAATACGCAGAAGGGCTATTTGGACAGTGGACAGCACACCGTGTTATTTGGATCTGCCACAAGCGGCCTAAGCACATCCCTCTCAAAGGAGCCGTAAGCGCCGCTTGCCGAATTCAACTCGGCATTCCCAGGGAAAACATTGAGCGGGCCACCTGGGAATCCAAACTGATCACCACCCGCATGGAAACCGATATCACCGGGCAACGCATCTGAATTGTACGGATAGCCCAACTGGTAGTCGTCGTAGAAGCGATTCCCGCCATTACCAAGAGACAGTTGGCCTGACGTACTCACGCCCCGCCCCGCACTATCAGTTGCGAACTCAGATCCGTTGTACTGGTAGATGGTATCCGGACTCGGGTTCAACGAAGCTGATCTGAAATCTGCGCGAGATTCCAACTGCACCACATTGGGAGCGGCTGCTTCGTTTGGAACAACTAATCAAGCAACGCTGACTACAACTGGAGAATCCACATCAATATAAAGGCGGGCTCGAACATAAAGTCCAGCGATGAAATCCATATCATTTGCCTTTTCGTGTGAATCAACTTCAATGATTTCGCTCGGCAGCAGGCCTTTACCAAACGCATCTTTTCGCAATACAGATAAATTATCCCTCAAAATATCACCTGACATTACGCCGCCCACGCCACCCCTAAAAGTGACCAGAAAATTGCCGTCACTATGCCTTCTAACTTTAAAGTCAGGATGGTGAGTGACCACAGCATTGAGTCGCCCCACGGCTTCTTGCTCAATCAAACGCTCAGAACCCGGCCAAACAACGCAACTGCCATTCTCAAAGACAGTGAATTGTTTGTTCTGCAGGTATTTCTGCAAGCGGCCGACGGTCCACGCTATTGAGGGAACGATGTCAGGCTTCCAACTTGGCCGAGGAAATTCAATCATCGCCTTCCTTCCCATCACTTGATTCAATCCAAATAGCCGGCCTACTCAACTTCGAGCCGCAGCTAGGGCATGCCAACTTAGCAATCTCGAGAGCGCTTCGCCTCAGTTCCATGGCATTCGGTACACCAAGGTAGAGTCCAGACTCTACCGGATTGGCAATCCTCACCTTCCATCCGCACTGCTCGCAAGTATGACGCTCGATTTGAACTCGTTGGTAGCCATGCTTCGTATGAAGCAACGGGATAACTAGCCATGACTTCATCAATCCGGGTCGGAATATCCCCAAACTGAACTCTTCTTGATGAGTTGATACAAATGAATGCAGATTTCTAACGAGTCTCTCGGTGGACGATGAATAAACCGGCACACCTTCAAAGGCCGCATCATTAAGTATGCGATCCCACCCGTCTATTGATGGAATTACTACGGGCTGCCCATCGACAAGCACTTCATTCTGGCTGAACTGTGATCCGCTCATGATCATCTTAATCTCATGGATTCGTTACTGGAGTCAGCAAGTTAGTGCCATTTCTCAGCAAAAATTCGCTCTCTCCAGATCCCGACAAAGTCTGCTGAACCAAGGATGATCTGGGCACATATCCTGAGTAGATAGTACCCCCATTAGAAAAATAGTCTGCCTGCGCTGGATCGGTAGTAACCGAAATGAATGTTTTATCCATTCCAAATGCCGGACTGAGCTCAGCGCCAAACTCAGCATGCGCCTGAGCGTATTGATCTTCGCTTCCCCACATGTCAATCCAGTCTTGATGCGTAGCATCTGATGCTGCATACGCACTATCAAGACTTCCCGTTTGCATATATGACTGCTGCCCGGCATCACTTAGGAGGTTGCCGGTTTCGTTATAGATGTTGTTTTCCGCAACCCTATTCGTTCCCCGATAAACCAAAACCATGTCCTGATCTGATGCATCAACTGCTGTTGTGCTTGGAACCGCCGTCGAGAAGGATACAGGCTCAGACCCGTTCATATAAGGCGCGGGTTCGAGCGCAGGCGCCTCGGCGCTGCCCCTTGCAAACATGGCCGGAGCACTCGTCCCCAAAAGGAAAAGACCAAGCCCATTCAGCTGTCTCTGCTGAGCCTGTTGTGCTAGCAGCGAAGGTGTCGCGTCCTCCACGGTGGACATCGGCCTACCTCCGTACTGCACTTCCTGCTGCACCTGACCAATATGAAGCTCCATGGCAGCCATGTTGGCGTTGGCCATAACAACAGGATCCGAACTCATCGCGCCCGTCGCCATTTCCTGCTGCTTGAGTTCCGCCCACCTCGGGCTTCCCGGCAGCACATCCATCAGCTGCTGTTGGATGACGCGCTGTTGATCGAGCGCATCATTGGAGAAGTATGAGCTGTACGACATCAGGTACTGCGGGCTCGCGGTGCCCACGCCACCCGAACCACTAGCGTCATCAAGGCCCGCAGCAGCTATCTCCTCTGCCGTCGGCTTCACATTCACGGTAGATGCCTGACTGACATCCTCCATGGTTTGATTGGGTGCCATTTGCTGACCCACGATCGGCCAGCCATTGATGCCGGTATCGGGTGTGCTGCTATCGGATGTGCTGTCCGGTAACCCATAACTTCCGGTGTAGGTCGAATAAGCATCGCTACTGGCCAACATCGGGAAATCCGATGGGTTGTAGGACGCCAGAGCATCACCTGCTGTGCCCACGCCGGTACCCGCCGTGGCGAAGTTGAATGATGATGAAAACAGGGGCGTCGGCGATGTTTCCATGGCACTGATAGCCGCATTCCCCAGCGCATTACCAAACGCATCCTCACCGATCTGCTGCCAGCTCGATACGTGGTTGTCACCGAGCAGCTGCGAGGTTTCGCGGGTCAATCCACCGGACAGCAAGCCACCGGCCACGTCTTGCGTGAAGCTGCCGGCACTATCACCCACTTGCTGTAATGGTTCGCCCTTCAGACCGGCTGCAGCAGTTATGCCGGATGCCACCGCCGATGCTGCCAGACCAGCCCAGCTGAAATGCGTGGCTTCCCCGGTGACTTTGTCGGCAGCCACCCCACTCGCGTACGCGCCCGCACCAAACAAGGCTGCGCCAGTCGGCGTCAAGACCCCTTTGGCGTTGGCGAGGACAGCCTCACCACTCGAACTGATCTCTCCGCCAATACCCGCCGTAAGACCTGCCGCCAGACCCGAAGTCAACGCTTGACCGAGCGAAAAACCTTGACTGACCCCAAGCGCATCGCCCGTCAGCTGTCCCGCCACACTGCCTACGACACCACCGACAGCTGCCGCACCCGCTGCATAGGCACTGCCCACGCTCACCCCTGCACCGACAAACGAACCAGCGGTTCCTACAGCCGCCGTACCTGCTGCACCGCCGCTCAAAGCACTCACACCAGCCGAGAACGTCTCACCTACCGTGGCGTCGGCGCCGGCTTCCGCTTCAGCCGCTGCGCCAGCGGTATAGATCGACGCTACAACCACCACCGCAATAATGACGATCTCAGCCAACACATTGCACCCCGAACTACTCGGCGGCGGCGGCGGTGCCGTCGGCAGATTCGGCGTGGTACTCCCAACAATCTGCCCCGCGTTATACGGCTTGAACGTCGTGGCGCTGTTGCTGCTCGTGATGATCGACGGCAGCGTGATGCTCTGACCCACTACCAGGGTGTCGCTGGCACCGATGCCGTTGGCCTGGCCGATGATGTAGCCGTAGTTGCTGTTGCCGTATACCGACTGCGCAATGCTCGCCAGCGTGTCGCCGGCCTGGATCACGTAGCTCTGGGTGCTGGCGCTGTCGCTGAAGCCGGTCAGCGTGTCCAGCGCGCTGATGTTGCCGGCCTCGTCCAGCACGTTGAGCTGCTGGCCGTTGACGTACGTGTAGTGATCGGTCGCGCCGTAGCCCGAGGGCGTGAACGTGCTGCCGCTCGTCGCGCCACTGCGCTTCAGCACGATCTCGCCGCTGCTGTCGTAGCCGAACACCCGCGTGGTGTTCAGTGCCGAACCGCTGTTGCCCTGACTGGTTTGCGACACCGCGAGGCGCCGTCCAAAAGCATCGTAGTAGCTGGTGTCGGTGGCGGGCACATAGCCGGCGACGGTGGCGGTGCCGGTTGTGTTCTGTTCCAGATAGCCGTCTTTCTTCAGATAGTTGACGTTGTAATTGGCAGCAAAGACGTTCGGTTGGGTATAGGTGTACGCCGTGACGTTACCGACGTGGTCGTAAGCGGTGTAGGTCGTCGCGGAGTTCATGCCGAGCACACCACTGCCGTTCAGACTGATGTCGACTTCGTCGGGTAGCGTGCCGCCCTGATAGTTGACCGTCATGATGGCGGCTCGCTGCCAGTCGGTGGATGGACGTCCATAAGTCGCGACTTGCGACACCGTACCGTCGCTGTTGTAACTGGTGATCTGGGCCTGCTGCAGCCAGCCACCCGCTTCCATGTACTCCGTGCCATCGGGAAAGTCGGGCGTGTCCGTGGCCGATACGAAGAAGTCATTGCGGAAGTACGTCGCGTCGAGTACCTGATGGCCGTCGGCGTCGTAGGTCACCCGCTGGTAGGCCCCCAGGCTGCCCTCGCTCTGGGTCTGATCGATCGCATAGTCGGTTTCGACCAGCTCATTGCGCTGGTCGTACACCAGCCGCTGGAGCATCACATCACCGGCGCCGTAGGTCTTTATTTTAGACCCGCTGATGACGCTGTAGGCGCCACTGTTGACGGTGGTGCGTACCACGACGTTACCGGCGGCATCGTACTGATTGCCGACCGAGGGCGCGTCGTAGGTACCGGCCGTGATCGCGATCTGGCCGTTGACCAGCGCACCGTTGCTCACCAGCACGCGGTTGTCTGCGTCGTAGGTAAACCAGGAACTCTGGATGTTGGGCGTGGTGGCGACCGCGGCCTGGGCAACCGCAGCCTGGGCGATTGCCGTCTTCGCCACGGCGTTCGATTTGCCGCCGGATCCCTGGATGTCGACATTGAACGTCAGGCTATTGGAGCGTCCACCGCTGTCCGTGGCGGTCAACTTGAGCGTCCAGGTCAGGTAACTGTCGCTCGCGAGATTGTCTATGCCTGTAAGGACTTGCGTCGCGGCATTGAAGGTAAACCTGCTTGGCAGAGGAGTGCCGTCAGATTGCGTCAGCGTGTAAGTAAGCGCCTGTCCTTGTGGATCGGTGAACTGGCCTGACAGATTGATCGATATCGGCTTCGGCGACAGATATTCAAAACCCGCCCCCTGAAGTGTGCCGACGTACTGAGGGGGTTGCTGCCCTACCGCCACGGTAAGCGTGAAACCCTCGCCAGAGATGGCCCCGTGGGTATCGAAAGCCCAGCAGGCCAAGATGAACGATCCGGTAGTCGGCGCCGTCCCACTGAACGTCAGTGTGCTGGCATTGAAGCTGACCCAGGAGGGAAGCGCGACGTACGCCGAGCCGTTCCACATGATGCCGGAATAAGTCAGCGCGTCGCCGTTGTTATCATGCGCACCCGGCACCTGGAAGCTGAAGGGCATGCCTTGCACGGCGGTAATATTGTTGACGGCGCTGTTGAACACCGGCGCGACATTGTTGACTGTGACAGTGATGGTCGTGCTGCACGTACGTCCCAAGCCATCTGTAGCGGTAATCGTCCAGTTGTACGTGCCCACCGGTTCCGACGTGCCGTTGAACACAAACGCGCCAGCGCTGAAACCCGCCCACGCGGGCGCGTTGCTTGTAAGAGTAAGCCCGTGCCCGTAAGGGTCGCTAAACACGGCCGGGATGCTGTAGACCTGCGCGGACCCGTTAGGGGTCAAGGTCTGCGCCGGGATGGCGCCGGTCACCGCCGGTGGCGCGTAGCTGTTGGTTAGTGTCAACGCGCCGGAGGCCGTTCCGCCCTGGGCGTTGGTGGCGATGATTTCGAGCTGATAGGTGGTGTCGTGCTCGTAGACCGCGGTGGAAAAATTGGACGTCTCAAAGGTAAGCGCGGTCGGCACGCCGGTGATGGCGCCCGTCGTGGCATTCACGCTGAGGCCAACATCACTGATAGCCGTCCATACGGCCGCCACATTCGTATCGACGGGCTCGCCGCCCTTGTTCACCGTCAACGTATGCGCAGGAATCAACACCATGCCGGTATAGGTCAGCGCGCCCCCATCGGATTCGTTGAACGCGTTGGCCGGGAGGGGGATGTTGAGCGAGGCACCACCGATGGCGCCGGTCTGGTTGGCCAGGTTGCCGTTGTAGACCGGTGCCGGCTGCACGTACTGCACGACCGTGACGGTGAAATACCCCTCGGCCTCCTGCCCCTGGGGATTGGTGGCCATCACATACAGCTTGAACGTCTGGCCTACCGCGCTGGCCGGAGGCGTGCCCGCAAACGTGAGGCTGGACGGATAAAACGTCATCCAGGACGGCAACGGGGAGTCGATTTCCGTGGTGGGCTCACCGGTGATGGACTGGATCTTATAGGTACCCGCCGAATACGTCAGTGCATCGCCATCGCTTTCGTTGAAGCTGCTGGCGGCAAAGCTGAACGCAAAACTGCGCGTACCGGACACCGTCTGGTTGGTGAAGCTGCCGTTGAACACCGGCGGGGTGGAGAGCACGGTGTAGGTGAAGGTCTGGATCGGGTTGAACCCTCCGGCCGATGCACCGTAAGCAATGGTGTAGGTACCGGCACTCCCGCCCGGTGGCGTGCCGCTGAAGGTCAGCGTGCTGGCGTTAAAACTCAGCCATGAAGGCAGGGGTACATCACCGTTGCTGGTGACCCATGCCGGTGCATAACTGATGGCCAGTCCGTTGGCATCGGTGGCGCCGGGCACGGTGAAGCTAAAGGCGGTATTCACGCTGCCGACCTGGTTGGTCGCACCGGCGGTAAACACCGGCGTGACCAGGGGCACGGTCACCGTAAACGTGCTGCTGACGCTCTGGCCATTGACGTCGGTGGCCGTCACGGTGATCGACCAGGTGCCGGCCGTGCTCGGCGTACCGCCGAAGTTGCCGCTGCTGTTGAGAGTCATCCAGCTCGGCAGTGCGCTGCCGTTGGACTGGGTGGCCGAGAACGTGAGCCCGAAGCCGACGTTATCGCTAAAACCGCTGGACACATTGAGATTCCACGCGACACCTGGCGTGGCCGTCTGCGCACCCACGCCACCAGTCGGCGCACCGCCACTACCACTGATGGGGGAGGCGGTTGCGCCGTACGCGCTTTGCACAAACACCGCACGCCGGTTGCCGACAGCGTCGTAGTTGATGACCTCGCGTGAGTTGGCGACGCCGTTGTCCGGGTTCTCGGTGGTCTCCACACTGAGCCGGTTGTGGCTGTCGTAGCTGGACACCGTTTCGGTGTGCACCACCAGCCCGGCACCGTCGGTGGTGTAGGTGGCGTCCACGGTCTGGTTGCCGTTGACGTCGTACTGGTAGGTGTCCCATTCGGCCACCGTCCCCCCCGTGAGCTGGGTGAGCTTCGAAACTTGCCCATCGGCGTCGTACTGGTATTGCTCGCTGCTGCCGGTGCCGGTGAGCGCACTCGGCAGGTACCCCGGATTGGTCTGTCCCGCCGGCGCCCAGTTGCTGCTCTCGCTGGTCAGCAGGCCGGAGCTGGCGTCATAGGTATATGTGGTCGTGGCGCCGCTCAGGTCGATGTGCGACTGCACTCGACCAAAATAGTCATACGCCCACGACTCCTGATCACCATCGGCCGTGGTCTCGCCGGTCTGGTTGCCGTTGACGTCGTAAGTGAAGGTTTCGGCCCAACCACTGGCATGCTGGACTGGGGTCTGGCTGCTCAGCACGCGATGCTGGCTGTCGTAGCTGTAGTACGAGGTATTGCCCAGCGCATCGGTCACCTGGAGGCGGTCGCCGTTGCTGTTGAGGACGTAGGTTTCCTGCGCCTGCTGGGTGCGCCCGTTACCCGCGCTGTTGAGCAGGAAGTCACCCTGCGCCGTCACCTGGTTGAGGCTGTTGTAGCTGGTATAGGTGATATGGGTGAGCGGCCCGCTCAGCGTATTGGCCGGTGGCGTCTCCTGCGCCACGGCGCGGCCCAGCGCATCGTAAGCGGTAGTGGTATTGGCACCGGTCGCATCCTGCGCGATGGTGAGGTTGCCGGCCGCATCGTAGGTATTCAGCGAGGTATTGCCGTCCTCATCGGTGACCCCGATCAACTGGCCCTGGACGTTGTAGTACCAGCTCTTGGTCGGCGTCTGAAAAGTACGCACGCCCGTCGCGGACACCACCAGCACGTTCGGCTCGATCTCACGGATCAACTGGTTCTGGCTGTCGTACTGGTATTGCGTGACATTGCCGGCCGCATCCGTGCTGGACAGCACGTTGCCCCAGCGGTCGTAGGTGAAGGTGCTCGGACTGCTTTCACCGGCTATCGCGTTGGCGACCGGGACCACCCGGGCGATGGCGTGTCCCGCCAGATCCAGCGTATTGCCCGTCCATACCCCGTTACCGCCGCCCGTGGCGGTGGACAGATCCACCACCTGACTACCGGCCAGATCGTAGATATAGCTGTGGATGGCGCCG
>Ga0302312_10002794_pt1 | contig 10026 bp, 8 predicted proteins | sample III_Palsa_N2_1_FD_200529 | JGI IMG/M metagenome (GOLD analysis project Ga0302312, IMG submission 200529) | Peat permafrost microbial communities from Stordalen Mire near Abisko, Sweden - III_Palsa_N2_1 | ecosystem: Environmental > Terrestrial > Soil > Palsa > Peat permafrost | place: Sweden...
ATGGTGTATATATTTTAATAATGCACGGATTTTTTTGAGAAAATATTCATGGAGCGAAAATGAAGGTGATTTTATAGAAGGGCAGAAATATGAAATTAAATATGCTGTTGAATACCCTCAAATGTTTAAGATTATTAGAGAATTGGATAAACCATGCCATATTGACCTCAGTTGACCAGATTGGCTTTTTCGGAGCCGGATAAACCCATTAACACAATAATCATATTTATATTTTATAGAAATAATTGACAAAATCATCTATCAAAACAAGCCTCATCAAAACATATTAAGGCTTCAATTAGACTACACTGCCCCAAATACACTCATTAACTGAAAGTGAAATTGACAGGATAATCAACAGATTCTTTGTATCCGGCAATATAAGTATCACAGGCGCGTAGCCATGCATGGCCTTTGCGTTTGCCATTACCGTCTTTTATAAACCCCAGGTAAAGCGTACTGCTGATATTTCTGCGCTTTAGCAGCAGTTTACCGGTAAGTGCAAGGGTATAACATTCTGTACGCCAAGGTGTATATTTACAACATAGTTGCAGTGCCGATTTTATGTTTTTTCTAACCAGCAACGATGCCTCATCAGGCATTTGCCCACTTTCGGCTTGTGCAGTCCCCATCCAGTGTAAAACATATCTGAAGGGAAAAAGCAATAGACAAAATTTTACCATTGCCGAGGTGATCAGCGCTTCGGCAAAAAGCCTCCTTGTTCCTTTGGGGAGTCTCAAAAAAGTATCTAGTTTTTTAACCAGGTTTGGCATACTTTAATTCAATTGTATCATTCCATGCAATAACATTTTATTCAAGCATGCCAAGGTTTGGGTTTCGCAACTTATCCGGTCAATCTCATATTGATTTACCAGATTGTCTATGACGGCTTCGGCTGTAATTGGCTGTGCCATTAGTTTCCATATATCAGCACTTACGCTGTTCAGTCCAAGATAGTTGCCGGTTTTTGTATTCATCATCACTATATCTTCTCCTAATTCGCTCACCAGAAACCCATCATCCTTTCGCACAACCAGCGATTGAAGTGTAATCATTATTAATTTATTATTAAGGTTTATTTTGAATGGTAAATTTAATTTTTATATAAACAAATGCAAGCATCTGTGATAAATGTAATAAGATGTAATTGTTAAAAATCTCTTTTAATCATCTTTCATCAAAACTTCTATCATATCTGAAAACCCGGCGATGCTGGTGCCCGACGTCGGGCGTTTAGTTTGAATTACAGGTATATGTTTAATCAGCGCAGAGATCATAGCGAAATGATTGGGCCTCAATGACTCACTGGCTATAAAACGATAGCGGTAGGCCTGCTTTCCAAGCAATTTGAATGCCTGCAGCGGGCCTATCCGGTTATGGCTTATTGCTATAGCATCATTGCTTTGCTGAAGGATAAATATTTTCTCTATGGGCAAAGCCCTTGTTGAAAAAGAATCATGAAAAAAGTGACCATATTTGGACACATTGGGGCGTATTTTAAATTCCCTGCTGAATGATTCATGCCCAATTTCATTGAGCGCACCTTCCCAAAGCTTCATCATGGGGTAGGAGGCGGTGCCGTAAACCACGCCATCCGGCTGGTGGAGCTGCATCACACAAATATCGTCGGTAAAAACAGTATAGCCTTTGGTTAATAAATGGGCGAGCAGCGTGGATTTGCCGGCGCCGGAATTACCACAAAATAGAGTAAGCTTACCGTTGCGCTCTATTGCAGAGGCATGCAGCGGAATGCGCCCGCGCTGGTACAAAATAGCCGCCATTATAGTGCCAAGCATAAAAAGGCGCACGCTATGCTCATCTGCACTGTCGTAAGGCTCGGCTATAATCGTTTTGCCGAATCCCGCGTAATATCGGCACATGTCCTTGATTTCGAGTGTGTATTCTTGGTCTGTTATTAAGGAAAGGGGGCTTTTTACTATTTTTTCACCTAGCAGGGTTTTCGGCATCTTACCGATAGTTATTGTTACATCTGCATCCACAAATTCGGCTAACAGCAGTTCAGGCATTACTATTGCCGATGCTATATTCAATCCAAATCCCCAGTATTTAAACATTTATGATGAGTAATAAGATAATAAGTTATAGGTGCAATAAAGATGATTTGCTCATCCTTACGCCGCTAATATAATTATTTTAGGTTACATCAATGTTTACTGTTATCCATGAGTGAATATTTTTCATCATTTACAGTTAAGTTTTTGTAAAACTGTGAAAGAGATACAGCTATATGATATAACGTTAAGAAAATTACGGGGCTCAATGATACCAACCAGTATTTATATCTGAATGATCGGGTGAGGGATCTGTTAAAGTCTTTTTTTAAAGATGCTTTAATAGTTGCATAATTATCATCTTCCAGCTTAAAACATTTACGCCAGATATGTACGCCTTCAGAATAATTGTAGATCACATCGTTAGCTGTAGCGCCCCAGCGATCTATAAGCATCGATTTAAAGCTATGATCGGTTATTTTTCTAGACGACATCCGGGTATCGGGATGAAGGTGGATGTAAACGAGCGCCTGTGGAATTGATTTTACTTCTAAATTTAATTTAATAATTTTACGGCATAGGTCATAATCTTCCATCCGACTAAGATTTTCGTCAAAAAGAAGACCATTTTTTTTAAATACCTTCCTGTTAATAACAATGGATGAACACGACATCATCAACAGCTGATCTTTGTGCAATACCGGGCTATAGTGATAATAGCGATACATTTTAAACGGATAAGGATAAATGCTTGAATAACCGCCGCAATATAAAAGTGCTGTGGTGGGGGCGGCAAGCATTTCATTAGCGCGCAGCTTTATACTGTCTGCAAGCAACTCATCATCATCATCCAGAAAAACAATAAACCGCCCGCTGGTTGCTGCTATCCCATCATTTCGTGCGCCAGATGCAAAGGGCTTTTTACTATAAATATATAACCATTTAATGTGTGAATATCTTTCCTTAAATTCTGTTACAGTGTTTTTTACTAGTGCTGTAATTTCCTCATCGGTATTGTTATCTACTACGCATATTTCAAACCAGGAGTAGTTTTGAATAACAACAGATTGCAATGCTCTTTTTAGCAAATGCGGCCTGTTTTTAGTGGGTATAATAATTGATATAATTGGCTGATCGGGTTCAGGCATTTTCCGAAGGTTTATTTAGCTTTGGGCTATGGCTACGAATATACTATATAGTTTATTATGTAGCTTCGGTTAATTAATTTTTAAAGGCACTTAAGTGTATTTTAATGCTAAGCATCCACCAACTGAAAGCCGTATACAGCAATGAACAGGTTGTATTAATATTACTTTCGAGGCTGTACTTTAACACCTGCGAAAAGCTGACGGTGCAAGATTTTATTGCCCGGCAAGATATTGAATGGGGCCTTATGTATAAAATTGCAAGGGTGCATGGTATCAGGTCATTTATATACAGTGTTATTGTAAAATACGATGTTGCTGTAAATGATGAATTTGCATCGGTTTTAAAAAAGAATTATAACGAGGTGAAATTTAAAAATTTCAGTCAGCTAAAGGTTACTACCAAGTTAATTGCCGGGTTTAAAAACCGTGACATTAACATAATTCCATATAAAGGCGCCTTATTTGCTGTGGCATATTATAACGATTGGGCAGCAAGAGAAAGCAGTGATATAGATTTTTTAATAGCCGAAAAAGACCTGGATGCTGTTGAAGATTACTTTATTTTTAACGGATACCAAGCGTCGGTAAACGTACCTAAACCTTATTTAAAATTTTACCGTAAATTATTTAAGGATATTGTTTACCGGCACAAGGGCATTAATACCAGCGTGGAAATGCACTGGCGATTAATGGAGCGTTTCTCGGGCAGCTATCCTGCTTACGATTTTTTCATTCCCCATTTGTCGCCTTTTAACAGCGGCGACTTTTCTTTGTATAAACTTACACCTACTTATGATTTCCTGGCAGTAGCCTCAAATCATTTTATGAAAGACATGTATATTAAGTTTAAATACCTGGTTGATGTGGCTTGCATAATTAGTAAGGAAAAGGCTGCATTGGAAACAGATACTATTTTTTTGTGTGCGAAGAAATTCGCGTTTGAAAAACGCCTGCACACCGGGCTTGAACTAGTAAACCAGCTTTTAGGGGTGGAACTTATAAAGGATCAGCCATATAAAATATCCGGAGAGCTACTCAAAATCCCGCTGGCACCTAAGCTTTATCTGCCAAGATTATATATTAATGAACCAAAATTCATTCGCTATGCATTAAAACTGCAGGATAATTTTTTTGAACAGGTTAAATTTCTGTCGCGTTGTTTGTTTTATGTTTTTATGCCAACCTATGCAGATATTAACCAGTTAAATTTGCCGGTTTATTTTTTACCGTTACTGATTATTTTAAGGCCATTTAGATTGTTATACCAGGCTGCGAAAGGAGTTGCCGGAAAAAATAAATGAGTTATATCTTTTGATTATCAAACATTTTTTTAAACTCGCCCTTTTCAGTACTTAAGGTTTCAAATGTGCCTTCCTGGTGTATCCTGCCATCTTTTAATAAATAAATATAATCAACCGTTTTAAGGTTATACAAACGGTGGGTTATTAAAATTACCATCTGGTCTTTCATCTGCTGTTTAATATTCTCAAATACTTCAAATTCTGCAACCGGATCCAATGAGCTGGTAGGCTCGTCTAATATAATTAGTTTTGCTTTACGATAAAAAATCCTCGAAAGCGCGAGTTTTTGCCATTGACCGCCGCTAAGCTGCTCACTCCCCTTAAATAAACGGCCTATACGTGTTTTATATCCTTTGCTTAGTTTTTGTATAAAGGCATCTGCATCTGCCAACTCTGCGGCCTTTTTTATTTTATGGTCTTCTTTGCTTTCGTTAAAATCGCCAAGCGTAATATTATCATCAATAGTTAAAAAATATTTCTCAAAATCCTGGAACAGAAAAACGGTTTCTTTCCTGAATTCACGTATGTCAATATCAGCAATGTTGCATTCATCTATTTTGATACCGCTATTGTTTAAATCATATAGCCGCGCCAGTAATTTTACCAGAGTTGATTTTCCCGAACCATTCTCACCTACAATAGCAATGATATTTCCGGGCTTGCATGATAAAGAAACCTGGTCCAGCACCATTCGCTGCATATCCGGATAGGTAAAGGAAACATTATCAACTTTAAGCCCGGTTTTGGTTTGCGGAAACGGCTGGCTGCCGGTTTTTGCGTTATCAGTATTCAGGTCAAAAAAAGTAAAGAGGTCTTTTAAAAAAATCCGTTGTTGAAATATTTGTACCAGTGCCTGCAAAAAATTTCCGGAAGCCCCTTGCAGGCGTTGAAAACCCTGTATGTAAATAACAAATGCGCCCATGGTGATGGCTTTTTGCCAAGTATACTTAGCCAAAATGCCAAAAATAAAAACCATAGCTATTACTTCGCCCATTTCGGCAAAAAGGCTGTACCAGTTAAGCCGTGCATTTAACTTTGTTTTTTCTTTAAATATAAGCGTTCGAATAGCATTAAACTTTTCAATAAAAAAGCTGCCGTAGCCAAATACCCTTACTTCCTTGGCCGGGTTAATACCTGTTAATGTTTGGTGGAGATAACCCGCTTCGCGTTCTAATGGAACAAATTTTTTCTCGAGTTGTAAAAGTGCAAAGCCCGAATACCATTTTATCGCGGCTAGTGGTATAGATACCACAATAAAAACCAGTGCAAATGTTGAGTGCAAAGTAAAAAACAAGCCCGTTAAAAATATCAGCGATAATGCATTCATTAATAATGCATTAAAGTTGCCAAGCAATAGCGGGGCTTTATACAGCGCCTGTTGTTGGGCTAAGTGTAAAGTATCATGATATGCGGGGTTTTCATAATACTCGTAATCAACCGAAATGGCTTTTTCCAGCACTTTATTTGATAAGGCATCTGTTAATTTAAGTTGATGTTTACTATTAATAAAAGATGCGAGCTGGTTAGTAGCTGCTAACAATAACTGCACTAAGCCGTAAATAATAATAAGATATAAAATAGTATTGAAGCTTTTACCCCCATGCAGTATAGCTTCTATCATCAGCTTCATGCAATACAACAATATAATAGGCAGAAAAGACAAAATAACCTGCAGCACGATATTTATACTACCAATGTTTCTGTCGGCTAGCCATATAAGGGACATGGCCCTCCGTAGATCTGTAAAAAAGGACTTGGTCTTCAATCGTATGCAATATTAATTACAATATAATAATAGTAAGCATTTTTATTGCTCCGAAATTATTTGATTGTTAATTTACGGAACATGATACGCTGGCGGTTAATTAAACGGGGTTAATAATTTCAATTTACTGTTATAAATCCTTAAGCAATCAATTAATTATTTGTAATATTGACTTCATAAAACGATAGTTGATAAATCTAAACCCAAGCCAATTATTGCAGTTGTAACGGATGATCAGAATGTTTACCAAAACCAAGTTCCTAAGCCTGTTGTGCTATTTTATTTGTTTAAATATATGTATATCAAAGGCTCAGACGGCCAGGCAAGCTGCGCGTAGCCAAAGTGTAAATTCTACTACTACTAACTTGCCTGATGTATTGAATGGTAGCGATCTTAGCCAGTTTAATGCTGACCAACTATCTGACAGCCAGATTGCCTCGCTACAATCTCAGTTACAGGGTAAGGGAATGTCGCTGGATCAGGCAGGGCAAATTGCCATGAGCAAAGGAATGCCTTCTGCAGAATGGCAAAAGTTAAAAAACAGGTTACAGGATAGCGATAAATCGGGCGGTTCTCAATCACCGCCCACATCAGCCGAAAGGCAAACCGTGCCCAGCGATATGAAGGTTTATCAAAAAGAAGGTGGGTCACCTATATTTGGTTCTGCCATTTTTAACACTCCTTCATTATCATTCGAACCTAATTTACGTATTGCCACCCCTTCAAATTACATATTGGGGCCTGATGATGATATTTTGATTAGCATATCGGGTTATCAAGAAACCAACTTGCACGCTACCGTGCAGCCCGAAGGAAATATTTTTATACCACAGGTAGGCTCAATACCGGTAAACGGCTTAACTATTGAGGAGGCTACCGCAAGGATAAAAGCTAAATTGGCACAAACTGCTTATCCTTCATTGCGCAATGGTTCATCATCACTTATTATTTCATTAAACAAAATCAGGAGTATTAACATTACCATACTGGGCGCGTCCAAACCGGGTAATTATACAGTGTCATCATTAACTACGCTTTTTAACTCTTTGTATTTATGCGGTGGCCCGGGCGATATTAATACCTATCGAAATATAGAGCTGATAAGGGATAGTAAACTATATAAAGTAGTTGACCTTTATCAATTTTTAACGCGGGGCGATATACGGGGGAATGTACTTTTAAAAGAGAATGATGTAATAAACTTCCCGGTTTACAAAAAGCATGTATCCATACAAGGTGAAATTAAAAGGCCGGGAATGTTTGAACTTAAAGATGGCGAAACATTTCAGGATCTATTATTTTTTGCCGGCGGCTTTACCCACAAAGCATACAAAGCTACCGTAAAGGCTACGCAAGTAACAGACATTGAAAGAAAAGTTAAAGATATAGCAAAAGCCGATTTCGCCGCATATAGGCCCGAGAATGGCGATGAAATAAAGGTTGATACCATTTTAAGCCGCATTGAAAATGCGGTAACCATTAATGGAGCAGTTTACAGGCCCGGCGAGTTTGAGCTAACACCCAACTTAACCCTGAGTACGCTGATAAAAGAGGCCGGTGGTTTACAGGAAGACGTTTTTACGAGCAGAGCTGTGCTGACAAGAGTGCATGCTGATGGAACGCTGGAAAACATTACTTTTAACGTAAGGGATATATTAAATGGTATCACTGCCGATATCCCGCTGGTTAAAAGGGATAATGTTACCATTGCTTCGGCCGGAAGTTTTATAAGTAAATATACGGTGAGCATACAGGGCGAGGTTAGAAAACCCGGCGACTATCCGTACAAGGATAACATGTCATTAAAAGATATGCTGTTTTTGGCGGGCAGCTTTACTGATGCCGCTTCATCTTATCACCTGGAGGTAAGCCGCCGGTTGGTTAACGAGCGTACAAGTACAAATGTGGATACCATTGCCGTTGTATACGATATTAATATCGATAAAAATTTATCTGTGGATGATAATAAATTTACCCTGCAACCTTTTGATATAATTAATATAAGGCGTAATCCAGGTTATACAGAGCAACAGCAGGTTACTATTAATGGCGAAATAAATTTCCCCGGTAATTATACTATCCAGTTAAAAAATGAACGTATTAGCAACTTAATTATACGTGCTGGTGGCTTAACACCTTTTGCTTATAATAAAGGCGTATTTCTAGTCAGAAAATATTCGCAAACGGATACCACCAATCAAAAAAACATAAAAAATATTGAGCTTAGTATTAAAGACACGAGCGGAAAAGTAGCGTCAGATGTAAATACGCCTAATAACAGGATTGCAGTTAATTTGAAAGATGTGCTTGATAAACCCGGCAGTATACAAGATTATGTATTACAGGATGGCGATATTGTGCAGGTGCTAAAATTTAATCCATTAGTTAAAGTGAGCGGGCAGGTACTGGAATCAACAGAAACCGGGTATATTGATGGGAAATCATTAGGCTATTACCTATCACAAGCAGGTGGCACTGCCGACGGTGCCCGCCGCTCAAAAATCTACGTGATATATCCTGACGGAAGTATCAACAGGACTACTAATGGAGTTTTTGGTATATTCCGGTCGTATCCGAAAATTCAACCCGGCGCTGAAGTTGTTGTGCCAATGAAAATTCAGGAACAGGAATTAAGTACAGCGGAAAAGATTGGCATTACATCGGCAATCGTGTCAATAATATCGTTAATTGCTATTACCATATCTACTATCCACAGATAATTATGGCTGCCAATTTCACTCAACGCATTAGTAAGCTTAATTGGGGCGAGGTTTTAAACTATCTGCAAAAAAAATGGTACCTTTTGTTGCTGGCTTTATTGATAGGAGGAGTGATAGGTTTCCTGGGCGCTTCTCTGGTTAAGTTAAAATATAGTGCTTCTTATAGTTTCGTATTATCTACTACTGATTCGCGGAATAATAACAATTTGGCAGGTTTAGCCTCGCAATTAGGTTTTGATGCAATAACCAGTGGCCCCGACAATATTTTTTCGGGCGATAATATTATTGAACTGTTTAAATCAAGAAAGCTCATAACATTAGCCCTGCAATCAGTAGTTGACAGTTCGGACAATAAAACATTGCTTGTTTATATAGCAGAGCATCATTTTAGTAATATTTATCCTTCAATAGAGCCATTTAAAGGCCCCCCTTCAAAATTTTCACCTAAGCAAAGGCGTTTGTATAGAGTCATCACCAGTTATGTTGCAAATTCATTTATTGTATATCGTAAGGATAGAAAACTGGTTATATATACAATAACAAGCACTAATACAAACCCGGATATTGCGTATTATGTAGCTAAATATATGCTGAAGGTAACGGCTCAATATTTTATAGAAACAAAAACAAAGTCCGCTTCAATGAGTGTTAACTTGCTGCGTCATGAGGCCGATAGCTTGTCTAAAATACTCAGTAACACTTACAGCGCTACTGCCGCCAATAACGACCGCACTTTTAATTTAAATCCTTCCGTTAGTATTCAAAGGTCTGCATCTATGGTTAACCAGTCTAAAGTTATGGCTTACTCTGCTGCCTTTACCGAAGTGATGCGTAACCTGGAAGTAGCTAAAATTAATTTGCAAAATGAATCACCACTTTACAGAATCATAGATGAACCCGAACTGCCACTAATGCCTGATCCGCAAAGCAAAATAAAATTTATGCTTGTTACTGCCGTCATGTTAGTAATGATGATGGCTATTTCATTAGTTTCATTATTCGTATTAAAAAAAGATAATTTATAACTATGTCGCATACGTTAACTAGTCAGTCTCATTGCACTATAGCTATTATTGGATT
>Ga0302312_10002800_pt1 | contig 10016 bp, 5 predicted proteins | sample III_Palsa_N2_1_FD_200529 | JGI IMG/M metagenome (GOLD analysis project Ga0302312, IMG submission 200529) | Peat permafrost microbial communities from Stordalen Mire near Abisko, Sweden - III_Palsa_N2_1 | ecosystem: Environmental > Terrestrial > Soil > Palsa > Peat permafrost | place: Sweden...
AGCGCTATGGCCGTCAGTATGCCCGCTATGATAAGGGCCTGGGGACCGCGAAGCAAAATATGCAGATCCACCAGCATGCCCACACTGATCAGGAAAAACGGGATAAATATGGCGTTCCCGACAAATTCAATCCGGCTCATTAACGGGGAAGTGCTCGGAATGAGCCTATTGAGGGCCAACCCTGCCAGGAAGGCGCCGATGATAGCGTCTACGCCCGCCAATTCGGCCAGGAAGGCCGCCAGGAATACCAGGGCGAATACGAATATAAAATGCGTGACCTTGTCGTCTTTGATCTTTTTAAAGAACCAGCGGCCCAACCAGGGGAACCCCCACAATACCACCGCCGCGAAAACGACGATAGACACGCCCAACTGGATCCAGAATCCCTGCCCCAACTGGCCTTTACCATAGCCGGTGATTACTGCCAGGATAAGCAGGACAGCGGAATCGGTAATGATCGTGCCCCCCACGGTAATAGTCACCGCCTCATTTTTCGTAATACCCAGCCGGCTGGCTATCGGGTAAGCCACCAGGGTATGAGTGGAGAACATACTTGATACCAGCAGGGAAGCAACGAAATTAAAATGCAGTACATAGGTGCAGATGACGAGTCCCATCCCCAAGGGAATGCAAAAGGTAAGCACTCCGAACGTCATGCTCCTGTTTCGGTTTTTCTTAAACTCCGTCATATCCAGCTCCAGGCCTGCCAGGAACATGATATATAATAACCCCGCCCTGCCGAACAGGTCTATACTGCCTTTTTCGATCAGGTCAAACCCGTGATCCCCTATGGCCACTCCGGCGAGAATCAGCCCGATGATGCTGGGAATACGAAACTTCCTCAGCACAATGGGAGCAATTAATATAATAAACAGCACCAGCGAAAAAATCGGTACCGGATCTTTCAACGGAAGTTGCAGATTCATGGACAATAAACTCAGGTGCATCATAGGGCTGTAATTTAAGGGAAATGTCTGCATGAACTATGCCGGAATATTGTAAATTTGTGGTACAATTCATCGTATGTCGGCGACTACTCCCTGGAAATTTGAAGAAAGCGAAACGGATGTATTGGAAGATCAGCCGTGGAATCTTATTGTGTGGAATGACGAAGTGAATACCTTTGACCATGTAATTGAAACCCTGGTCGACGTTTGTGGTCATTCCCATGAGCAGGCGGAGCAATGCGCCATGTTCATTCATTTCCAGGGAAAATATGCAGTGAAGAAGGGTTCCTTCGAAGACCTGGAGCCCCTGTGCACGGCCATTACCGACAGAGGTATCGGTGCTACCATCGAAGAATCCGTCAGGAGTTAATCGCCCCAATGCCCCTATTTGCATTAGATCAATCTCTCATCTTTCCCCCCGTAGACCTTTCGGAACCGGATGGCCTATTAGCTATGGGAGGAGACCTCTCTACCGAAAGGCTGCTGACCGCTTATAAAAGTGGAATATTCCCCTGGTATGAAGGGGACACCCCTTTGTGGTGGTGCCCCGATCCCCGGTTTGTACTGTTTCCAGGGGAGCTAAAGGTCAGTAAAAGCATGAAAAGCCTGCTCAGGAACAAGTCCTTTACATTTACCGTCAACCGCGACTTTGCATCGGTTATCCGGCAGTGTAAGCTGACGGCCCGGAAAGACCAGGACGGCACCTGGATCACAGACGAAGTGGAGCACGCATATATAAAGCTGCACAAGCTGGGATATGCACACAGCGCCGAAGTATGGGAAGGGACGGCGCATAGTGACGCCGACGTTAGTAGCTCCGTTCTCAGTGATACCGGCGTTGCGGAAGGCGCCAGGTTGGTTGGCGGTCTCTACGGTATCCGGATGGGTCACGTATTCTTTGGGGAAAGCATGTTCAGCAAAGTCAGTAACGCCTCCAAATACGCGTTCATTTCCTACGTGGAACAACTCGGGGCGGAAGGCGTAAAACTCATTGATTGCCAGGTATACACTGAACACCTGGAAAGCCTGGGCGCGCGTATGATCTCCCGTAAAGGGTTTATGGATTTGCTGAAGGAATGGCTGTAAGGCCCTCCTTCAAAGGATGGGCGCCTACGAAGAGGCGCCCGATATTTATTTCCCGAATTTCTTTTTCAATAGCGCCAACGCATCTTCTATACTCGCACTTTCCTTCGGCGCCTCTTCCTTTGCGGGCTTGTTGGATTGGCCAACGCCCTTGTGCTGTGCACTGCTTGCGGGCCTTTCGCCAGCCTGTCCGCGACTACCTCCGCGATTATCGCCGCCACCCTGCCGGCCTCCGCCTTTGGCAGCCTTTGCCCCTTCAGGATCTGCCTGCTTGATGGACAAGGAAATGCGCTTCCTTGCGATGTCTACCTCCAGCACTTTCACTTGCACGGCCTGGTTCAATTTCAAGGCCTCCGAAGGATCTTCTATATACTTATGGGAGATCTCCGAGACGTGTACCAATCCATCCTGCTTGACGCCAATGTCGATAAAGGCTCCGAACCGGGTGATATTGGTGACCATGCCCGGAAGGATCATTCCGCTGTGCACTTCATCAATGGAATAGATCTCGGCGAACTCGAATTGAGTGACTTCACTCCTGGGATCCAATCCCGGTTTCTTCAGTTCCGTGAGGATATCCTTTATCGTATGTTCCCCGAAAGTTTCAGTGACGTATTGCTTCACGGGGATTTGCCCGATCAGGGCCTGATTCCCCACCAGCTCCTGCACCGTGCTTTTCAAATCCTGGGCCATCCGTTCTACCAGGGAATAAGCCTCAGGATGAACGGCGCTTTGGTCCAGGGGATTATTACTGTCTTTCACGCGAAGGAAACCGGCGCATTGTTCGAAAGCCTTTTCACCCAGGCGGGGTACTTTCAATAATTCTTTGCGGTTATTGAACTTGCCCGCCTCGCTGCGGTACCGTATGATATTCTCTGCCAGGGAGGGCCCTATTCCGCTCACATAACTCAACAGGTGTTTGCTGGCCGTATTCAGGTTCACACCCACCTGGTTCACGCAGGAAATAACCGTCTGGTCCAGGCGTTCCTTGAGACGCACCTGGTTGACGTCGTGCTGGTACTGTCCCACTCCAATGCTTTTGGGATCGATCTTGACCAGTTCGGCCAGGGGATCCATCAACCTTCTTCCAATGCTGATAGCGCCGCGAACGGTGATGTCCTGTTGGGGGAATTCTTCCCGGGCGATTTCCGAGGCGCTGTAGATAGACGCCCCATCTTCATTCACCAGGAAAACAGGCAGGCCCAGTCCCAGTTTTTTGATGAACTGCTCTGTCTCCCTTCCCGCTGTTCCATCCCCGATGGCAAAGGCTTCCACCCTATATTGGTTGACCAGGTGGCGGACTTTGGCGCCCATCGCTTCGGCCCTGTTGGGTTCGTGCACATATATCAGGTCATTGATCAGCAATTCTCCTTTTTCATCCAGGCAAACCACCTTGCAACCTGTACGGTACCCAGGATCTATCGCCATGATCCGCCTGCCGCCCAAAGGACTGCTCAGCAGCAATTGGCGCAGGTTCTCTGCAAATACGTGGATGGCTTCTTCATCTCCCTTGGTTTTCAAAAGGGTCCTGAGCTCGCTTTCCAGGCTGGGTTGCAACAAGCGCCGGTACGATTCCTTTACCGCTTTCTTTACCTGCTCCCCTGACGGATTAGAAGACTTCACATATTGTTCTTCTATGGAAACCAGGGCCAGTTCTTCTTCAGGGGAAATGGCCACTCGCAGGAAGCCTTCCAGGAAACCCCTGAGTACCGCCAGGATACGGTGGCTGGGCACCGTGGAAACCAGTTCCTGGTAGTCGAAATAATCTTTGTATTTGATCGCTTCCTCTTCTTTGCCGGCGATGACCTTACTCTGCAAGGTCGCTTTCTGCTCAAACAGATGGCGCATCTTTGCCCTGACGCTGGCATCCTCATTGATCATTTCTGCAATGATGTCACGGGCGCCCTGTAATGCCTCTTCCGCATTCGTCACTTTTTCATTCAGGTAGCCGGCCGCCAATGCCGGTACGTCCGCCGGCTGCTGTTCCAATAACTGCAGGGCCAGGGGCTCCAAGCCATTTTCCCTGGCTGTTTGCGCCTTGGTTTTACGCTTGGGTTTATAAGGCAGGTAAATATCCTCGAGTTCAGCGAGCGTAGTGGCTTTATCCAGTCTGGCCTGAAGGGCCTCTGTCATTTTACCCTGCTCCGTTACCGTCTTTTCAATAAATGATTTTCGCTCGGCAAATTCCTGCAGGAACTTTGCCGTATCCTGCACCTGTTGGATCTGCACTTCGTCCAATGCGCCCGTCTTGTCCTTCCGGTAACGGGCGATAAAAGGGATCGTAGCCCCTTCTTCAAACAGGGCAAGCGTAGCTTCTACTTGTTGTATGCGTAATTGAAGTCTTGCGGCGACTTCTGATGCAAACTGTACCATAAATTATCAAGGTTCATGCTTGTAAGACCCCGCGAAAGTAAAGGGCTCCATTGAAAGAAAAATTTGGAATTTTCCAGGCGCACTACGAAAGCGTTAATTAGCCGCCGCCAGCTCGACCTTCTTGGCGGGCCAGCGTTGTATGTACCTGTAAATGAGCCCACGGATATAGTCGTGATCCGGATAAGGCGTCAGGAAGCTTTTTAATTCGTCTACGTGTTCTATGGTGACCCCTTTGGGCAAATATCCCATGCCATAGAAGCGCCCGTGTTCCATCAGGATGCAGGCAGCCGCACCTTCATCTCCCTGAGGCGCCAGTGTCTTTTCCACAATGGCAAACGTAGGAAGGCTCCCCCTGAGAAAGGATACGGCGTTCATTACCCGTTGGTTGTACACCACCGGCGATTCGCCCTTTTCCTCGGGGAGTGAGGGCCCGTTCGTGCGGTCCAGGAAACACATCCGGGGGCAAAGTTCAAACTGCTGTATCATCTTGCGCAGCATTGACTGTCCCTCGACGAGGAGGTTAAAAGTATAAACGGGTTCCAGGTGGCGTTTCTTAGCCTCGATCACCAGCCTGAGAAATCCCTTGATGTCTTCGAATACGTAAAGGCTATAGGCCTCTACGGGACCTTTATGGGCATAATTGAAAATGGGCCATAAGCGCCTTATCTCCGCGTGTTCCAATATAAATGCCATCAGCTCCGATCCGCATACCTGGTACGTAACTTCGTGGATATGACTGAGGAAAGACTGTCTTTTGGCTCCATCGTCGTTCCCGGCAAAATGCCCCAGAACACGCTTCTTAAGATTGTTCGCCTTCCCCACATAGACCACCTTTCCCTGGGCATCATGAAAATAATAGACACCAGGCGAGACCGGCAATTTCTGGATGAGCGCCTCAGAAAGGTGGGGCGGCAATTGCTGTTCCTGGTTCTTCCCTTTCAGCATGGCGGTCACGTGCCCACCGGAATCCTCTTTCAGGATGCGATGCAGCACTTGGGCGGTAGCGGCGGCATCCGCACCTGCCCGGTGGTGATTTTCCATCACAACACCCAACTGGCGCGTCAACTTACCCAGGCTGTACCCCGCGAGCCCGGGAAACACTTTCCTGGACAAGCGCACGGTACACAGTTTCTTAGCATCCAGTCCGAATCCCGCATGACGCAGGTGATGTTGCACAAAGGAATAATCAAAATTGACGTTATGGGCTACAAAGATCTTGCCCTGCAAAAGCTCGAATATACGCGGCGCGACTTCCTCAAACAGAGGCGCCTCCGCCACCATGCGGTCGTTGATGCCCGTCAGTACCTGGATAAAAGGGGGAATAGGCTGTTCAGGATTGACAAGGGTTTCATAGCTGTCAATGATCCGGCTACCGTCTGTAATGACGATACCAATTTCGGTTATGCCATGTTCACTGGCATGACTTCCCGTCGTTTCAATATCAACAACTGCATAAAGCATACTTCTTCACAATGTGCAAATGTACCATAAAACACCGAAAGGTCTTTATCGCGATCCTTCATGCCCGTCTACCCCCGGTTTGCCGTAGGTGTCCAGACCTTTCGGCGCGGCGTCGGACGGCCTGGCAGCAGACGGCGATGCCGGCGTGACCCCTTCCGGCACTGACCGGACATAAATATCCTGCCCGGGGTTGGCCAGGTCGATCTTTTCCCTGGCAAAGGCGCTATTGAGCTCTGCAATGATATTGTGTGTAAGGCCACCCGTATTTCCCAGGTCTTCCGCCCAGAAAAGCAATTGGAATTCTACCCAGTTCCCTCCAAAGCCGCTGATCAGCACGGAAGGCCCCGGGCTGGTCATGATGTCATCGTGCCCTTTCAATACGCCCCTGATCAGGTCCGTGACTTTGGAAACGTCCGCTTCTCTGATGACGCGGACCCGGAGTTCTACGCGCCGGTTGCGATTGCTGAGGGTCCAGTTCGTCAGGTGCTGAGACAGCAGATCCCCGTTGGGAATAATAATATCCGCCCCTTCAAAATTCGAAATCTTGCTGGCCCTGATGCCGATCTCCTTCACAATCCCCGACTTGCCCGCCACTTCAATCTGGTCCCCTATCTGTATGGGCCTTTCAAAGGCCAGGATGACGCCGGATACCAGGTTATTTACAATATTCTGCATACCAAAACCAATACCCACACCCAAGGCTCCTATGATAAAGGAGATCTTTTCAATCGGAATGCCTGCGGCGCCCACCGCGATCAGGAAGCCGATGGTCAGTATCCCCAATCGTCCCAGGAGGGCGATCGTCCCGATATTCCGCCTTTTACCGCTGCTATTCTGGCTGCCCTGACCAAACAGGAAGTTGATAAATTGCGACAGGAAAGAAGATATCCATAGGATAAGCAGGAAGACAAATACACTTCCGAAACTGAAGGAAATACTCCCCAGATTACGCTGCTTCGAGATAAAATCAGTCGCCAGGTCATAGAGGGGCTCAAATACGCTCATATTCCTGGCCAGCAGGAACAACCAGAAAATGCCCGTTAATAAACGCAGGAAATATTGGAACCGTTTCTGTAATTCATCGAAGTTTAAGAAAGCGGAAAAGCGGCTATCCTTGTAGGCTTCGGACTGCAGGTAAATGACTTCTAGCACGATGGTGGAAGACACCCACAAGGTCGCTGCGTATACCAGGCTGTGGATCCCACTCAGCCCGAATAATTTTGAAAGCGTTGTCCTCCCGGCCATATTGAATAACAGGGACAGCAAAGACATGCTCAGTGTCAGTATCACCAGGGGCCTCAGTATCGGAGGAAAGACGATCCCCGCGAATAAATTGCCCTTAAAACGCAACAACCGTATGCAAAATACAATCCCCATGGCGGACCCTGCCAGTAACAGCCACCTTTCTCCAAAGGCCGTCTCCCCCAGCAGATCATCTAGTGTATAACCGATCCAGAGGATGATGAGCCAAACACCTAATTTCTTGCCTTCCCGGGTCAGGTAAGGGTATAGCAGGAAACTGATCCCGATCAATTGCAACAACCCTGTAAAGTGCAGGTACGACATCGGAATATTGCTTTCCAGGAAAGCCCCGAAAGTCATCACCAGCACGATGCTGGCCACGATCGTACTGCGCGTCAGGAAATGTACCGGCGCCAGGGAAATTTCGACATGCTCTTTGCGCTTTACTTTCCGGAGGTTGATCAGGCACCAGACGATCAGCAATACTAATATGACCACGTTAATACTGCGCGTATCCCAGGTACTGGCCATATAGATGCCCACCACCCGCACGGCGCGGGTAAAGGATTCAGAAAAATCTTCCCACAAATTGCTTTTATATTCCTTTTTGGTAACTCCCCATAATTCCGACTCTTCCCTGTTCCATATCTCGCGCTTGACTTCTTTAATCCGGTAATTGATCCCATCCACCATGTCTGTGGCCTGAATAAAGGCAGATTCGACCCTGTTCTGGAGTTGGCCGATCTGGGTGAACCCCAGCCGTTGGAGCGTATCCAACTGCTTGTATTTTATGTCTATATCCCGGAGTTCTCCCACGGCCAGTTTGAACAGTGAAGAATCCGAAGGCAGTGTCTTCACCGTAGTATCGTCCACAATTTTTTCCACGGCCCCCCTTATATCATCCATCTGAGAGGAATATCCCATCAGCGTTTTCTGCCAATTCTTTAGGTCGTCAATGTTTTCCTGCATCAGCACCAGGGAGCTATTGAGGCTGCGCAGGTTCATGCGCCTGCCCTTGGTGTCCAGGTATTTCCTGAAGGCAGGGATGGTTTTCTCCACCCTGGGGAGGTTGGCCGCGATCTCCATCGTATCCAGGCCATGCTGATAGAAAGCAGTGATGTGATTGATGGCCAGCGACAGTTTTTCCTGTTTATTGATCAGGTATTGAACCACTGTATCCGAAGCCCCGGACACCCGTATCGTGGAATCACTCTGGTCGATCTGGTCCAGTATTCTTTGTTGCAGGGGGACCATTGGCTTTTTGTGCTGGCCCGCAGCGGGAAGGTGGAAAAGGAATACAAACAGCCCCAGGATAGCAGTAAAAACCTTGCCGGAATAGGCATATCGTTTCCTTTTCGGAGCCATGCAGGTGAATTTTGGACAAACCTACGTCAAAATGCCAGATCGACTTTACGGACAATCCTTATTTTTGCAGTCCATGGAACTGAGCAAGAACTATATTCCTTCGCAGGTAGAAGACAAATGGTACCAATATTGGCTGGATAAACGGTATTTCAACAGCAAGCCAGACGGGCGTAAGGCCTTCACAGTGGTCATCCCGCCTCCGAACGTCACCGGCGTACTCCACATGGGGCATACCTTGAACGAAACCGTTCAGGACATCCTCGTGCGCAAAGCCCGTATGACCGGTTTTAATGCCTGCTGGGTGCCCGGCAGTGACCATGCCTCCATCGCCACCGAGACCAAAGTCGTTAATATGCTTCAGGAAAGAGGCATACAGAAAAGCGACCTGACGCGGGAAGCCTTCCTGGAGTACGCCTTTGAATGGAAGGAAAAGTATGGGAATATCATCTACCACCAGATCAAAAAGCTGGGCTGCTCCGTAGACTGGGACAGGGTTTCCTTTACCATGGACGACCATTACTATAAGGCTGTCATCAAAGTTTTCATAGACCTGTATGGTAAAGGCCTCATTTACCGGGGGGCCCGCATGATCAATTGGGATCCCAAGGCCAAAACTGCCCTCAGTGACGAGGAGGTAGAGTACAAGGAAACCCAGGGCAAACTCTATTACGTGCAATATTCCTTGCTGAACCCGGATAGCACAGCCAACGGCGAACTGATCACCATCGCCACCCAACGCCCTGAAACCATCATGGGCGATACCGCCATTTGCGTGAACCCCAACGATGAACGCTATATTCACCTGAAGGGCTGCTTTGCTCTCGTTCCCCTCGTTAACCGGCAAATACCCATCATATTTGATGATTATGTAGACCCTGCGTTCGGTACCGGCGCGCTAAAGGTGACGCCCGCCCACGATATCAATGACTACAACCTGGGGCTCAAACACCAGCTGCCCGTTATCGATACCCTGAATGAAGACGGAACCCTGAGTGCTGCCGCAGAAGTATTTGTAGGTACAGATCGCTTCAAGGCCCGGAAACTGGTCGTTCACGCCCTGCAGGAACAAGGCTTGCTGCTAAAAGAAGAAATGCACGATACCCGTGTCGGCTATAGCCAGCGCAATCCGGACACTGTGGTAGAGCCCCGCATTTCCACACAGTGGTTCGTGAAAATGAAAGAGCTGGCAGGCCCCGCGCTTACAGCCGTTGAAAGTGGTGACATCCGTATCCATCCCGGCGATAAGTTCCTGGCCACCTACAAATATTGGCTGGAAAATGTCAAGGATTGGTGCATCAGCCGCCAGTTATGGTGGGGCCAGCAGATTCCGGCTTTTTATGCACCAGACGGCTCCTTTGAAGTAGCTGAAACGGCTGAGGAAGCGCATAAGCTATTCCTGACGAAAATTGCCCGTAACGGGAGCCTGCCCCTGGACGCGGTAGAGCGTGCCAACGCATTGGGAACCTTGGGGCCCGCATTGGAAGACCTCCGCCAGGATGCCGACGTGCTGGACACCTGGTTCTCCAGTTGGCTCTGGCCCATGGA
>Ga0302312_10002806_pt1 | contig 10003 bp, 9 predicted proteins | sample III_Palsa_N2_1_FD_200529 | JGI IMG/M metagenome (GOLD analysis project Ga0302312, IMG submission 200529) | Peat permafrost microbial communities from Stordalen Mire near Abisko, Sweden - III_Palsa_N2_1 | ecosystem: Environmental > Terrestrial > Soil > Palsa > Peat permafrost | place: Sweden...
TCTCGTCTCCCGGAGAATCCGGGAGCCAGTGATAGAACCCGTACCCCGCCGCAGCCGCCCCGGCAGCGACAGCAAACGAACGCCGCGTGTAGCTGCGCGACTGGGCCAGCACCTCCGCATCAGCGGCCTTGCCCGCCACCTGCTTCGAGAGCACGTCATCTGCGTCACCGGGATCAACTGGCCGCTGCTCACCCTGCGGCACTGGCTCCGGCCCGCTCGCAGGATCAACACTCTTAGCTACCGACTTGCTCTCCTGCTGCTCGCTCTCCTCCGGCATGCCCGAGTCGTGCCGGTCGTCAACCATGTCGTCGCTCATCGCCAGTGGCTCCGTTCCGCCTCGATGGAGGGCGCTTCGACACGCACCACCTCGCGGCCGCTGACCATCGATCGAAAGTTGTTCCATCCGGCGAGCACCACCTGCGCCACGTGCACGCCGAAGAACCCGAGGAAGCCGATCGTCACGCAGAAGTGCAGCCAGCGCGCCATCTCGTAGCCGCCGCACAGCGCGGTTAGCCAGTGCGCCTGTGTCGGCTTGTAGATGGCGAAGCCTGTCAGCAGCATCAACGCACCCATCATGATGCACGAGGTGTAGGCGATGCGCTGCGCCCCGTTGTACTTTGTCTGTGGCGGAAGGCCCTTGCGCAGGTGCAGATCGACGAGTGTCACCTGTATCGCATCAACCAGGCTCCGTCTCTGTGGCAGCAGAAGTCGCCACTCGCCTGATATCCATGTGTACAGCACCCATGCAATACCGTTGAGCGCAAAGACCCACATGAAAAAGAAGTGGTAACCGAGACCCTCGGTCACGTGATACGGCACGTGCACGCGGTAGACGCGGTGCGGGTGCTGATATGCGTTGTCGGAATCGTTCCAGTAGATGAGAAGGCCACTCCAGATCATGGTGAACAATACCGGGAAGTTGATCCAGTGCATCCAGCGTATGGCCAGAGGGTGCTTCCTCTCAAGCCGAATACTGACCTGAGGTGTTGTGGGAACCGTCTCGTCGATAGCAGCAATATTCATGCGTTCCTCAGAACCATTAGGTCTCTGACCTCTTCCTCCGTAAAGCGAGGCGTGATGTGCTGAGGGCAGTTCCAGTCGAAGGCTTCGATGTGGATCACCAAGGCTCGTTCGGGTAGAGCATTGGGTTCGGAGGTCCGAAGTCTTGCAAGCAATTGCAAAGCCTCTTCATTACCTTCGAAGATCTTGGTTCGCCCTAGAATTTTGAGTCGCTGTTGACCCACGTAATCCATCAGGAAAAGTGCCACTCTTTCGTCGTGCTGTAAGTTCCCGAGGCTGATGTATTGTTTGTTCCCTCTCAGGTCTGCAAAGCCGATCGTTTGGTCATCCAACACGCGTAGAAACCCCTTAGGCCCACCGCGAAACTGGATGTACGGCCATCCAGTTTCGCTCACGGAGGCCATGTAGAAACCATCGCGCGCTTCAATAAACTCTCGCTCGTCCTCGCTCAGCCGACTGCCTGGTTCTCCGTTTTCTTCTATCCGATGGTATTGTCGTCGACTGCCGTGGAGTTCTTGCTGCTTCTTCACGAGCGGTGTAAACGCGATTTTTGCAAATTGGCGTCCCATGTTTGGTCTCCATGCACCTATGGCACGGTCAGCTCCCGGACATTTAGGCCTTGGGTGCGACCCTTGCCTCGTAAAACGTGTGCATGTGGCTGGAGATGTAGCCGAGGCAGTCCTCTACCGCGAAATGTCCGGCACTGAGCCGATGCATCTCTGCTTTCGGCAGATCGGGAAGATAAGCCTCCCCACCTTCCGGAGTAAAGAAGATATCGCCTTGGGCCCAAAAGATAATTGTCTTCGGCTGATGTTCTTTCAGGAACGCTTGCCACTTCGGATAAAGAGCGACGTTGGTGCGGTAGTCATAGAACAAGTCCATTTGGATCCGATGTGCATTCGGGCGCTGGAGAGATGCGAAGTCCGAGTTCCAATTGTCCGGGCTGATCAGCTCGGGAAGGGTAGATCCCTGTAGGTAGATCGCCTTGACTGTGTCGAGCGCGAGCAACCCTGCGACTGCGGCCTCCGAAGCCGGAGTCCGTTCCTTCCAAAGATCCCCTCGCAGACTTCCCCATGCCGCGGTGAATCCGATCTCATAAGCGTTTGTGTTCTGAATGATCAACCATTCAAGAGCGCTGGGGTTTTTCGTGACAATCCGAAAGCCAACGGGTCCGCCGTAATCTTGGACATATAGGCCATATCGATCGAATCCCTTCTTCTCCAAAAAGCCTTCTACGACCTCGGCAAGTTTATCGAACGTGTAAGAGAACTTGTCGGGGTCTGGATAAGCGCTATCGCCGAAACCCGGATAGTCCGGAGCGATTACATGGAAGCGATCCGCGAGAGCCGGAATAAGGTTGCGATACTGATGCGATGAGGATGGAAAGCCGTGAAGCAGAACAAGCTTTGGGTTGGAGGCATTGCCTGCCTCTCGATAGGCGATGTTGAGTCCATCTACTTCAATCGACTTATAGGCAACCGTCTCCGGGCCGATGGTAGGGGTGTATGTCGATGACATATTGTTTTCTCCGTTGCTCTGACAAGCTCAAGTGGGGCCACTTCAACCATGCAATAGGCAAATTGCTGAACAGGCGTAATACATGCGCTGTTCAAAGCGCCGACGTTCACACACTGATTTGAGCACGGTCGCTACCAGAAGTAACGCCGTTTGTTGTGATACCTACTATCAGAGATCCTGATAGTACGAATCGGTGGTACGCTGCTTTCATATGCAATTGCGTCATCTCAGATACTTTTGCGCGGTTGCTGAGCATGGTAGTTTTACGACGGCCGCACGGCAGTTGAACGTCTCCCAATCTGGGGTTAGTGGGCAAGTACACGATCTCGAAAAGAAGATTGGCGTCGTGCTTTTCCAACGCAATCAGCGTGAGCTGACACTCACTCCTGAAGGAACTATCTTCTTTCATGAGGCGCGAGAGATTCTGATTCGGGCGGATCGAGCCGTCGAATTAGTCCGCAGGTCATCCCAAGGTGTGTCCGGAACGCTGACGGTTGGGCTCTGCGGGCCCGTCACTGCTGCGTTCCTTCCGAAACTGATCCGAAGATTCCGCAAACAATTTCCCGGTGTCTCGCTGGCATTGCGAGAGCTCCTTCCATCCGAACAGATTGAAGCACTCCTCAATGGCGATCTTGATATTGCATTTACCCGCGGAATTCCTGCAGGCTCAAAGCCATTTGTCGGTCACGAGCTTCTTGTCAGAGAGCCGTTAGTAGTTGCCCTACCAAAGGAGCACCCTCTCGCCGGCGAAGAGACAATCGCATTGAATAAGCTTGCGAAAGAGCGGCTGATTATATTCAGTCGCGATGGCGCGCCAGAAGTATTCGATGCAATTGTGGCGGTATGCAAGAAGGCAAAATTCTCGCCCAGGATCGGAGACACACCTCGTGCTTGGCAGTCGATATTGACCATGGTGGAAGCCAATGAGGGTGTTGGGCTTGTTCCTTCATGCGTTCAATATCTGCGCTCCACTGACGTCGTTTTTCGGCCGCTGGCGGATAAGCGTTGCAAGGTAGACGCGATATTTGCATGGCGTCGCCACGAGGGCAGCGCGGTCACAGACGCGTTTCTAGCGCTGCTGCGTGCAAAGCGCACAGAACTTGAGCGTGCCAACGAGCGTTCATGAAGCCGTCTGTCGGGGCCGGAGTGGTGCGAGTTGGCCCATCCTTTCGTTCACTTGCCGACGAACGCGCGGTTGTGTCATGCCCATCGCTCACTTCTAGAATCGATTTGCAAGGGAGAATGAGATTGCAACGATATCTGCTCATAGCAATTGGCGGTGCGCTTGGGTCAATCGCCCGGTATGAGGTTGGCGCTCTTGCCGCAGAGCGGTTCGGAATGCGCTTTCCAGTGGGTACGCTTGTCATCAACATCAGCGCTTGCTTACTGATTGGTTTCTCCGTGGAATTCCTTAATCGACACGCAAATATCGATCCGGCTTGGCGCTATCTCGTTCCCGTAGGATTCATCGGGGCCTACTCCACATTCTCGACATTCGAGTGGGAGATATGGAGGGACTTTACTTCGGGAGCGTTCTGGATTGGTGTGCTTTATATGGTGGTGAGCCTTGTGGCAGGGCTATTGGCGGTCGCGGTCGGGTCTGCCATAGCGCGGTCAGCGGCATAGATGTAACAGGGTTCCGTTGACTTGAAAGAACCGGATCCAATTCCAAATGCTGCAATGGGACCCGCACATTGGAGCAGGTTGATTTGGTATACCCCACTTTACGTAGAGTGGGGGCGTAAACGCGCCATCAGACATAAGAGTTGTACGGTGGCAATTTCGATGAAAAAAAAGCGAAACGGTCAGACGAGGCTCGCCTAGGCAGTGGCCTTGTGGAAAGTGAGATAGGAAACGTGGACATGATGAACCGCACTCGAGAGTTTATCCGGACGGTCCCAAAAGCTGAGCTCCACATGCATCTGGAAGGCTCGCTGGAACCGGAAATGCTCTTTAGGCTGGCCGAGCGCAATAAGATCCCGTTGCGGTGGTCCTCTGAGGAAGCTCTCCTTGCCGCTTATGAATTCGCAAACCTTGAGGATTTTCTAGCCCTCTATTTTGAGGGCTGTCGCGTTCTCGTAACGGAGAAAGACTTTTACGATGTGACGGCAGCTTATCTTGCCAAAGCCAAGGAACAGAGCGTCCGCCGAGTAGAGCTGTTTCTTGGACCGCAGAGTTTTACCGAGCGCGGCGTGCCGCTCGGAGCCATCATGGACGGTGCGCTTGGTGCAATCGCGGACGCGCAGTCCAGCAGCGCGATAAGCGCCGCATATATTCTAAGCGTCCATCGTCACAGGCCCGTAGAGGACGCCCTACACCTGCTCGAGTCGATTGGGCCATGGTCCGAACACATTGTAGGGGTCGGCATGGGCGGCCCGGAGATGGGATACCCCCCAGGGAGGTTCCGGCCTTTCTACCTCGAAGCCAAGGCGCTGGGATACAAAACTACGGTCCATGCCGGCGAAGAAGGTCCCCCTGCCTACATTCGGGAAGCGTTAGACATACTGTCGGTCGATCGGATCGACCACGGGGTTACCGCCTGCCACGATGACGCCCTGATGAAGCGACTTGCCGCTGAGCAGACGCCCCTTACAGTCTGTCCGTTATCCAATCTCCGCTTGAAGGGTGTTCCATCGCTTGAGGCTCACCCTCTAAAGATAATGCTCGATCGTGGACTACGAGTGAGCGTCCACTCCGACGATCCGCCTTACTTTGGGGGCTACGTCAATGAGAATCTCCAAGCCTGTTGCACGGCCATGCGTCTATCTGCGGAGGATATTGCCGCTCTTGCGCGTAATAGCTTCCTTGGTTCCTTTGCCCGCCGGATGAGATTCTGTGCAATGTAGATGCCGTCAATCGTCACCTGGATTTGTTTCTGGCCGAACGTTAATACTGCAAAGCCGGTCTCTATCTACCGGTCATCATGCCAGAGGCCTTGGTGGACGAGACATGTGAATACAAAGGTCAAATATGGTCATCCCAGGAGCGTTCAGGCGAAGCGAGCGTCGTGTGCGTCTTGACAACAGATAAACCTGCGGCGATTCGCAAGGTTATGTCCGACGGCCCAGCGTACAGCGGTCATACGGGCCCAGTCCTGTCAGAAGTAAGGCTGTATGTTTCGATATCAACCATCAGAACTGGCGATAGCACCACGACGGTGGTATTCTGCTTTACTATGGAGCTTCGTCATCTCAGATACTTCTGCGCTGTTGCTGAGCACAGAAGTTTCACGACCGCCGCAAGGCAGCTAAATGTCTCCCAGTCAGGCGTCAGCGGACAGGTGAGAGACCTCGAAAAAGAGATCGGCGTTAGTCTTTTCCGACGCAATCAACGTGAAGTAACACTTACTCCTGAAGGGTCTATCTTCTTCCATGAGGCGCGTGAGATTCTGATTCGCGCGGACCGGGCCGTCGAATTGGCCGTCAGATCATCTAAGGGGATGTCGGGGACGCTCACAGTCGGGCTCTGCGGCCCTGCTACGGCAGTATTTCTACCGAAGCTTATCCAGAAGTTCCGCAAACACCTTCCTGGCGTTACGGTTGCACTGCGAGAGTTGAACACTTCAGAACAAATTGACGCTCTTCTCAATGGCCATATCGATATCGCTTTCACCCGCGGCATCTCTGTGGAATCCAAGGCACTCCTCAATCACGAGTTTTTTTTGAGTGAACCTTTGGTTGTGGCCTTGCCAAAAGGACATCCTCTCGCCCGCGAGCAAGCCGTCGCCTTGAATCAGCTCTCAAAAGAGCGCCTGATCCTTTATTTCCGCGAGGGATCGCCAGAGGTGTTCGACTCCATCGTGGCGATGTGCAAGAAGGCAAAGTTTTCACCAAGGATTGGAGACACACCGCGTTCTTGGCAGTCCATTCTGACTATGGTTGAAGCTGGCGAGGGCGTAGGGATTGTTCCTGCTTCCGTGCAATACCTGCGCTCCGATGATGTTGTCTATTGCCCCCTGAAGGATAAGCGTTGCAAGGTGGACGCGATCATCGCGTGGCGTCGACATGAGAGCAGCAAAATCATGGACAGCTTCTTAGACCTTCTGCGCGCTAGGCGCGACGAAATGAAACGAGCTAATCCGTAGTTATGACGTGCGATTTCGGTTTGTGATGAACGTCCGTTCGTGGATTGAAGTCCTAGCCCCCCAGTTGTCCTACGTGGCATGGCGCACTCAAGCCGAGGACTCTTTACTACGCTCCCGCTGCATTCGCCAATCGCAATGCTTCCAAGGTCGAGTTTGGTTCCGCTGCGAAGCTATTTCGATGGTCTGCGAGATATCGGTGCACGTCTGAGATCACCACAGAACCTTCACCCACCGCGCTCGCCACCCGCTTGACCGACGCCGATCTAACATCCCCGACGGCAAACATTCCCGGCACACTCGTCGCATAGGGAGTTCCATTAAAACCTTCCGCTCCGCCGGTGATAACAAAGCCCTTTTTGTCGAGTTTTACCGTTCCGTACAACCACCCCGAATTTGGCTCCGCACCGATCATTACGAACACGCTTCCAACGCGTTTCCGTGTGGTCTCGCCGGTTCTACGATTTGCCCACGTGACCCACTCTAGCCCCGCATCGCCCTCCAAGCCCACGATCTCCGATCCCGTGTAGAGCGTGATGTGAGACGAACTTTCGATACGCGATATCAGATACTGCGACATCGTGGTCGCTAGCGAGTTGCCACGCACGACGTAGTGCACATGCCTTGCTATGCCAGAAAGAAACACGGCTGCCTGTCCAGCGGAGTTTCCCCCTCCCACGACAATCACTTCTTTGTCGCGGCACAACACGCCTTCCATCGAGGTCGCAGCGTAGTAGATTCCGCGATTCTCGAACTCCGCGTAATTCTGAACTGAAAGTTTCCGGTACTGCGCCCCGGAAGCAACCACAACAGCGCGAGAGCAGACGGGAATCCCACCTGCCAGCGTCAGTTTGTGTATCCCATCCACCTGCTCCGCCGTCACGACCTGCCTAGAAATTGCAAACCGCACACCGAACTTCAAAGCCTGCAGTTGCGCGCGGCTCGCCAGTCTCTGCCCAGAGATGCCAGTCGGGAACCCGAGGTAGTTTTCAATCTTCGAACTGGTTCCCGCCTGCCCACCAGGCGCAATTCCTTCGATCACAATAGTGCAGAGCCCTTCTGAAGCTGCATACACAGCCGCCGCAAGGCCCGAAGGCCCGGCGCCCACTACGATCACGTCGTAAATCATCCTAGGATCGGGGAGTTCCGTGATGCCGAGTTCATCAGCGAGTTCCGCAATCGTGGGCCGGTACAACGTACGTCCATCGTAGACGGTTACCGCTGGGAATCCTTTTTTCGAGGTTCGCGCCGAGCCGCCTAACAGATCCTGCTCAACCGGCACCTCGGATATCGGCGGTTCCACCACCCGGTGTGGATAGTTATTGCGGACGAGGAACCTCTGCAACTCCGTCGTCTCCGAATCCCCAATATTGCCAAGAAGTACCACGCCGGCGCTTTCTTCGCCGATGATGCCTATCCTTCGCCACACCGTCGCAGAAGCAATAAGGTTCGCGATATCACCTTCAGACCGCATCAAACGCTGCAACTCATCCCTAGAAATCCTCAAGAGTCGACTTTCCACCAAGGTTCGCGCTTCAACCAGAGAGCCCTGTGAGGTCAGGAGATTTAACTCCCCCAGAAATGCGAGACTCTGCTGACGGGCGAACACCTTCGCCTCGCCATTCCCAGCAGGCAGGCAAGCATGCACCTCGCCTTCCAGCACCACAAACAGATCCACCTTCCGCTCGCCATATGTAAAAAGCACCACATCTGCCGGAAAGTTTTCTTCGTGCCCGTAAGCACGCATGCGATCCACCATATCTTCGGTCAGCTTCTGGAACGCCAAGTCGGCTCTGAAGTCCGGCGTCCATGCATTGTTTTCGATCATTACTTGGTCTGCCATGCTGCTCCTCCCCTCGAATGTTGGCAGGCTCCGCAACAGTGCTTGCGGTCGAGATTGTGCTCTTCAAGTGAAAGCCACCCAATGGAGGCGCAATTCGAGAAGTGCAGCAATGGCACAACAGTACTGGAGGCGCGCAGCTTAACCCTGAAAGCACAGTACACCATTCGTGCCATCGCTAGTTCTGATAGCTGCTAGCAGAACAAACCGCGATACTTCTGACACTGACCATGCTCAAATCGAGAGGTGTGAGACGGTCGACGACCAAGGCTTTTGAGCGTCCGGCCACGACACCTGGCTCGTTGTCCCCACGATGCCACTCTTTGAGAGTGGTAAGCGTTGGGCGGTAAAGCCGCGATTAGGTGCGACTGAATGTAACGAATATCAATTGCAGAAGAGAGGATCTGTCCAAATGGCTAAGTTCGCGTTGCTCGTTGAGTTGAAAGCAAAACCAGGGAAAGAATCGGAAGTAGAGGCCTTTCTGGAGAAGGAAGCATCACTCGTAAGAAAAGAACCAGGGACGTTGTCGTGGCACGCAGCGAAGATCGAAGGTGAGCCCGGAGTCTATCGAGTGTTCGACACCTTCGATACTGAAGAGGCTCGCGATGCCCACTTGAACGGTGAGGCTGGACAGGAACTTGTGGACAAGGCGGACGAGCTATTTTCTCCCGCTCCAAAGGTTTCTAAGCTTCAGATTGTTGCCCAGAAGTAGGGGTCCTGGGGTGGCGTTCCGTGGTGAGACAAACTTCGTTGGATCGCAGGTCTCGATATGTTCTTTGCGTCCATAGGTGGTGTCGTTACGGAACGCTGCCGAAGTTCTTCGATGACAAGTATCAACAAGGAAGACCCAAGGGCTCAGTGACGCTTGGTCTAACGAGAAATCAAGATGCATGCACGACCAATTAGCGCTTCGGAGCCAATATAAGCACAAGGGAGATTGTTTATGTCACTCGCACAAACGCTTGCGGAATTACGGGACAAGTTCGCGAAGATTCTTCCGGAGAGTGCTACCGCCGTTATGGAAGGTCACATCGAATTCCTTCGCAAGAGCGGCGCCATAGATCAGATCCTCAAGCCCGGTGCGAAAGCGCCGACGTTCACGCTGAAAAACCAGCACGACGAAGACATATCGTCTGCTGATTTGATCAAGCGGGGCCCCCTTGTGGTGAGCTTCACGCGCGGGAGTTGGTGCCCCTTTTGCTCGGCAGAGGTACGTGCTCTCAACGAAGCGTACGACCAGTTTCGGGAAGCTGGTTTCGAACTCGTTGTTCTTTCTCCGCAAAGTCTCGACAGAACTCGAAAGCAGGCTACGGCCGGCAAGTTGAAGTTCAGCTTGCTAGTGGACACAAATAACGAGATTGCCAAGGCCTTTGGGTTGGTCTACACCTTCCCTGAGGATCTTAAGAATGTTTACAGCAGCGTACTCAACCTGGATATTCAGGCGATAAACGAGGCTAGTAGCTGGCAACTCCCAATCCCCGCGCGCTTCGTCATCGACGGGAACGGTGTTATCAGCGATGTAAAAGCAGATCCGGACTATCGTT
>Ga0302312_10002809_pt1 | contig 10000 bp, 6 predicted proteins | sample III_Palsa_N2_1_FD_200529 | JGI IMG/M metagenome (GOLD analysis project Ga0302312, IMG submission 200529) | Peat permafrost microbial communities from Stordalen Mire near Abisko, Sweden - III_Palsa_N2_1 | ecosystem: Environmental > Terrestrial > Soil > Palsa > Peat permafrost | place: Sweden...
GTGGTTCAGTTCCAAACCCAGTGGTGTGAAACGAAATTCGGGCCGATCCCCCACGACTCAGCCCCGTGCTCCGCTTGGAAAAGTTTGTCGCATTCTTGCCGCAAAGAGCGCCGGTTTTGCCGGTTTTTCCAATTTATAACGCCCTTGCCATCTATAACTTAGCGAGATAGCTACTCCATGGCATGGAAGGGGCCACGTGTTACATATGCCGTTACGCGGCGACTCAATCGAGGGACCATCTTTCAAAGGGGAATTACGAGCAGATTCTTAATGTTTCGGGCCTTCGCAATTACGCGAATCTATCTGGGATGCAGATCAGTCGGTCATGCTGATCTCCGAATACTGCGTGAATCTTGCCGCCTTAAATGCTGTTTCGAGGGGGGAGCTTCTTTCTCCTCACGCGATGGATCTGGCTTTCTCCACGCCAGTTTGACGGAGGCGGAAAGTTGCTCCTGTCGGGCCTTGCAGAAGGGCGCGTAATGTCTCTCTGTAATCTTCACGCTGGAGTGGCCAAGCAGCAGCGAAACTTGATCGAGCGGCACGCCTGCGAGCAGCAGCTCCACCGCGAAGGTATCGCGGAACATATGAGGGTGGCATCGTTTCGGTGTGCCATCGGGCTTCTGAATGTTCGCCAGCTTGAAGAGCTTCCAGTAGGACCGTTGGAACCCCTTCGCGGCGCTGCGCGGATCGCCGTTGCCCGACCAGAAGAAGTAGGCAGGGTGGGAGTTCGGCAGCGCCTGCAGCGCTTCACCCACTTCGTCGGGGATGACGACGTTGACTGGCGTCCCCGTCTTTGCGCGATACAGGAAGATCTGATGGTCGCCATTCTCATTCTTCGAGAGTCTCTCGCGTTCGAGAGATGTGGCATCAAGAATCGACAACCCCGACCAGCGCATGAGCAATGTGAGTACCCGCATGCGGAGGGCACGGTGCTCGTTATCGTTGCCGCCGCCGTACTCGTACTTGTCGGTCGCCGCGATGATCTTCCGAAACTCCTCCGCGCGGAAGTAATCGGTCGGCACCACATCCGGCGTCTTCGGCTTCTTGAGCGCATCCATCGGATTCTTGCGGAGCATGTCGTTCGCGACGCAGAAGGCGAAGAAGGAATGGATCCGCTCATGCTTGCGGTGGGTAGTCGCCTCGCCGTTGTTCCAGGAGGAGCGAAACTCGGTCAGATCAATTGGCAGGATCTGGTCGAGATGAACGAACTTCCGTGCCTCGCAGAAGGGAAGGAACTGGCGTTCCAGAATCGTCCGTGACTTCTTCCGTGACGAGACTTCAAGTCCGCGTGCCTCCTCATCTTCGAGGCACATCCGGATGGCGTCCTTGACGCTTGTCCGGCGGGTCTTCTGTTCGTCGACACGCGTGGGATCCGCTTCGGCTTCCTTCTGCCGCGCAACCCGCTCGGCCTGCTCCCAGCTTCGCGTGCCCGCTGACTCGCGAACGGTCGCGCCATTGGGCAGCACGCCCCGGAGCCACTTAGGGCAGCGGCAGCGCCGCCATTGAGAGTTGTCAGAGTGAGCGCAGTCAGCGGAGTGACGGGTATAGATGTTGAGCACGGCACCAACCTCCTAGAAGAAGGTTAACCCCGGTGGCGGTACAAAGTCGGTACGATTCTTTTGTACCGACTCTAAGCTGTTGATTTTGAAGTGAATAATGTGGTGGCCAGAGACGGGATCGAACCGCCGACGCCGGCCTTTTCAGGGCTGCCGGACAATTCAGCTAAGTGGCCCGGAATCAGCGGATGTACTTGAAGGGAAAGCATTTATACTCGGGCAATTTTAGGACTGCTTGGGGCAAATTAGGCTGTTTTGGGATGCACATTGTTCGCGTATTGTTCGCGCGAATAGAGCAGGGGTGCAGCCCACGAACGTTCGCAGCTGACAGCACGAACTGACGACAAAGCCGACTTCGCAACACTAATTGTATTCCAATTCAATCATTTGAGAGAAAGCTGCTTAAGCAGGTCGCCCTGGCGGTGGCGCGTACTGACAGCAGCAAAGATGCTGTTGACGGCCATGTAGAGCTGACTTTTACAGCACGTCGGCTTCTTCGTCACTAGCAGCTTGCTCCTCAGCTTCCGGTCCTTCTTTCTTCCCAGTTTTTTCGTCCTCAATCTTTTTCAGCCTGAAATAGTTTTGGAAGGTATACATCCACGAAATGTCCACGAGCTGCCAAACCGTCAGTTCGGGCTCGGCAATCTGAGTCGTCTGTTGCGAAGCTGGGCGCGCATGAAGCTTACTGAGCGCCTCCAAAGCGGCAAGCTCGTTCTTGGTACTGACCAATGCGAACTTCGATAATTCAGTCTGCTCCAGTCGCGTCAAAGGAATCTGCAGATTTATCAGGCCCTTCACCGCCCGCTGAACTGCTCCGACAATCACTGCGACAGACAACCCAGATTCGCCGACGAAGCGATAGCGATTGATTTCACTGACCAAACGACGGATTTCGATCCCTCGTTTGGCATCAGACATCGGCCCATCATCCAGCACTCGACATAATTCTTCAAAACGCTCACTGTTCGTCTTCAGCTTTGCAGCGATGTCTCTCGACTCGGCCAGATATGCGCCATGCGTGATCGCGCCGACACAGAGACGAAAAATCTCACGTCCAAAGACCAGCAGAGGGTGATAGACCAGATGCTCGGATTGCTTACCTGGTCGCGGGATCATGAAGCGGCCCTGCGAGAGCTTGCCTTCATGTGCTACCCGACTGCGGGCGTCGTAGAACTGTCGAACCCAATCCTTCAATCTTGGTACGCGTCCTAGCAGGAGCGAGACACTATCGACGAATCGATCAGTCTTCTCGTTTATAGGAAGATCGAGCAGGGATTCGAAGGCGATTGCAAGATTGACCAAAGCCTCGCTCTCGCTCTCCTCTGCCCGATTGGTGGCGTTGTACCACTTCAGAGCGGTAAAGAGTCTTTCTCCGATCTGTCTTACGTCATCGGTGAGCAAACGCGTCAGCTCATAGCCCGTCCCTTCTTGCAAGAATTCGCCGCAGTTTGCTGCGAGGTCTTGAGAGATATTGAGCGTGATGTGAGGCACCGGCGGATACACCCGTGATCCTTTGACCACCCAAAAGTGCTCGGTGAAATTGCGCATTCCGCCATAACCGGGCGCTAAATCGTTGTCCCACACAATTGCAATGGGCTCATCCAAGATTGTGTGATGCTCAGACTCAACCAAGAAACGACTCACTCGGTCTGGCGTAAGCACAAGCAATGTTGCGCATTCATATCCAAGGAAAGGGTCTCCGAATTGATCATTCGGCGTTCCATATAGATACGCGACAAGGGTATGCACCCGTCTTAGCACTTCAGGAATTTGGAAAAGACCGGAAACATGAATTTGAGGTATCACAGCGTAGGACGCGGAACGTACACGCGCGTTGTTCTGCGTATACAACATCGCCGTCACATCGGTGACTGCTGTCGTTTGTGCTTCGCTGAGTCCCTCCAGATCGTCAGTAGACCGAAACAGATAGGGTCCGAACTGAACGGCACCTGACGTTTTGAGATACGGGAAAACAGCAATGGAGAAAAGTTCTTCGCGCGTGTCGGTCATAAGGATTTTGGCCTCAGTGGTCGGATCGCATCACCGGCCGCAGTTGAAACCATTATCTTCGACAGAACTGCCTTTTCCACGAAATGATGCCGGCCGGGCCGCAGCCCACGCGTCAGCCAGTCAACGGGCCAAAGCACCCACGGAACCGGCCTTGGCCATTGCATCAGGGGTGGGTATTGGGAGACGAATGGGACAAGCTTGACACCTGATCCGAGATGCCGGGACTGGGAGGGGGCACCACTTAGAGGTCCAGAACCACTCTGGGTCAAAGGCAAGTGAGAAAATAGCTAGTCGCAAACTGCCGTCATGACTGGAACCCAATGGCTCGTTCGTCCAGGTTTGTCCTTCTTGCCTTGCTAATCGCGGTTGCGGCCCTTCTCGCATACCGATACCGGCCCCACACACAGCAGCACCCTCAAAGCGGTGTCGCGGAAACGCACCCCGAGCCGATTCTTGTTCCCGGCCTGGCAGAGCCGGAAGAAATGCGGGTCGAGCCTTTCCCAAAGTTTGCGCCGACCGAACCCGAGCGGATGCTCGGCGACGCCATGAAGGAAACGCAGGGTAATAGCGACCCCAATGCGCTGCTGCCGGCGCTCAACCGCATTCTTGCCAAATACCCGGACTTTGGGGACGGATACGCGATGCGCCTGGGTTCGCTCTGTAGCGGGAAGGACCATGCGGCGATCCTGTCGGACATCAATAGCGCTCTCAAATACAACGCGACTTCAGAGGATGCCAAGGAGACGCAAGCTCCCATGCTTTCCATGAAGGCGAAGCTTGAACATGATAGCGGCGATGACTCGGCTGCGATGCGTGACCTGAACACGGCCATTCATGCGAATCTCGCGGACGCTGCGCGATTCACCAATAGCGGTGCGACTGCGCCAGAAAGGGCGGCATCGGCCTGCACATGGACCGAGAGGGATATGGACCAGCTCAAACAGCGGTTTCCCAACGATTACCGCTCCTATCTGTTTGCAGGTCTCTATTACGGATTCTTCAGCACCTGGAATGACGCGTCCTTGAAGCCCGCGATGGACAACCTCGATAAAGCGGCGGAGCTGAACCCCAATTCCGCGCTGCCCCATTTCTACAAAGCGCATGTTATGCAGCAGGCGATCTTTTTGAAGTCGATGAACTGGTCGGATTCGCAACGCGCGGAGCTGAACAAGCATTTGCTCGACGAGCTGACCAAGGCGCTGGCGTTGGACCCCAATCTCCTCCCGGCGGTCACCGACCGGGCGGAAGTGTATTTCAGCCTCAAGCAGTTTCAGCAGGCCATCCCTGACTACGACAAGGCCATTGCGCTTGATCCCAAGGATGCCGGGGCTTATAACGACCGGGGACTGTCAAACATGGAACTGGGCAAGCCCTATGACGCGATTTCCGATTTCGGCGACGCCATCCGTCTCAAGCCCCGCGAGCTGCAAAAGTCAGACAGCTACGAGAATCGCGCCGATGCGTACCTGAAAACCGAGCAATGGGCGCTTGCCATCCGCGACTTGACCACGGCTATTTCACTGCAGACAGGAGGCGTCTCGTTCCTGATGAATATCGATCAGTTCCGCGCGATCTATCCCGAGTACAAACCTGCCTCCGATGAGGCGGTCGCGCGCAAACTAAACCAGACATTCTTCCCGAACCTCAAGTACGAGGACTTCTCCAAAAGCTTCCTACATGACAACGTGCAGAGGGGATTCTTTAGCTCCACCACGCTTCCTGACCTCTACATCAAGCGTTCGGACGCCTACCTCAAGGCGGACGATTGGCACAGCGCGGCAGTGGATTTTCGTCGCGCCGCCAATGGCTTTAAACGCCTTGCTACAGCGGATCGCTGGCGTCCCATAGGCACCCACCAGAATTCTCAGCTCTACATCGACATGCAGACGTTCGATGATTCCACAAACGCGTCCATGAGGCTATGGACCAAGGAAATGCAGGGAGCGTCCGATTCCTCCGGCCCATATTCGCTGAATCAGTATGAATTCAATTGCGCGACGCGGCAATTACGCACAGTATCATTCGCGAGCTACAGCGCTACCGGCAATCTCCTGGCGAGCCGCGGGGGCGGAAAGTGGGAAAGTTCGATTCCCGATACGCTGGGCGAAACGCTCCTCAACGATATATGCAAGTCGCAAAAATGAGTGGCGTTTCAGCTAAACATATCGCGGGGCGGCTGGACGTTCCAGTGAATCGGCCTTTGGCGAATCGTGCCCTGTGGGCGGCTCATACAAGCAAAGCTGTTGATGGTGCGGGCAAAGCCAAGCTTCTTTTCCGCCATGTATTTCAATTCTGCCTGTGAAAACGGGTCATCGGCGCGGTGTCTGCCGCTGAAATAAAAGCTGACGAAATCCTCCAATTCATCGCGTCGCCAGTGAAAGCCTGCGCCGCAAAAAGCCATTACGAGGCGGCTGTTGTCCCCGCCGAGTTTGGCCTGCGCAATCTTGGCCTCCAGTTCCAGCGCGTATTCCAGCATCCTTCCGCGTGCGGTAAACATCGAGTGCCAGATCTCGCCGCCCAGCCAATCTTTGGAGAGCACAACGCGCACATTCTCCGGAAGCCATTGCTCTTCCTGTGCCCTTTCATATTGCTCCCAGCGGTCTTTGGCGACGGGCTTGATCGTCTTAACGTCCACGTAAAAGATCGTTCCGTCCTCTGCGACCGCACGAAAGTCAATCGACTTGGCGCAGTCCGGCAGGGGCGGCTCATAGTCCAGGCGCACAATACGGGGATTCGGATTGGCTAGGATAGCGCTGGCGATACACAGCTCGTTATGGGCTTCGTCCACGGCACTAAAATAACCTCGCCCGTTCTTCAAGACATAATCAACCGCGTCGGTGAACCGCTTCAGCAAAGGTTTCCAGCGCGCAAAACGATCCTCCGCCGCGCCGAATTCCGTGCTGAATGGGTCGCGCACCTCCGCCGCGTAGCCGTTGATCCAAGCAATGTCGTCAGTGTCGAGCGGGGTGTTAACGGCCATCGGTAACTACCTTGTCAATTCGGTAATGATCACAAATTACCCCCCAAGGCAAAACGCATTGACCAGATCGGATGTTTAGAGGCAGCTTACATCGACGCTGCGTATCCGCAGAGGCCCAAAAAACTTTTGCGCGGCGCTTTCGTCGTCCGCTGTCAGTTGGTAGTCAGATCGGGACAGCGCGAGATCGTAATGCTTGCCGTCTCGATCCACAATTACCAAGCAACTGCTCTTCTTGGAGTGAACCATCGCGGCCCCGGCAAGTGTATGTATCGCCTCGGAGATCTGTGCCTTGGTGCGGTTTCTCGCTGCGACGAACAGAAACACCCTGTCTCTGCCGTCGATATGTGACGCTTGAAAACTGAGGCCATCTCCTTGCTCGGCGACCCGTTCGCTTACACTATGAAACGCCCGGCCCAACTCCGCACGCTCGCGCAACCGCAGGTCCGCCAAAATCTCCTGCAGCAGAATATAGTTTTTTCGCGCCCCATCAGGATCAAACAAGGCAAGCAAATGGTCGCTGAGTCCCTGAGCATAATCGGGATCACGGACTGCCAGGCAATCGGCAACATACTCCAGCAGGCTGCTGTAAAAGCGGCTCTCCGCGTTTCGGTCCAGCGCTTGCGCCACCGCGTCCGCTTTGGCATCAAGCTTTTGCCGGGCATCGTCATGGCCGGTGCATCCGCTGAAGCTTCCGCCGTTCAGAAGATAGAACTCGAACAAGGTCCATTCATCCCCCAAGCGACGGAGGGACGCCTCAGGCAATGTCCTCCTGGCATTGAGATACTCCAGCAGCTCGGGAACAGTCCTAAGTTGCACCGCGAGATTAAGGAAGTCATTAATCGACAGATAGGTGACGGGAACTCCCATGTGCTCCAGCGGCAGGTCGGCTGCGGCTGACGACAGATCCACTGGCCGCCATGTTTCAGCTAACGCTATTCCGTGAATGATTGAGGGGATGCTGTCAAACTCGACCCTGCCACGCCGAGGATGTTCACACCATTTTGGGCGGTCGTCAGGGTTCCTGATGACGCCGCGAATCGGCTTGAGTGCATTTTGTATATTTTTGAGTACCCATAACTCATTGCGTTCGGTTGTCCGCTTGTCGGGCTCCTCTTGCGCCTTCTGAGAAAGAAGGATGCACTTGCCTCCGTGGATGATCAGGTGGTCGATTACTTCTTTTTCGTCCGGATCGTGGTGTTTCGGGCTGCGAAAGACGAATTCGGAAACAAACGGTACTGACAGCAGTTCCTCGACCTGTAGCTCCGCCCACTCCGTGCGAGTGATTTTCAGCTTGTCTCCCATCTTCCTAGCCTTTCTCAGCAAACAAAGTCAGTAACAGAAACGTGAGCCAAACTTTCCAATGGACACCTGTCGCCGCATTCAAATCCTCATCTTTTCGTACTCGTCTAGGGTCGTCTCGTCGTTTCGACGATCGTCTAGCCTCGTGCGCGGAGAGGAATGGGCGGCCATTATTTCAGCGTACTCCAGCGACAATGCGTTCATTGAAATTGGCCGAGCGTTAAGATTGGTCCTCCCAAACGCGCTTCAAGAAGAGAGTCTGAAGCCAGCTTCCATGCGGTAGGACGAAAGGGCGAGCTGCAAGTTGGGACCGTCCCGATCCGAATTGGACGGACGATCAATCCGGATCAGACGGTCCGCTCACATATCTCGTCTATCGAACTGACTTATTCCATGCCATGATATGGTTCGGAAGCTAAGTTATTGACGATACAGTGGTTACGAGTTGGTTAAACCGGCAAAACCGGCATACTTGGCAGCATTTGCTGCCAAAATGCTGCCAAATTCATCATCGGGTAATCGGGCTGATCCGTGGGCGGACAGCCCGATTGTGTGAGACACCCGTAGCAGCCTATGCAAGAAGCTGTTGCACGGTCGGCGGGGTGGTTGTCTTAGGGCCGTAGATCGCTGGTTCCAGCTGGATGGCTTTGCGAGGTAAGTTTGCATAATGGCGCTTGTGTGCGTTCATGGCGCACAATGACGGAATTTTGTGAACTTGACATTTTGTTTACTTCTACACGAAAATGTGCGTCATGGACGCACAAAGATCATCTCGGCTAAACCGATTGCTTATAACTTTGCCGGAGGGCTTCTTGGCGGATAGCGCCTGGCTCCAAGCCCAAGGGCTCACTCGTTCGTCGATACGGGACTATGTAGATAGGGGTTGGCTCGAAAGAATAGCTCCCCGCGTTTACCGGCGCCCCAGGCAACTGACCAAAGCCTTGCTCCGGTGGGATGTTGTAGTGCTCTCCCTGCAACAAGTCATGCACAAGCCACTCCACGTCGGTGGACGAACGGCGGTCGAGCTGTCTGGGTATGCTCATTACGTCGAAGGTGGCGACACCTCGCAGGTTTACCTATATGGATTGGCCCTCCCATCCTGGCTCGCCAAGCTGCCGATATCCTCCCAGTTTGAAACCCGCTCTTCGGGACTGTTTGCAGATTCCAATAGCGGCGTTGAAGCGAAGCGTTACGATCTGCGTTCCGGCGAAGCATCAGGATCGTTAAAGGATGCGGAATCCACGAGCCCGTGGGAGTGGTCGCTGACTATGTCGGCTCCCGAACGAGCCATCCTGGAGATGATTGATGAACTCCCGCAACACGAGAGCTTTCATCAAGTCGATGTCGTCATGGAAGGTTTGGCCAATCTCCGTCCTCAACTGCTGGGGAAGCTTCTGCGGGAATGCAGGAGTGTGAAGGTAAAGCGGCTCTTCCTTTGGTACGCGGACAGACATGGACATGCCTGGTTCAAACATCTGGATCTGTCTGCCGTCGATCTCGGGAAAGGAAAGCGTCAACTGGTTCCCCACGGCCACTTCGACTCGCGCTATCAGATCACGCTTCCGATGGAACTATCCAGTGCTGGAGGTAGCAACGATGGCCAGTGAAGTTTTCGAGGGACAGGTAGCCCTAGTCGTCCGTGTATTGCCCTATGTGGCGACCGAGACTTGCTTTGCTCGCAAGGGCGGAACAGCAATCAATCTTTTCGTACGCGACCTGCCTCGCCTTTCGGTGGACATCGATCTAGTTTATCTGCCGATTGAGGACCGAGAGACATCGCTTATCGGGATACGATCTGCGCTGGGCCGTATTGCCCAGAAGATTCGTAAAGCGATCCCAGATGGCGTCGTCACCGACAGCGCTAACGGGGGCGGTACCCTCGTCCTTGTTCGTCAAAGAAACGCCCAAATCAAGATCGAAGTGACTCCCGTTCTTCGAGGCACAGTCCATCCTGTTGAGGTGAGGACTGTGCGGCCAATCGTAGAGGAACGATTTGGCTTCGCGGAAATCCAACTCGTTTCGTTCGCCGATCTCTACGCGGGGAAATTGGTAGCTGCCATAGATCGTCAGCATCCTCGGGACCTATTCGATGTCCAACACCTGCTGGCGAATGAAGGAATCGACAAGGCTCTCTACCAAACATTTCTAGCCTATA
>Ga0302312_10002810_pt1 | contig 9999 bp, 12 predicted proteins | sample III_Palsa_N2_1_FD_200529 | JGI IMG/M metagenome (GOLD analysis project Ga0302312, IMG submission 200529) | Peat permafrost microbial communities from Stordalen Mire near Abisko, Sweden - III_Palsa_N2_1 | ecosystem: Environmental > Terrestrial > Soil > Palsa > Peat permafrost | place: Sweden...
ATACCACACCAAATGCGTTGATGAGTGCGTTGGTGGTTGAAATATCAAAGGTTATGCCCCTGATGTAATCGCCGGTGCCTAAAAAATACTTTTGATATTGGCCCTGGTAACGGTAAGGGTTAATGGAGTGCGCATCCAGCATAATATGCCCGATATTGTAAAAGGAAACAATGGCATTGATCACAAAAAATGCAAGAATGGTATTGTGCAAAATATTAACCTTATTGTTTTCTACCGATAGTTTTACTTGATGAACAGCTAAAAGGCACAAAAGCCAAAAGCCTAAGCCGGTAGAAAAGACAATAAGGTAATTGGTATTATTATACCCCCTGTTTAACAACAGATCAATAAAAGCAATTGCAATTACCAGCAGGTAAAAAAGCGGTAAACGTGAATTTTTAAAGCTGAAACCAAACTTAAAATTGAATTGCAGCAGATAGATTAAAACTATGGCCGGGATTTTTACCGCCAGTTTTACATTCAAAAAAAGCAGTAAAAAAAGCAGCAGTTTCCAGTCTGCTTTATTTAGTTGTTGTTTTAAAATTAACCAGTAAGCCTTAACCATCAGCGTCAATTAATATGCGTGTTTATGAAACCTGTATATCTTTGGTTTCAATGTAGGTTACGCCCGAAAAATTGAAAGGGTTGCCTGAGGACTAAGAGAAATAAGCCGGATTATAAATTAAATAATTTCGCAAGCCTTTGCCGGTCGGATAAACGGATCTGTTTAAACAGGATCAGTAGCAGGCAATAAATAATTATTGATGCAGGTATTATTAGCCAGTTTTTGCCAAGAAATACCCGGCAGGCAAAACCGCTTACCAAAGCGCTCAGCGTGCAAGGAATTATTGGATACCAGATCGATTTCAGGTCGGTGATGGTGTTTTTTCTCAAGTAAAAAACGCTTTGCACAATGCAGGAGATCAAAAACGCAAAAGCGGCACCTTCGTTTTTGTAAAATGGGATCAGGATGAGATCGCCAATTACGTTAACTAAAAAAGTAATAACAAATGAAGATAAGATCATCTTCATCCGACCTTGGGCAAAATAAAGCGTCCACAAAAAATTATTGAGGTATAGGAATGGCATACATAAGGATAGGATGAAAATGGTTGTGCTATTTATCAAACCGTATTTGCCGTGTGTTATGCCATCAATAACTGGTGCCCAATAAATGTTGATGAGCAAAATAGTTAACGCTGCGATCATCATCTCAACCCTAACCAATATTTTAAGTTCGGCAACAGGCATTTCTTTTTGCTGAATAAACCTGGTGAATTTAGGTATAAGCAAGGGCGCTATGGCAAGTAAGGGCAAGGTAGAGATCTCAAACACTTTATAAGCGAAGCTATATTCGGCCAGTTTTATTGCAGATAGGATAAACCCGATAAATATCCAATCGAACCGGGCCAGTGCCGAGGTTATTAGCACAACGCCGGTTTGCGGCAAAGATTCAAGCAATAATTCCCTGTAGCCGATGATGCTCCATTTAATAGTAAAGGGTGTTGCGGCTTTGCGTTTAAAAAGCCAAATGCTTATAAGCAACTCAGCAGTATCGCCCAAAATAAAAATGATTATAACGGTATGTATATTTAAATGCCTGGTAAGCAAAAGTGCTATCAGTCCAACACAGCGTACCAGGTTTGATACTACCGACATATATGCCAATAACCTGAACCGTTCAAACCCATTTGCAGCCTGTTTTAATGGACTAGAAAAAAACATCATCAGCTTGCCAATGCCAATTAACAATAGCAAACTATAAAACATGCTGGCTTGCGGAAAGAAATAGTAACCTATAAAAAGTACCAGGTAAAAGCCAAGTCCGGAGAGTAAAACATGGATGATATAAAGCGAAAGCACATGATTGATATCAACACCTGATGCTATTTTTTTTATCGCGATCTGGTCAATCCCAAGGGAAAGGATATTAAACACAGCTAATAAAATAGCCAGTGAAAGGTTGATTTGCCCAAAGCTGTTTTTATCTAAACTTGTGGAGAGTACATAAAAGATACCCAGCCCCGCAACCTGGTTAACAATAAGTTGAACCACGTTTACCGAAAGGTTTTGGATAAGGCTTTTTTTCATCAAGTAGTTTAAAACGATGGCTGATTTTTTAACATAGAGACGCAATATTTTGCGTCTCTAATTTGCAATTTACTTTGCTTTTTTGCTCTGTAAAGTTCAGAAACGCAAAATATTGCGTCTCTACGGCGTTTGTTAGATGGTGATTTTCTGCCGGTAATCAATCATAGGCGTTTCTTTAGCTGTCTGTCTTAATAGTAAGTCATTTTTCATCTGGTTTAAAAGCCGGTACTTTAACCGTGTATGTTTAAAGGTGATACTTGCAATGTGCCAACCTGCACGGCCATCTAAAAAGCCAAGATAAAAAATGTAATTCCGCAAAAAGCCAAACAAAGGCGAAAGGTGCAATTTAATCCCGTTTATTTTTTTACCGCTGTTAAAATATTCCTTTGCACCTAAGCGGGCATAGTAGCCCCCTTTATTTCTGTATTCGTCAGCATTTTTTACCGAGTAATGGTGCAGGCTCCCTTGGGTTACCTTTTTTAGTTCGATACTTTGCGGAAATACCAATGTTTCATGCACCATCGTGTCCGACCAGCTAACTAAAGTACGGTTAAACAAACGGATATGGTGATCCCTGCCCCAGCTACCATGCCGGATGATTTGGTCGCCAAAATGGGAACGGAACCGGATGTCATAAACCACTGCCGGGTTGCTGTAATCTAATTGTTGCAGCGAATTAATGAGTTCGTCATCGGGTATTTCGTCAGAGTCGATACTTAATATCCAATTGTACTTTGCGGCCGCAACTCCTTTGTTTTTGTTATTGCCATAACCATCCCAGGTTGCAGTAAGTAACCTGCACCCCGGTAAAATATCATTGCCGGGCCTTATACCGTTTTCTATCACTATAATATCATCAGTAATCGCTCTCGCTTTCTCAATACATCCTGGTAAAATATCAGCTGTACTTTTAGTAATTATAACAATTGAAACCGCAACCATCTTTTATAATATTTAACAGGTAATGCCTGTGTGTTTAATTACTATATCGTATGGTTATTTAAAAGGGTTGCTTTGCCCGCTTATCTTTATAAATAATAATTAATCGTGGGTGAAAATTAACAGATAGGTATCAAAAAAATAATAAAATAATAAATTGGTTATCAGTAACTTAATATTTATTTAAGATTTTTGCGTATAAGCAGGCAACCTTTGCTTACAAAGCTACGTGATGTAGGTATAGAGATGAGTTTTAAAATAGTTAACAGGTTATAACCCGCATGGGAGAAGAAGATTTACATCAACTTATTGAGGGCTGTATAAAACAAGACAGAAAATGCCAAAAAGCGCTGTATAAGGCATTTTATGGCTTTGCTATGGGTATATGCCTGCGCTATGCAAATAACCGTTATGAGGCTTCGGAAGTGCTGAACCAGGGGTTTTTAAAGGTGTTTAATAACCTATCAAATTTTGATACTACCAGGCCTTTTAAAGCCTGGCTTGGCAAAATAATGATGAATGTTTCTATTGATTATTATCGTGCCAACCTTAAAATGGCTTACACCGATGATATTGATACCGTACCGGATATCAGCGATAACGCGTTAGGCGACAGAAACCTGCTTTATAACGATCTTTTAGCGATGGTACAGCAATTGCCGCAGGCCTATCGAACAGTATTTAACCTTTTTGCGATAGAGGGTTATACGCACGAAGAAATAGCCGATATGCTGAATATTAATGTAGGTACATCAAAATCAAACCTGCACAAGGCACGGCAAAAACTTAAAGCGATGGTACTTAAGGCAGATCAATCTGCCAACAATTATAATAGTGGTATGAATTATACCCATATTGTAGCTATTAATGCTATAAATATGAATGGTATATTTTTAAACAGAGGCATTAGATAATGGATAACGAGAAGGACAGAGAATTAGACCACCTCTTCAGGAAAAAACTGGAGGATCCGGTTGATCAAATTCGTTATGAAGAGGAAGATTGGGATGCTCTTGAACAAATGCTTGATAAGCAGAAGAGAAGAAAGGGCATAATTTACCTGCTGCCAATTTTGAGCGGTGTGGCAGCCTTGTTGCTTTTATTTTTTGGCTGGTGGATGCTTCAACCAAAAACAACACACAATAATGCAGCAAGTAAATTGCAGGCATCAATTATACATCCAAAAACAATAGATTCAACTAAATCAGAAAAAATACAAACACCAGTACAAAAAGAAGTAATACCAACCAAGCCTAATACAACTTATGTAGCTAAATTGGCTAAGCCGGCTGTAGTTAATCATAATCCAGTTATAATTAATGCAGGCAAACAAATTAGCACAAGCACACAGACTACAACAGCAACTATAACCAAACCAGCCAGCATACAAGGTGGTACAGATACACTTTTTAGTCAGCAAGTTAGGAAAGATTTAATAGCCGGTACTAAGCAAAATGCAAAGGATAATAAACCAGCAGCTCCTGCTTTTAACCCGGATAATATTCAAAAAAATATACAAAATGAATTAACCAGTAGCGGTGCCGGTATTATTGTTAATCAACATACATTAACAGCACCGCAGGTAGTTAACACGCAAAAGCCTTCTTTGGTAAACCCAATTGGCCCGAGTGTATCATTAAACAATATTGCTGCTAATACAGCACATACACCAGTTTTGCAGCAGCAGGGTACAACTACGGCGGCAGATCAAACTAACCGCCCGGCAACAGGTATAAAATCTGCGATAGTTGGTAATAACCCGCCGCCGCTTACCTCGGCAGAAAAAATGCAGATGCTTTTAGAAAAAACCTCATTTGCCGGTAATAATAATAACAAAACCGCCAACAAAACACCAACGTTTAAGTCGCGCTATTCTGTTGGAGTTGTAGGCGGGCAGGATGTTAACGGCGTAGGATCATTTCAGCAAGCTAAATTGGGCACTAAGGCAGGGGTTATGTTTAATGCAGCGGTAATTGGCAAGTTTACGGTAAGTACCGGATCGGTTTATTCGGAAACGCCTTATGCGGCTAGTTATGCAAATTATCATTTCCCGTATGATTTTAAGACTGATCCGCAAAACATATCAGCCAATTGTACCATGCTTGATATACCGCTAAACGTTGGTTATCAGGTTTTTAATAACGAGCATAACAGCATCAGTATCGGTACCGGCTTATCGTCATATATTATGTTGCAGCAAAATTTTACATTCAATTATGCTAATGCGCCAACAACAAGTTATTCAATGCCTAATAACGAGAGTTATCTTTTTAAAATAGTAAACTTTAATGCTACCTATGAACGCCAGATCAGTTCAAAGGCCGGTATCATGGTGCAACCTTACCTTAAACTCCCGCTGGCAGATGTGGGATATAGCCAGGTAAAGCTGCAAACCACCGGCCTTGCACTTGGGCTCACCTGGAACCTGAATACGCCACCAAAATAAATTTATGAAACATATCAGTATTATTTTACTTGCCTGGATGAGCATCTTCAACCAGGCGGGACAGGACCTCTATGTCTGTAAAAATGCGCATATCAGCTTGTATTCAAGCGCGCCGATAGAGGATATTAAGGCAGCTACAAACACTGGCGGGTCAATTTATAACCCAGCCACGGGCGAACTTGATTTTAGCGTTGCGATTACTTCTTTTCAGTTTGAAAAGGAGTTGATGCAGGAACATTTTAACTCCGATTACATGGAGAGCGATAAGTATCCAAAGGCAACCTTTAAAGGGAAAATTCAGGAAACTATCGATGTAAGCAAAGATGGTTCTTACCCCATCACCGTAACAGGCGACTTAACCGTACACGGCGTTACCCAAAAACGAACAATCCCTGGCAAACTGACTATAAAAGGCGGCGTGATCAGCATGACATCAGAATTTATGGTGAGGTGTGCCGATCATCATATCTCTATCCCTCAACTCGTATTTCACAACATCGCCGAAAGCATTAAAATGAATGTTGCGGCTACTTATACACCTTACAAACACAACTAAACAACCCTACCTCCACCATGAAAAAGTATTTTATTTTATTTAGCCTCATCCTGTTAGGCAGCATATCGAGAGCCCAAAAAACCGATACGCTGAAAAAGGAACACACGCAAACCTCAACGGATGCCTTGCTGGATTCAATCAGCACGGATAATAAAAGCGAAAACGTAGCTATCTTTAAAGGCTCAAGATTAGTGCTTTCGCAAAGCAGTGAGTTAACCAGGAAAAAGAACCTTAACTTTTTGATCATTCACCGTTTTGGCGATTTTGCCGGAAAGAATGGCGGCGGCCAGCTTTACTATGGCTTGGATGATATTGCCGACGTTTACATTGGTTTTGAATACGGCGTATCAGACAATTTGAACATTGATGTTGGCCGTACAACCATCGGCGGCCTTGCCGATCTGGAACTGAAATACGCGTTGTTGCACCAAAAAACAGATGGCGGTTCGCCAATTGCGATTACCTTAATTGGCGAAGGCGGGATCAGGCCTTATGGTTTTAATACTTACCCAACATTTGGCGACAGGTTATCTTATTTTGGCCAGGCAATATTCGCACGGAAATTCTCATCCATCTTCTCGATGCAGGTAGCACCTTCATTTGTACGTGACAATGAGCCAATGCCGGATTTGCCGGGCAACGAACAACAATTTTTATCAGTATCGGCAACTGGTGTACTAATGGTAACAAGACATATGGGTATCGTAATTGATTACGCGCATCCATTCTCATCATTCAGGCAAAATAATCCAAACTTCAGCGATCCGCTGGGCTTTGGTATCCAAATAGAGACTGGCGGACACGTATTTACAATAAACGTGACTAATGCCCGTGCTATTGATGAGATCAATTACTTAAGCGATACAGAATCTAAATTTTCAAAAGGGCAGTACCGGATAGGATTTACTATTTCGAGGATATTTGATTTTAATCACAAAGAGCAGGGTGAAAAATAGCCAACTCAATAAGTTATAGCGTATTTGAAAAGAAGCCTTTTAGTTATATACTAAAGGGCTTCTTTTTTACTTTCAACCCGCTTCCTGATCCGGCTTAGCGAGGGGTTTGTGATACCGAGGTAAGACGAAATCATTCAATGGCGCAAAATCCTTCAAGTGCTGAAATAATGATGTTGTTTTTATCGCTCATTTGATCATTAAGTAAATTGCCCGTAAATAATTGTAATTTGATAATTAGTGAAACAGCAGTTACTATGGGATATTTTCTTTTAAGCGGCTCATACCAATTGGGTAGCGCGTGTTTCATCGAAACTGGGTTTGTTAAATTTATTAAAGAAAATTCTCATGTTCGGCATCCAAATAAAATCATCTTCACAGTACTGAATATTGCCAAATATAAGCTGAATACAACACAATAATATTCACTTAAGTAATATTTACCAGTCATAACACACTGTAATTGTAACGTAATATTCTATACCCGTTTTAACTTAAGTGAAAAATGTAGCGCGCGATACTTTACAACTTTGGATCAACAAAAAAACACTTAAAAAATTATATCATGACATCAAACGCTCAATCCAATACAGTAGTAAACGCACAGGCTGTTGAAATTGCAAACTCGTTACGTAAGCTTTATTTTACCCGCGCTACCTTTTCAATTATCTGGGTGATCCTCGTTGCTCTTTTTGCAAAAACATCTATGGGAATTGCCAGTGTTTTACTGATTATTTACCCGGCTTGGGATGTAGTTGGTACTTTACTGGATATTCGCGCCAATCAAGGTGCTGTATCTAAAACGCCGCAATATGTAAACGCTGTAATTAGCGGTATTACTACGGTAGCTGTGGGCATCGCTTTACAGCATGGTGTGCCCTACGCGCTGATTGTTTTTGGTACTTGGGCAATTGGCACAGGTTTAATCCAGTTGATTTTAGGATTACGCCGCCGGAAATTTTTAGGCGGCCAGTGGCCCATGATCATTAGCGGCGGGCAATCTATGATTGGTGGCACTTCTTTTATCATTTTAGCCCACGATCCTACAAAAGGAATTACCAGCTTAGCTGGCTATGCCGCGTTTGGAGCCTTTTATTATTTGCTTACTGCATTTCGTATGTCTAAAACAATTAATCAGCCTGCTTCTGCATAATTAGCAGCCGATTATCCGGGTATCATCAAATTCGATTAAGAAAAAGAAGTTTGATCCACCAAAAAAGAATCGCCCAATGCTACTAACATCGGGCGATCCTTTGGGATTAGTTAACATGGGCAAATAGCAATTATTTTTTAGCTTTTAGTTTTGCCAGTTTTAAATGTGCAAGCTCAATTTCACGTATATAGCCTTTTAGTTTAGCTTTACTATTGATGGTATCCGGACCTAATACTGGTTTGCCATTGTTATCGAGTAAGAAAGAGAAATCGGTGCCTAATGTTACCTGTGCAACGCCATGGCAACCCTGACAACCACCCATGCTTAAAAACTTTCCTATGCTGAATAGACTGCTAAAAAAATGAAATAAATTTGCGCAGTTGATTGGTTGCGCTTATATTTGCAGTCAATCAACTGCAAATGATATGAGACGAGATGTTTTCCAAGCCATTGCCGACCCTACCCGCAGGGCTATTTTAGGTTTGTTAGTGATGGGAGCGATGACGCCCAATGCCGTAGCGGAGCATTTTGACAGTACCCGGCAAACGATATCAAAGCACATGCAGATACTGACCGAATGCGAAGTGCTGATACAGAAAAAGACCGGCAGAGAAATCTATTACCACTTTAATCCCCAAAAAATGAAAGAGATCGATATTTGGCTGGAACGTTTCCGCAAGATGTGGGAAAACAGGTTTAATGAATTAGATAACATACTAAACGATTTATAAAACTAAACAATCATGACAAACAATTTTGTATTCGAAGCAGATCTTGACGCTAAAACAATTCATATGATACGTGAATTTAACGCGCCAATTGAAAAATTATGGAAGGCCTGGACAGAACCCGCCCTGGTTGAAAAATGGATAGCACCTAAACCTTGGCGAGTTGAAACCAAGGTTGCTGATCTTAGAGTTGGCGGTGTATGGCTTTACCTGATGGTTGGTACTGAAGGTGAAAAACACTGGGTTTATGATGTGTATACAGCAGTAGAAAAAGAAAAACTGATCGCCTCGACAGGGATGTTTTGTGATGATGAAGGTAACCCGAAGAGTGACGGCCCCAAAACATTCGTAACTACTAAATTCTCGGCTATTGATGGCAACAGATCTCAGGTTGACACCACCATTATATTTGATGATGAAGCTACCATTAAATGGTTTGTAGAAGGCGGCTTTAAAGAAGGTACTGCTGCTACCCATGCGCAGTTGGATGAGTTGCTGGCTTCAGAATAGTTCAATCAAGTACTTTGTATAATTTTAGTTAAAAAGCGCCGCGTACCTGCGGCGCTTTTTTTATTTATTAACCCAGGTGAATGAACCGCAGTTTTTCATAACAGACCTTTGCTTAGTCAAAATAAGAAAATATGAAAACACAAATTGATCAAAATTACTGGGGGATAAAATCAGTGTCGTTTTGGAGCGTACTGATTTTAGCATTAGGCATCATTTATATCGGCATTCGTTTTATTGTTCATCCTGAGGTTGGCGCGTTGGGGTATGGTATTCCTTTTGCAAACGCGCATGATGCAGTTTACGGAAAGATTAAAGGAGTAAGGGACACGTTTTTAGGAATTGTGTTATTGCCATTATTGTGGATGCGTATGCGTAAGGCAGTCGCCTGGGCATTCACATTTGCAATCGTCGTTCCCGGTTTCGATTTCCTGATTATCTTCAATTATAGTAATAGTAAGGATATCGCCCACTTGCTTGTTCATGGCATAACCGCTGTAGTAATGTTAATTACAAGTTTTCTGCTGTTTTACGGAATTTCTCAACCTAAAAATAATAATCGTTATGAATAATATAATAATTAGCCAAGCAACACTAGCCATTGCTATTTTAACCACAGGTGTAGT
>Ga0302312_10002814_pt1 | contig 9995 bp, 9 predicted proteins | sample III_Palsa_N2_1_FD_200529 | JGI IMG/M metagenome (GOLD analysis project Ga0302312, IMG submission 200529) | Peat permafrost microbial communities from Stordalen Mire near Abisko, Sweden - III_Palsa_N2_1 | ecosystem: Environmental > Terrestrial > Soil > Palsa > Peat permafrost | place: Sweden...
GCAACCGGCAAGCTACGCGGCTTGCCCCCGATCCTGCCATGAAGACCCGAATCGCTCTTGCTCAACTCAATGTCACCGTCGGCGACTTCGCCGGCAACGTCGCGAAAGTCGTCGCCGCGGCGCGCGAAGCGCACAACGATGGTGCGAAACTGCTCGTCGCTCCCGAACTTGCACTTTCCGGCTACCCACCCGAAGACCTGCTGCTGCGCCCGGCCTTCTATGCCGCCAGTGCCGCCGCGCTCGCCCATCTTGCTGAACAACTGAAGCCGTTCGCCGGCCTGCACGTCGTGGTCGGTCATCCGCACCGCGACGCCGCGCACGGCCATGGTAAAGCAAACGCGCCAATCGAGCGCGGCGTGCCGCCAGTCGACACCTTCAATGCGGCGTCGCTGATCGTCGACGGCAAGGTGGTCGGCACTTACCTGAAGCAGGAACTGCCCAACAGCGAGGTGTTCGACGAGAAGCGCTACTTCGCCGCCGACCCTCGGCCGCTCGTGTTCGAGCTCGACGGCGTCAAATACGGCGTGGTGATCTGCGAAGACGTCTGGCATGCACCGGCGGCCCAGCAGGCCAAAGCGGCGGGTGCCCAGGTACTGCTGATTCCGAACGGCTCGCCGTATCACCTCAACAAGGAGGCGGTGCGGGTCGACATCCTGCGGGCGCGCATCCGCGAGACCGGCTTGCCGATGGTCTACGTGAATATGGTCGGCGCGCAGGACGAACTGGTGTTCGACGGCGGCTCGTTCGTGCTCGACGGTAACGGCGAGATGGTCGCGAAGATGGCGCAGTTCGAGGAAGGCAATGCGATCGTCGAATTCGACGGTGCGCGCCCCGTGCCCACCACGGTTGCGCCCGAGCTGTCGCTGGAAGCGCAGGTGTATGCGGCGCTCGTGATGGGTGTGCGTGACTACATCAACAAGAACGGCTTTCCGGGGGCGCTCATCGGCCTGTCGGGCGGCGTAGATTCTGCGCTGGTGCTGGCCGTGGCCTGCGACGCGCTCGGCGCCGAGCGCGTGCGCGCCGTGATGATGCCGTCGCGCTACACGGCGGACATCTCCACGACGGACGCTGCCGAGATGGCGCGCCGGGTCGGCGTGCGCTACGACGAGATCGCGATTGCGCCAATGTTCGACGCGTTCCGCACGTCGCTCGCGGACGAGTTCGCTGGCCGCGCGGAAGACGCTACCGAGGAAAATATCCAGGCGCGGATTCGCGGCACGCTGCTGATGGCGTTGTCGAACAAGTTCGGCTCGATCGTACTGACCACCGGCAATAAGAGCGAGATGGCGGTGGGCTATTGCACGCTGTACGGAGACATGGCCGGCGGTTTCGCGGTCATCAAGGACATTGCCAAGACACTGGTCTACCGTCTGTGTCATTACCGCAACGCGGCCACCACATTTCCCAGGCAGGACGTCATCCCGGAGCGGATCCTGACGCGCGCGCCCTCAGCCGAGTTGCGCGAGAACCAGACCGACCAGGACAGCCTGCCGCCGTATGAAGTGCTCGACGCCATCATGCGCATGTATATGGAGGAAGACCGCTCGCTGGCCGAGATCATCGCGGCCGGCTATGCGGTGGATGACGTGAAGCGGGTCACGCGCCTAATCAAGATCAACGAATACAAGCGCCGCCAGGCGCCGATCGGCATTCGCGTGACGCACCGCGCGTTCGGCCGCGACTGGCGCTATCCGATCACGTCCCACTATACCGAACCGGTGGAATGAACGAAGCCCGGCGCCGCGGCCCGCATCGAAGCGAGGACGCGGCACGCGCAGGAATGGCCGCAAGCCATCCGGCGCGGCGTAGAATCGGAGCTATCGATTTCCTTTCACCTTAACGAACTATTCCCTCAAGAGACGAGGCACGCCATGAAGCGCATCACTGCAGTCATCAAACCGTTCAAGCTCGACGAAGTCCGCGAAGCACTTGCCGAAGTCGGCCTCACCGGCCTGACGGTGAGCGAAGTCAAAGGCTTCGCACGGAACTGTATCGCGGCGCCGAATACGTGGTCGACTTTCTGCCCAAAGTGAAGATCGAAGTAGTGGTGGCGAACGACCAGTGCGATCAGGTGATCGACGCGATCATCGGTGCGGCGCGCACCGGCAAGATCGGTGACGGCAAGATTTTCGTGGCCGAGGTGGAGCGGGTCATCCGCATTCGCACCGGCGAGGAAAACGAAGCGGCAGTCTGAGGCAAGTCAGCCGTTCAGGACACATACGTGCAGCGGTCGGAGAACCGCTCGCACCAATAAAAAACGGTGCGATACCCTTTCGGACATCGCACCGATACGCGCCTCTCGCAGCAGCGTGAAAAAGATTCTAAGACTAGATCTCGGAGTTACATCGTTCGATTAGAACGAGTGTTGAATACCTGCATAAACACCGTTCTGGGCATGTCCCGGAGTCGGGTTTTCGTTGTACGAAACCGTGCTACCCGAACCGCTGTCGCCACCAGCACCTGCTGCGTTGGCATCAAGACCGAAGTTAGCCGTCTTGCTGTTACGCACGGTAGCGATCTGGATGTCGAGCAACGTACGCTTGGACAGGTTGTACGAACCACCAATCGTGTAGATGTTCGCGTTGCCTGCACCGTTGTTCGCGTTGACGTGATACACGGCTGCGATAAGCGCTGCTGCCGGCGTAGCTTGCCACGTGATGCCGCCCCATTCCTGGTCGGTCGTCGTCGGCGTGCCGATAGGTACACCGCTCTCGCCCGAAGTACGTGCGCCCTGGTACACAGCCTGAATCTTGAACTGGCCGAGGAACACGTTGACGCCGGCGAAGTACTCGCGGCCGTAGTTGAACGGACCGTTCGGAGCGCCTGCGGTCGGATCGCCAAGGCTACCGTTGATGTTATTACGGATTTCGTCGTACAGGCCGCGAACCTGGAACAGCGAGTTCGTGTAGGTCACCTGCAGACCGTCTTCACGACCTTGTGCCGAACCGTTGCCGCCGTTGAAGGACGTCGAGTTCGAGAAGGCGTATTGGCCGTACACGTCAAAGCCGTAGAACTTCGGCGACTGGTACGAAATGTTGTTGCTCGACTGCGGCCAGTTGCGGCCACGCACCAGCGACGCCGACGACCAGTTCGATTGACCGAACGGGTCGAAGTCCCACACGCCATTGGAGATGAACAGTTCACGACCCAGGAGGAAGGTACCGAACTGATCGTTCGCTACACCGACTGTCGCCCAGCGATTCCAGATCGAGCCAGCGGATCCGAGTGAGCCGGTCGCAGTGCTGAACGAGCCTTCCAACTGGAACAGTACCTTGTTGCCGCCACCGATGTCTTCAACGCCCTTCATACCCCACAGGCTCGTACCCCAGTCGCCGCTCTCAACGCGGAAACGCGAGGTGGAACCCGTGTAATTGGCATTCGGAAGGCCGCTGATGTATTCGACACCCGCGTCCAGACGACCGTACAGCGTGACGCTGCTTTGTGCGTGAGCAACTACACCGGCCGACATCAACGCCGCGGCGAGTAATGCTTTCTTCATCTTCTCCTCCATACCCTGTCAAAAGAAAAACCCAGTACTGCGATGGTGTCCGGACGCCATGGGCGCCGAACAGAAATCCGTACCAGGGAGACGGTTCGGGTCGAGCGGGTGAACTGTGATGACGATGTAGCCTGGGGCTTTCTTTGCGTCATACCGATCCCTCGTCGACCGGATCTCCTCTGCGTTTTGAAGTGAAACTACTTTTAATCAACTTTGTTTTGGTACTTTGGTTACTAATTTATCAAAAATACACTTCGATGGGAGAAGAAATTGGTCCCAGGGCGCTTTGGTGTCTCCAAATTGCAATAGTGGTGTGCTCGAGCACTCGTCAAGGCATCTCAAAAACAGCCCCCAACCCTTGTCTGACAAGGGAATCACGGTTCGTTTGAGGCAGCGTTAAGGATTGCCACTATTGACGGTGTAAAGCAGTGGGAGTAGGGCAAAAAACGGGATGTTGGTGCGATATTTGGGACGTTTGACGTCGCAAAAGGGGGTGCGGAAATGAAAAAAGGCGCCTTTCGTAGGCGCCTTGTAATACTACACAAACTACAAAAGCTGTCTTAGGCGCTATTTGAGGCTGCCCGAAAGGAATTGCCTGAGCCGTTCACTCTTCGTGTTCCTGAATACTTCGTCCGGATGGCCTTCTTCCTCGACGCGGCCTTGATGCAAGAACATCACATGGTTCGACACGTTGCGGGCGAACGCCATCTCGTGGGTGACAACGATCATCGTGCGGCCTTCTTCGGCGAGCGTCTGCATGACCTTCAGCACTTCGCCGACGAGTTCCGGGTCGAGCGCGGAGGTCGGCTCGTCGAACAGCATTACGTCGGGATGCATGGCCAGCGCCCGCGCGATCGCAACACGCTGCTGCTGGCCGCCGGAGAGATGCGACGGATACTGTTTTTCCAGCCGCGGCGCGAGACCCACCTTCTCAAGATATTGACGGGCGCGGTCCTCGGCTTCGCGGCGCGGCAGTCCCAGCACGCGGATGGGCGCTTCGACGATATTCTCCAGCACGCTCATGTGCGCCCACAGGTTGAAGTGCTGGAACACCATGGAGAGCCGGGTGCGCACGCGCTGCAACTGTTTGGGATCCGAGACCTTCAGCGCGCCGTTCTTGTCCTTCTGGGTACGGACTTCTTCGCCGTCGACAAAGATGCGCCCGGCATTGGGCTGTTCGAGAAAGTTAATACAGCGCAGCATCGTGCTCTTGCCCGAACCGGACGAGCCGATCACGCTGATCACGTCGCCGGCATTGGCGCGCAGCGTGACGCCTTTGAGCACTTCGTTGTCGCCGTACTGTTTGTGCAGCTCGTCGACGAAGAGCTTTTGCTTCTTTGTATTCATCGGGGTCCTTGACGGCTTACTTGCCTTGCGGCCGCAAATAAGCGAGCCAGTGGCGCTCGGCGCGGCGGAACAGCCACACGAGCGTGAAAGAGATAGCCAGATAGAGCAGGGCGGCGAGGCCGAACGCGTTGAACGACTGATAGGTCGCCGAGTTCACGTCGCGGGCGATCTTGAGGATGTCCGGCACGGTGGCGGTGAAGGCGACCGTGGTGGCGTGCAGCATCAGGATCACTTCGTTGCTGTAGTACGGCAGCGCGCGGCGCAGCGCCGACGGCAGGATCACTCGCCGGTACAGCGTGAACGGCGACATGCCGTAAGCGCGAGCGGCTTCGATCTCGCCATACGGAGTGGCCTTGATGGCGCCCGCGAAGATTTCGGTGGTGTACGCGCAGGTGTTCAGCGTGAAGGCGAGCAGCGTGCAATGCATGCCGTCGCGGAAGAACGCGTTGGTCAGCGCGTGGTCGCGGACCACTTCGAGGCTGTAAAGGCCGGTGTAGCAGAGCAGCAACTGCACGTAGAGCGGCGTGCCGCGAAAAATGTATGTATACAGCCACACGAGGCGGGAAAGCCATTTCTTCTTCGACACCCGCGCGACCGCCAGCGGAATCGACAGGCAGAAGCCAAGACCGATCGACACCACCAGCAGCCACAGCGTAATGACGAGTCCGGTGAAGCGGTAGCCGTCGCTGTAGAGGTAGTTGCGCCAGTATTCCTGAATGATCTCGATCATAGGTCCGCCTTCCGTACGCCGGTCGAGTAGCGTTTTTCGAGGTACATCAGCACGAAGTTGGAGACCGTGGTGATGACGAGGTAGATAGCCCCGGCAAGCAGGGTAAAGAAGAAGAACCGCAGCGTGCCCTTGCCCGCATCCTGCGAAGCCTTCACGACGTCGGCCAGGCCGATGATCGAAACCAGCGCGGTGGCTTTCACCATCACCTGCCAGTTATTGCCGATGCCCGGCAGCGCAAAGCGCATCATCTGCGGGAACATGATGCGGGAAAACACCTGCCAGCCGCTCATGCCGTAGGCGACACCCGCTTCGAGCTGGCCGCGTGGCACGGCGAGGAAGGCGCCGCGGAAGGTTTCGGTGAAGTACGCGCCGTAGATGAAGCCGAGCACGGCGACGCCGGCCACGAACGGGTCGATGTCGATCTGGTCCCAGCCGAGCACGTCGGTCAGGTTGTTCAGCCAGATCTGCAGGCTATAGAACAGCAGCAGCATCAGGACGAGATCGGGCACACCGCGCACGAGAGTCGTGTAAAGCGTGCCCACACTGGATGAGACGCGGTTTTTCGACAGTTTGGCCGCCGCGCCGAGCAGGCCCAGCACGAAGGCGAACGCCAGCGACAGCACCGCCAGCTTGACAGTCTGCCAGGTGCCGTTGAGAAGCAACGGGCCATAGCCTTGAAGGGACATATAAGGTCCTTGACGATGCGTATGAGGCGCACCGCGAAAGACGCGGCTTGTCTGCGCCGCGTGAGGTCTGGGTTTCGACTGTTGTACGAAGCGGGCGGCATTTTCCGTCGGGCGGTATTCCGCTGGGCGGCATTCCCGTCGGGTATCGCCCCGTCGCGCGGCAGGCCCATGCGGCGTACTGGCCGTCGCTATTCTAGGCGGTCAAAATTCTCGTGCCGGATCCGTTTTGACGGCCCGCACGGCGATGTCCGCCCGAAAAGCGCGGTATTTTACCCGAACAGACGCCCCACGCGAGTTCAACGCCCGCATGCCTCACAGCGCGCGCAGATTGCCTGTATTTATGAAACGATCCGGTGCACCCTTACGGGTTGTGCCGGATGCTGTGTGCCCATACATTCTGTGCATCGCAACGCATTGACCAGGAAACCCATGATCAAGATCCGCCGCTCCGAAGCACGAGGCCACGCCAACCACGGTTGGCTCGACTCTTACCATAGCTTCTCGTTTGCCGACTACTACGATCCGGACCACATGCACTTCGGACCGCTACGCGTGATCAACGAAGACCGTATTGCGGGCGGTCAGGGTTTTGGCACCCATGGACATCGCGACATGGAGATCGTCACCTATGTGCTGGAGGGCGCGCTGGCCCATCGCGACAGCATGGGCAACGGTTCGACGATCCGTCACGGCGACGTGCAGCGGATGAGCGCCGGCACGGGTGTGAAGCATAGTGAGTTCAACGCGTCGCAGGACGAGCAGGCGCATCTGCTGCAGATCTGGATCTTGCCGCAGCGCGCCGGCGATCAACCGGGCTACGAGGAAAAGCGCTTCGACGACGCCGACAAGCGTGGTCGTCTGCGGATCGTTGCCTCGCCGGATGGACGCGACGGCTCGGTGACGATTCACTCGGATGCGTCGATTTACGCGGCCTTGATCGATGGAGCCGAGCAGGCTGCCCTTTCGCTGCCGGCTGGGCGGCGTGCCTATGTGCATGTGGCGCGCGGTGCGCTGACCGTGAATGGCGAAGCACTCGCTGCGGGCGATGCCGCCATGATCGTCGACGCGGAAACGGTCACGCTCGAACAGGGCCGGGACGCGGAGGTGCTGCTGTTCGATCTCGGCTCGTTGGACGCTTGAGTGCGGGGGCGGGTTCAGGTGGCTAAAGACGCCTGACGACGCCGACGCCGACGCCGACGCCGACGCGGGCACGGGCACGGCGTGAGGCCAGGAGTCCCTCAGTTCTCCTGAACCCGGCGCAAAAAAAGAAACGCCACGGAATTTCGTTCCGTGGCGTTTCTGTTTGCACGACGCAGGGACAGCGCCGCCATCCCTGCCAGCAGCTACGTCTTGTTAGTTAGCAGCCGGTGCCGACGCTGCACCCTTGTCATGGTGCCAATGCTGGTGCATCTTGTCATGACGGGCTTCCATCTTGGCCCAGTGCGCCTTGATGTCCGTGCTGACGATGGTCTTCTGCTTGTCGTCAAGGCCGTTGTAGAAGGTCAGCCAGGCTGCCGAGGTCTGCTCGTGTGCCTGGTGGCGCTGCTCTTCGGCCTTTTCGCGCAGGTCATGCAGGGCGTTCAGATCAAGGATGGGCTGCGACTTCAACGCTTCCATCTGATCGTGCAACTGCTTGTGGGCAGCACGCCCTGCTTCGCGGTTCTGCTTCATCGTGTCGAGAGCAGCCTGCCATTGCTTTTCCTGATCCGGGCTCAGGTTAAGCTGGCTATGCAGCTTGTTCAGTTCCTGCATGAACTGGCCATGGCGGTGGTGCCAGCCTCCCGGACCTCCGGGCGCGCCCTGACCATCAGTTTGAGCGGCGTAGACTGAACCTAGACCGACTGAGCCGAGACCGATAGCAAGCGATGCTGCGGCGACGGCGACGAAGCGTGACATTTTTGTGGACATGAGTGGCTCCTTGTAATGGAATAGCCGACGATGCAAACACGGCAACACAGGACGGGATGCATTCGGTAAGACACAGCGTAAAGACCCGCAGAGCGCGCTGTGTTACCTGAGCGCGTGTCGCTATTACGCGACATTACGTGCGCCTTTCGTCGTAACACCCGGTAACCCTTTGGGGGCTGTCCGGCCCAGTAACCTCAACTGCTGCGCGTTAAACTTCATCCCATGGCTACTCAAATACTTGTTGTCGACGACGACCTCGAACTCCGCGATCTGCTGCGCGACTATCTGGCTCGCCAGGGCATCGAAGTTTCGGTGCTCCACGATGCCGGCTCGCTCGAGCGGCGGCTCGAACGCGAGCGCCCGGATCTGATCGTGCTCGACCTGATGATGCCGGGTGTGGACGGCCTGACGGCGCTACGTAAACTGCGCGCTGCCGGTGACGACATCCCGGTGATCATGTTGACCGCGCGCGCCGACGACGTAGACCGGATCGTCGGTCTCGAGCTGGGCGCGGACGACTACCTCGGCAAACCGTTCAATCCGCGCGAGTTGCTGGCGCGCGTGCAGGCTGTGCTGCGGCGTCGTCGTACGCTGCCGTCGGCGGCCGCACCTGAGCAGCGCGAACCGTTCACGTTCGGCCGCTTCACGCTGGATTTCCAGTCGCGCACGCTGAATCTGGAAGACAAGCCGCTCACGTTGTCGGGCAGCGAGTTCGCCCTCCTAAAGATTTTTGTTAATCATCCTATGCGTACGCTCACCCGCGAACGCCTGCTCGAGTTGCTCCATGGTCCCGAATACGACGGCACCGACCGCGGCATCGACGTCCAGGTCTGGCGTCTGCGACGCATCCTTGAAACCGATCCGTCCACGCCGCGCTTCATTCAGACCGTTCGCGGCCGCGGTTACGTGTTCGTGCCTGATGGCGAACAGCATGCGCCGGCCCATTGACTCACTGTTCGGACGGCTGGCGTTGCTGGTCGTTGTGGTACTGCTGCTATCGCATTTCGCGGGCTATGCGCTGTTTCGCCTCGAGCGCAGTCAGTTTCAGAATCGCTATGCCGTAGAAGAGGCTACCTTCCTCGTCGACGCTGTGCGTCAGCACGTCGCCCATACGCCTGATCAGCCGCTGCCTTCGCGCGTGCGCCTCGTCGATCCAGCGTCCAGCGCCGTGCCGGCGGTGCAGCAGGACGACGGCTCGCCGCTTAACCACTTCCTCGACGACGTGCGTGACCGCATGCCGCCGGGCACCCTGGTGCGCCTTGGGGAGCCTGGCAAGCCGCCCACGCTGTGGGTGCGCCAGGCGAGCGACCGCGACTGGATCGTCGTGCCGGTGCAGCCGCTACGGCCACCGCGTTCGGTCGACCGGATGGTGTTGTGGCTAACTATCATCTTCACGTTTGCCGTCATGGCGGCGCTCTTTGCCGCGTGGCAGTTGCAGCAGCCGTTGCGCTCGCTCGCCAGTGCGGTCGCGCGCTTCGGCCGCGGCCAGCCGGTGCCGCCGGTGCCCGAGCGCGGGCCGCGCGAGTTGCGCCAGTTGACCCATGGCTTTAACCAGATGGTCCAGGAAGTGGCGCGTACGGAGAACGACCGCGCGGTGATGCTCGCGGGTGTCGCGCACGATCTGAAGACGCCGCTCGCGCGGTTGCGCCTGCGCGCCGAAATGATGGACGAGGCGAAGGTACGCGACGGCGTAGTACGCGACGTCGATTCGATGACACATATCGTCGAGCAGTTTCTGGTGTTCGCACACGATGGCGCCGACCGCAGTGAGACGGTCGAAGTGGATGCGCAATGCGAGCGCGTGGTGCGCAGCTATCGGGCGGTC
>Ga0302312_10002825_pt1 | contig 9971 bp, 8 predicted proteins | sample III_Palsa_N2_1_FD_200529 | JGI IMG/M metagenome (GOLD analysis project Ga0302312, IMG submission 200529) | Peat permafrost microbial communities from Stordalen Mire near Abisko, Sweden - III_Palsa_N2_1 | ecosystem: Environmental > Terrestrial > Soil > Palsa > Peat permafrost | place: Sweden...
GTCCCAAATGACCTTTGTGACATTTTCCGATGTCGGATTTAGCGACTTAAAATCAACGGTGTCGTAATTCAGGTGCTTATGATCGTAGGGAATCAGCACTTCCTGGTCTACGATGATATCGATGGTGTCTGCGGGTACCAGTTCACCAGATTTTGCATCGGGGTCGCCCGCAACGGTCACTTCAACTTCGTAGTTATGACCGTGTCCATTCTCCCAGTTGCACTTGCCAAACAGGGCCTGGTTCTCTTCCGGAGTCAGGGCTGTTGCGTTCAGGCGGTGTGACGCCGAAAAGTCGTATGTTCGGGTTGTTGTCAGCATAGCTCCGATATTCCTGTGTTTTCTGGAAACCGATGCCTGATGGATGGGTGATTCCGCCACTAAAACATCTTCCAGGCGAGTAGAATCCGGCATTCGATCGACAAGACGGCTCCAGATCGCCAGGGTTATATTCTCAAGCGTTGGAAGAGAGTCCTTAAACTCGGGTAAGTCCGCGTCGAGGATAGATCCGTCGAAGTCCGCTACGATATGACGCTTAAGCAGAAGGTCGATGTCTTTTATATTGACGACGATTCCGGTTGCCGGATCGATTCTGCCGCTTACCGTTACGGAGCACGTGTAAGTATGCCCGCCGCGCAGGGCGCGCGAGCGCGCCGGATTAAGACGTCCACCGACACCCGCTTGAAATCGAGTTGTCCTTTGCAGGAATATGGTCAATCTCTATTCCTATTTTCTAGCAACACCCTCACATTGACTTGCAACACCACAAGGAGGATGGAAAGTTCCTGTATTCATGACGACGACATAAATTGAAAGACCGCCTGATTAGGTATCAGACGGTCTTTCAAGAATCAATAGTCAGTCGTCCGGTCTAAACGACTAGTTGAACGGGCTTTGTACGATGGGTACTATCCCGGAGGTAGTCTGCCCTGATGTGTGCACCGCACGGTAGAGGGACGGAATTTCGTCGCCTCGTTTGAGTAGAGAAAGCTTCACCTGGACGCGGACTGAGCTAATCAAATCGGCTGTCCTAACCTCGGGCACGCTGGCCGGCGCTGAGGCAACAACAGCGGTTATGGCAGGCTGCACGACGGCTGGACTGGGCAGGTTAGGAGTTGGCGCTGCTATCTGTTGATCGTTGCGTGGAACGATGGCCACTACGATTGGCTTGCGAACGGGCGCGACCAGAGGCCTGTGCGTGTTCGCGGCAACCAGGGTGTGAGCGACAGACACAACGTGATGAACTAAGACAACATGCGTTACGACAGGGTTCGCTGCGAGCAGGACTCTATCGGAGTGCTCGGCATGGGTAATTGGCTTGGTCTTCAAGACAACTGCACGCTCAACCTCATTTACATGCTGGTGAATGCGGTCACTTGAAACATTGTTATCTTCTGGAACGATACTTGCGGCAATCTTAGTCGGCTTCAAGGATGGCTGACCGATGTGCAGCCGTTTTATCGAATCTGGATTGACCACGGGATTAACGACATTCTGAGCATCAAGTACTGGAGTCTGGTGCGGCTTTTGCGCAACCTGCATACGTTCTACCTGCAGGCCCACAGCGGCGAAACAGACGACTAGCGCGGCCGCGCCAGCAAGCACTCCGTAGGAAAACCCAATTCGGGGCGCAGTCCGAACGGGAGCGCGCTCGGCCGCAATGGCCTGGGCAATCCGCATTCTTAAATCTGAGGGAGGTTCGGCCACCGGGCGCGAACTTACGACCTGGTGGATAGACCGAAGACAGGCACTCTGCTCACGGCAGGTTACACAGCCGGAGATATGCGCATCAATGGCATTGCGCTCGGCATTTGATGCCATGGAATCGACATAGAGGGAGAGCAGTCTTTGTACGCGTTCACAAGTGTAGGGGGCAGAATCACTGCCCTTAAGTCTGCCAAAAAAGTTCCAGTTAAATTGCATGGATACGGGTCTCGTTCACTCTAAATTAGACGTCGTCGATGACACTCTTCTTGCGTTCCAAACCGGCGATGAAACAGGGAAGTATTCATAGTATATCACTGATCTTCGCCCTGTACTTGATTTGACAACATTCGTAGAAAAATGTTTCAGGGAATCTCACGCATAATGAACCTGTCTGGCGGGTAAGATAGAGATACCATGAACAACAATGATGATAAGTTTTTGGGCCGCCCAGTCCAATTTAACGCCGTTGGCCGTATTGCTGAGGGAACGACCGATAAAGTTGTCCGCCCGGTGCAGACGTCAAGTACTCAGAGAGCAAGGCTGGCAATCGGCCTGGTGATACTGATCATTCTAGCGATTGTCGTATTTATAGCGAGCAACGGCACTTTTGGCACAGCTCACGTAAACGGTGGCCACCAGCACGCTTTGGTAAAGCCCACAGCCGATCCTAATTTTTAGCGACTGAGTTTTAAGACTATGTCAGTACCCAACCAGGGCCAGAGTGCTGCGAAGCGAATCACCTGTAAGCAATGCGGCGCCAACAATTATGTGGGTGGAACTCATTGCTGGCAGTGCGGAAAGCCGCTCGATCAGAACGCGCAGCATGAGCCTCCCGCTGCAGGACTGCCTGCAGCCTCCGCTCATTCCGCATCGTCGGCCTATTCTACATCGGGCACTGGCCAGTTAGCTTCGGGCTATTCGACTGCTCCTTCGGCTTATCCTGCTGGAGGATCCGCTTATAATGACCCTCCCATAATCGCGGGGGGCTCCATGCGCCCCGTGCAGCCAATCATACTACCGGGGGAGCATGTTGATCCCGATCTGGCTCCCAAGGCAGCGGCTGCCCTTGGCCTGATGTTTCCTATATTCGCGATCCCTGCAGGAATTATCTTTCTGATGCTGGATGACGCACGTAAGGTGCGCCTGGGCTGGATTACGATTTGGTGGAGTGTTGGCGGCAGTGTAATCGGATTTATTCTTTCGCTGATGACATTGGGCCCGTTTATGGGAGCGCTGCACGCCTTGATCCCTCATGGGGGCGGTGGTGGTGGAAATCCTTTGCAGTCTCTGTCTTCTCCAGATCTGAGCGGCGGGCAGTAGGCCCGCTTTACTTTCGAAATTTTAAATCTTGTCCCACTTAAATCTTGTCCCGCGATAAGGATCAACGTATTCCATGGCCTTCGACACAACTTCTCCCCTGTCCCCCACCCCAATTATAAAGTTTGGCACCGATGGCTGGCGAGGAATTATTGCCGACGACTTTACCGGGGCCAATGTCAGGCTTGTATCGCTCGCGACGGCGAATTATCTCAAGCGGCCCGAGATTCCAGGGCAGATGATCGCCATTGTTGGGTATGACAATCGATCTCAGTCGGAATACTTCGCGCGTGAGGCGGCAGCGGTCCTATCTGCAAGCGGCTTCAAGACAATCCTGAGCAACTCTTCGTGCAGCTCCCCGGCGGTTTCCCGAGCCTGTCTTGCGTTCGAAGCACGCGGCGGGATTATGATTACAGCCTCGCACAATCCTCCCGCGTTCAACGGGCTAAAGATAAAGATGGGGTATGGCGGTCCAGCCCTGCCCAGCCATATTGCCGAGGTGGAGAAGGAACTGCGGCTACTGATACAGAGCGGTCAAACGAATGTCTCCCTTGAATCCGGCGACTATGGCCTTGCGGAAGTGACTGACTTGAGGCCAGCTTATTTTGCGGGACTGCGTGCTGCCGTGGATATTCCAAAAATAGCAGGGGCTGGATACCGTATCGTTGCAGACGCCATGTACGGGAGTGGAAGCGGATATTTGACCTCCCTCCTCGCCCCGGCAGGTGCGGATGTCACAGAAATACGAAGTGAGAGAAACCCCTGTTTCGCAGGCATATGCCCCGAGCCAATCCCAAAGAATATCGAAGCGACGGTTGAGGCTGTAAGGGCCAACAGAGCAGATGTCGCCGTTATTATTGACGGAGATGCCGATCGTATTGGAGCATTGGACAGCCTGGGGAATTTTGTGGACAGCCATCGAATTTTCGCCCTCGTCCTGCGGCATATGGTGGAAGTGCGCGGACTGCGCGGGAGCGTGGTTAAGTCATTCTCTTCGTCGACTCTCATCGATAAAATGTGCGCCAAGTACGATTTGCCGGTTCACGTGGTGCCGATTGGGTTCAAGAATATCTGCGAGTGGATGATCCGAGAACCCGTGCTGATGGGTGGGGAAGAATCGGGCGGCCTCGGGATTGCGGGCTACATCCCGGAACGCGACGGACCTTTGTTTGCACTTCTTTTGCTGGAAACCATGGCGGTTCGAGGGCAGCGTCTCGAAGATCAGATTGCGGAACTGATGAATGAGTTCGGCAATCATGAATACGACCGCATCGACCTGCATCCTGATGTCGAAAAGATGCCAAAAATCGCCGCTACGCTAACGTCTTTCCATCAAAAGGAAGTTGCGGGTTTCACGGTGGACCATATCGATCGCACGGATGGCACCAAGATCATCTTTTCCGATGGTAGTTGGCTGCTGCTTCGTGCGTCCGGCACGGAAAGCGTGGTTCGAGTTTATGCGGAATCCAGCACGCGCGGGCAGGTAAACGCGCTGCTTGCCGCAGGCAAAGAAGTTATAGAACAGCAATGACCCGTCAAACAACTCGTTCCGAAGAACTCTATCAACTCGCGCAGCAATATATCCCTGGCGGGGTTAATTCCCCCGTACGCGCCTTCCGCAGTGTCGGGGGAAATCCGCTGTTCATGGACCGTGGAGAGGGATCCCGCTTATACGATGTGGACGGCAATGGGTACACGGATTATGTGATGTCGTGGGGACCTTTGCTGTTTGGTCATGCTCCCGCTCCCATCCTTAAGGCGATATCCGAGGCTGCTGCTAAAGGAACGTCGTTTGGCGCAAGCACGTCCGGTGAAGTTGAGCTTGCGCGCAAGATCGTCACGGCGGTTCCCGGAATTGAAAAAGTGCGCCTCGTGAACTCTGGGACCGAGGCTGTTATGAGCGCGGTTCGTGCGGCGCGTGGTTTTACGGGCCGCAATAAAGTGGTGAAGTTTGAGGGGAACTATCACGGGCATTCGGACGGGTTTCTATCCAAGTCGGGATCGGGACTGGTCACCTTAGGCCTGCCCGATTCAGCGGGCGTTCCTCCTGGGCTCACTCAGGACACCATTACGCTGCCCTACAACGATGCGCGCAAGTTCAAGACTTTGATGAACACCGTTGGGCCGGATGCAGCGTGTGTTATTCTTGAGCCTGTCGCCGGAAATATGGGAGTAGTGCCGCCGACGGAAGAATTTCTCCACGCTGTGCGTGAGGAAACCACGCGAACTGGGGCGCTGCTCCTGTTCGACGAGGTAATTAGCGGATTTCGGCTATCGTCGGGAGGTGCGCAGCACGTTTACGGAGTTGTGCCCGACCTGACAACGCTTGGGAAGATTATTGGAGGCGGACTTCCCCTTGCGGCGTATGGCGGCCGCGCGGACATCATGGATGTCATCGCTCCTCTTGGTCCGGTTTATCAAGCGGGCACTCTGTCTGGAAATCCGCTGGCCGTTGCGGCAGGATTGGCCCAGCTCGCGATGATTGAAGAGGGCGGAAGCGGGCTGTACACAAGGCTTCACGCGAAGACCGAACACCTGGACAAAGCAGCGAAAGAGTCGGCAAAGAAATTGGGCCTTCCCATCCAAATCAATCGCGTAGGATCGATGATGACCTTGTTCTTTACCGACACTCCCGTAACGGACTACACCACGGCTAAGACATCGGACACGACGCGTTACGGCGTGTTTTTCCGAGCTCTTCTCGACCGAGGTGTCTATCTGGCGCCGTCACAATTCGAGGCCCTCTTCCTGAGTGACGCACACACGGAAGAAGACATCGAATCGACAGCAAAGGCAATTCACGAAGCCCTGACAATCGTCGCAGCTTAGCTATTTAGAAGTAAACCGCTTTGCCGCTCCTGGCCGATTCGTAGATGGCATCCAGGATTTGGGTTACGACGTAGGCTTGTTCGGGCTTGACAATGACATCGGTGTCGGTGTTTATAGCGTTGACCCAGGCCACCATTTCTTCCACAGTCGGATCTACTTTTTTACCCTCGTAGAACGCGACTCCGCTTCCTCCGGAACTGACACTGGTTTCCCAGAGTGTTCCGAACTTTTCTCCGTTGAACCGCAGTCCGTTCTTCATGTCCGCTCCGCCTTCGGTGCCACAGAGAGTACACTTGCCTTCGGTGACGTCAAGCATGTTAATAGCCCAACTAGATTCCAGCGAAACTGTCGCGCCGTTTTCCATGGTGATGAACCCGAACGCAGAGTCCTCAACCGTAAACTTTTTGGGATCCCATGGTCCCCATTCGTTTGCCGCATTCTCGCGATCGGCCAGCTTGCGGAAACTAGAACCGAGAACGACCTTCGGAGAGTAGTTGTCCATCATCCAAAGGGTCAGATCCAGAGCATGGGTGCCGATGTCGATGAGCGGACCCCCACCCTGTTTTTCCTCGTCCAGGAACACGCCCCACGTGGGCACGGCACGGCGTCGCAAAGCGTGCGCTTTGGCGTAGTAGATTTCCCCGAGGTCGCCGTTGCGGCATGCCTTGTAAAGAAACTGACTATCCGAGCGAAAGCGGCTCTGATATCCAATGGTCAGCTTCTTGCCGGTTTTTTTCGCGGCTTTCAGCATGAGGGCGGCCTCAGATGCGGTCTTCGCCATGGGTTTCTCGCAGTTTACATGCTTCCCTGCTTCGAGCGCTGCGATTGTGATCTCGGAGTGCAAGTCGTTGGGCGTGCATACGTGAACGACATCTATGTCAGGATTCGCCAGCAGCTCCCGATAGTCCGCATAAACCTTTGCTTGCGGTAAGTCATAGGAAACAGCGGCTTTATGGGCCTTTTCGACAACAATGTCGCATAGTGCGACGATCTCCACACCCTTGACCTGTTTCAACGCCGCTATGTGCTTGCTGCACCCTATTCCGCCCGTGCCGATAATTCCAATTTTCAGTAGCTTGGACAATTCAGTCAACCTCCGATTCCAATTCAACTCTAAATTATGATGAGCCTAAAGGTAATTATGCAACAGAGCGGCGGGATTTAGACGCGTAGAGACGTCTATGGCGTGAGTGACACGTCATCTACGACTACGGAAATACCTTTCCCGCCGGCGTCCTGTATCCAGAAGCCTGTTAGATTGGGACTGTTTGCCACACCAAGCTGGCTGAGTGGGAGTGTGATATGACGCCAGGATTTAGGAGCAATTGGGGTTAAAACGACGGTCTTTTGCGCTTTATTATTCGTTAAGCCCACCACTTTAATCGGCTGGGGGGTCGGTCCGGAGCCATAAATCCAGAAAGACAACGCCTTAAAGCCTAATGAGGATGTCTTCGTGCGATTCAGGGAAAGAGCCTGCCAGGCCGTCCCGACAACTAGAATCGATTTGCTGCCTGAATGTATCGGTGCACTGTTATCCAATTTAACGGTCTTAGCCCAGGGCCAGGACTGCCAGCCGTTTTGCAGACTGTCGGTGTAAATCGCGCCTGTGGATGAGGCGGCGTGTGCAGAGATAGCGCATGCAGACCCCATCGCCGCCAGCACAGCAAAAGCCACAATGGCGTTGTTCTTATGCATCTTGGCCGTAGTTGTATCCCATTTCATCATGTACTTAATGTCTCCTCGTTAAAAAAATCTAGTCGACGTAATTAATTGTACAGTCCCAATTACGGTTTTTGTAACATGTAACAAAATGTAACAATGTTTATCAACGAGGCGATATCAGTAGGGGGAGTTATGAGCTAAATAACAATGAGCCAATCACAACAGCAGCAATGGCGATGGCTAAAATTTTAAACAGGAGGTCCTCGAATTGAGGCGGGTTTGGAGCGTATAGTGTCTGTGTGGATGTGTGTGTCATTAGATAGTGAATTTTATCACAAGTTTGAGAAAAATCAGTACTTCTTTGCTATAATAAGTTTGCGCTGAGGGCGCAACCAGTCCGCGGGAAGGGCCGTGCCCACCTCATGTTGCGTTTTTACACAACAACGAACCTCTTTCAGCCTGGCGATGCGGACGAACAGGCGACATTGAAAGGCGTTCGTCATGGAAAATCCCGTATCTACGGCTGCAAAACCGCTGCCGTTCTCCGCTAATCTCGAACAGTATAAGAAGCAATCCCGCGGCTTCCTGAACGACCTTCACCAGAATATTCCTGGTTCGTTGGCACGCCTCACGGCTACCGTCCCACATTTCACCGGCGTCCCTAAACTTTCAGATGCGCAGCTTGTTATCGCGCGCGAACATGGCTTTGCAAGCTGGCCTAAGTTCCGTCAGCACATTCAAGCCCTTGGACTGGACGTGGTCAGCAAATCCAGCTCATTTATAGAAGCGGCGATCACCAGGCGTAAGTTTATAGAGGCTAAAAGCCTGCTCGCCAACACTCCCGGCCTTACAGGCTCGAGCATCTACTCAGCGGTAACATACGGCGACTTCGGTACTGTACGCACTCTCCTCGATCGAAATCCGAATCTGGTTCGCACGCCAGGCGGCCCGCGCGGCCGCGTGCCTCTGCTTTACGTCTGCTTCTCCTGGTTTATCGCCGAGCGTGAAGAGGAAATTCTGGATACTGTCCGTCTGCTGCTGGAACGTGGGGCGGACCCCAGCGCAGCCTATCGGGAGGAGCCTTACATAGACTATCCGTGTAGCGCTCTATACGGGGCTTGCGGGATCTTAAATCACCCCACTCTAGCGACAATCCTGATTGATGCCGGTGCAAACCTGAACGACAACGAATCGCTCTATCACTCAGTGGAGCACCGTAACCATGCCTGCACACGCCTGCTCCTGGATCGCGGCGCAAACCCAATTGGCACCAACGCGCTCAAGCATCAATTGGACTACGACGATATTGAGGGGTTGTCGCTGCTGCTGGACCACGGGGCCGATCCAAATGAGCCCGACAAGACGGACAATGCGCTGCATTGGGCTCTTTTCCGCAATCGATCCGCTGAACACATCGCCGCTTTGATCGCCCATGGAGCGGACATTAACACGCCCAGTAAAGACGGTCTGACGCCCTATCGCCTGGCTCTACGTCACGGCAATCGCGCAACCGCAAAATTGATCGCTGAGACAGGCGGCAACACGCAGACTATTGAGACCGATGCGTTCCTTGAAGCTGCATCATTTCAGGACAGAGATTCCATCCAGAAAGTCCTGAAGGACTCCCCTGGCATCCTTCAAGCCTTGAGTCCCCAGGAACTGGGGATGATCGCTGACTTTGCCGGAGAAAGCACAGCCAGTCACATTACGCTTCTGCTGGATGCTGGATTCCCCATCGACGCCCGTGGCACTTTGAACGCCACTCCTTTGCACTGGGCGGCATGGAGCGCGAAGCCGGAAACCGTGAAACTACTGATCGAGCGAGGAGCGCCGATTGAAGCGACTGGAGCCGACCTTGGCTCGACGCCACTCCAGTGGGCCATCCATGCCTCAGGAAACAACGGCGCGGTCACGCAAGACGCGATCATTGACGTGATTGAAGTGTTTCTGGAGGCGGGTGCGCATTACGATGCTGAATGGTCGGAGATGGCGAGTACCGAGGTTCAAGACTATATTAAATCAATCCCTTTTCCTTCAAGCTAACAAACTTTTCATCGCCGATGACTATATGGTCTAACAGCTCTATGCCTATGGTTTCGCCGACGGAGATTAGGCGGCGGGTAATGTTGACGTCGTCAGCGCTTGGTGTGGGGTCGCCGGAGGGGTGGTTGTGGGCAACTATAATGCTGGCGGCGGAGTTTACGATGGCGTCTCGGAAGACTTCTCTTGGATGCACGATGGAGGATGTCAGGTCGCCTATGGAGACTGTCTTGATGGCGATGACCCGGTTCTTGGCATCTAGAAGAATAGACTTGAGGGTTTCCTTCTTCAGATACCGAAGTTCGGACTGAAGGAGGGTGGACACATCGCGGGGGCCGTTTACCGTAGGGCGCTCTTCGGGAGTGAGCGTGCTTATTCGTCTACCGAGCTCCAATGCCGCCATTATTTCTATGGCTTTT
>Ga0302312_10002827_pt1 | contig 9964 bp, 9 predicted proteins | sample III_Palsa_N2_1_FD_200529 | JGI IMG/M metagenome (GOLD analysis project Ga0302312, IMG submission 200529) | Peat permafrost microbial communities from Stordalen Mire near Abisko, Sweden - III_Palsa_N2_1 | ecosystem: Environmental > Terrestrial > Soil > Palsa > Peat permafrost | place: Sweden...
CGCCCACATCTTAGCGCCCGCGGCAAACCCCGGATCCAGCAGCCCACCCGCCGTATCGTCGCCGCTGAATAACGAGCATCCCTGAGGCATCCGGCCGACCGCCCGGTCCGCTCCGGCGTATCACTGGCCGAGGCGCAAAAGCTTGTTTCCCTGGATGGCTCCCCAAAAAACCACTGTGTAATAAGAACATCCCGTGACTGTCACGGGCGGGTCATATGGCGCTGGCTGAATGCAGGTATTGCATAGACCAAGGGACGCCATGGAGTCCAAACCTGCCTCGCTGCCGCCGCTGTTCCGCCAAACGGGTTTCGATTCCAATCCGTTGGGCTCCCTGCCCCCTCTGACCCCGCCAGCTCTACCGCCCAGTTTAGGACGTCCCGACTCTGCGGATGACGACGATGACGATGACGACGGCAAAACCAAACATCGTTACCGCACCATCTGGATTTCCGACATTCATCTGGGCACCAGCGGCTGCCAAGCCGAGTATCTGCTGGATTTCCTGCGCCATAACGAAGCCCAATATCTGTATCTGGTAGGCGACATCATTGACGGCTGGCAACTGAAAAAGGGCTGGTTCTGGCCGCAAGCGCATAACGACGTGGTGCAAAAAGTGTTGCGTAAAGCACGCAAAGGCACGCAAGTGATCTATATCCCCGGCAATCACGACGAATCCGCCCGCCAATTCTGCGATCACGCCTTCGGCGATATTCTGATACGCGAAGAAGCATTCCACACCACCCTCAACGGCCGGCGTCTGTGGGTCGTGCATGGCGACTTGTTCGACGGCGTAATCCAACATGCCAAATGGCTGGCCTATGTCGGCGACTCTTTGTATTCGCTGATCCTGGTGCTCAACCGCTGGTTCAACCGCATCCGCATCCGTATGGGCTTCCAATATTGGTCGCTCTCGCAATACCTCAAACATCAGGTCAAAAACGCGGTCAATTTCATCGGTCAATTTGAAAAAGTCATGACCGACGAAGCGCGCCGCCGCGGCTGCGACGGTGTGGTGTGCGGCCATATCCACAAAGCCGAAATCCGTGACATCGACGGCGTGCTGTATTGCAACGACGGCGACTGGGTCGAAAGTTTGTCCGCCCTGGTCGAAACCACTGAAGGCGAACTCAAAGTGATTTATTGGACGGTGATGCGCTCGCCCGCCGCGAAGCGGTCACGGGATAACTCACGCGTTGCCGCCGGATAACCGGACTTCACCCCCGATCCCCCTAATAGTCGCCAACGCGGCCTGGAGTTGTTATGAAGATCATGATCGTCACCGACGCGTGGGAACCCCAAGTCAACGGCGTGGTACGCACCTTGAAAAACACCGTGCGTGAACTCGGCGAACTGGGACACCGGGTTGAACTGCTGACACCGTTGGAATTTCGCACCATCCCCTGCCCGACTTATCCGGAAATCCGCCTGTCACTGCTGCCGGGCCAGCGCGTGCGGCAACGGATCGATGAATTCGCTCCCGACGCCTTGCATATCGCCACCGAAGGGCCGCTAGGCATGGCCGCGCGCGACTACGCCAAACGTCATGGCCTGCCGCACACCTCGGCCTATCACACACGCTTTCCCGAATATGTTCAGGCCCGCTTCGGCATCCCGCTCGCGCTTACCTATAAATTCCTGCATTGGTTCCATGGCCCGTCACGCGCGGTGATGGCGCCCACCCCCATCGTCAAGCAGGACCTGGAAAAGTTCGGCTTTACCAATGTGGTGTTGTGGACCCGCGGCGTTGACCTGGAGATTTTCCGGCCCCAGGAATCGAAGGTGCTGAACACCACGCGGCCGATCTTCCTGTATGTCGGCCGCGTCGCCATCGAAAAAAATGTCGAAGCCTTCCTCAAACTCGATTTACCCGGCTCAAAATGGGTCGCCGGGGAAGGCCCGCAACTGGCTGAACTCAAATCGCGCTACCCGCAAGTCAATTACCTCGGGGTCCTGTCGCAAGCCGAGCTGGCCAAGGTCTACGCCGCCGCCGATGTGTTTGTTTTCCCCAGCCGCACCGATACTTTCGGCCTGGTGTTGCTTGAAGCCCTGGCCTGCGGCCTGCCGGTCGCGGCCTACCCGGTGACCGGCCCGGTCGATGTGCTGGCCGACGGCGGCGCGGGGATCATGCACGAGGATCTGCGCGAAGCCTGCCTGGATGCCCTGAAAATCGATCGTGCCCACGCCCGCGCCTGGGCCGAGCGTTTTTCCTGGCGCGCTGCCTCGGAACAATTCGCCTCCCATCTGAAACCTTTATCGACGACCCTCGCCGCAACGCAAGATAGCGCCACTGCCTGAGCAGGTAGGCCGAGCGGGCAATCGGCTCATCCAACGGCACCTTCGCGCCGTTGGATCCGGCTTGAGTTATGCTTTACAGGCAGGCAGCATTCCTACGGACGGTCCTTTTTTGCGAAATCATAGCGTGCCCCACCCCAAGCCAGAAATCAGCGAGACCCCGGCCGCAGCGCCCGTTAACCGGCCTGCCGCGCAGACCGACCCTGAATTCGCCCCGCTTCCGTTCAATCCCTACAAAGGTAATCGCGGCGTGACGCGTGCCTGGCATGCCCTGAAAAATTCGATCAACGGCTTTGTGGTGGCGATTCGCGAAGAAAGCGCTTTTCGCCAGGAATTAACCCTGGCCGCGGTGCTGGTCCCGGGCGGCGTGCTGCTGCCGGTGCCGCCGGTGTACCACGTCCTGCTGGTCGGCACCGTGCTGCTGGTACTGATCGTCGAACTGCTCAATTCCAGCGTCGAAGCCGCCATCGACCGGATTTCCCTGGAGCGCCACGAACTCTCCAAACGCGCCAAGGATTTCGGCAGCGCGGCCGTTACCGTGGCCCTGCTGATCTGCGCTTTGACCTGGGGCTGGCTCGCAGTCCCGGTAATGGTGAATTGGTTGCGCTAAAAGTCATGCGTTTGGGTGGGTGCGGTTTATAATCGGAAGGTTCTTTCCACACACCCTGACCTGGTACGCTTTTGTCCAGGCGCACCCGGCTCGACCCTATGGAAGCAAAACCGCCTCGCCGCACCCGCGAACGGATCCTCGAACTGTCGCTCAGACTGTTCAATGAAATCGGCGAACCCAACGTCACCACGACGACGATCGCCGAAGAGATGAAAATCAGCCCGGGCAATCTTTATTACCATTTCCGTAATAAAGACGACATCATCAACAGCATCTTCGCGCAGTTCGAACAACAATTAGAAAAGCGCCTGCGTTTCCAGCCGGACCACAAACCGGCCATCGATGAAGTCTGGGCCTACCTGTCATACATGTCGGCCGATTTTCTCTGGCACTACCGCTTTCTCTACCGCGACCTGAACGATTTGCTGGCGCGCAACCGCACGCTGGAAACGCACTTCAAACAAATCATCGGACACAAAGTCCGCTTTGCCCAGGACTTGTGCGAAGCGCTGGTCGCCGATAACGAGATGATCGCCACGGCGGCCGAAATCGAGATTATCTCGACCAATATCGCTGTCATTTCGACCTATTGGCTGTCCTACCAGTTCGTCATGAACCCGCGCAAATACAACGACCAGAACGCCATCCGGGTCGAATTGCAGGCCTCCAGCCGGCATATCATCTCCTTGATGGCGCCTTATCTGCGCGGCCATTCGCGCGAATTATTCGACGACCTGATGAGCGGCAAATTACCGCAACGCGACTTTATGGAATTCGTCAAAGATCCGGCGCGCGACGCGGAGCCGAAGGAAGCGCAGTGATCCAATCCGTCTGCGTGTTTTGCGCTTCTTCGGCCGGTGCGCGGCCGGCTTATGTCGAACATGCGCGCCAATTCGGCACCCTGCTGGCGCAAGCCGGACTGACCCTGGTCTATGGCGGCGGCAAACTGGGCCTGATGGGCGCGGTTGCCGACGCCGCCCTGCAAGCCGGAGGCAAGGTTATCGGCGTGATCCCGCAGTTATTGCTGGACCGCGAAGTCGGTCATCGCGGCTTGCACGACCTGCATATCGTCGACGATATGCATCAGCGCAAAAAAATGATGTCCGACTTGAGCGACGCCTTTGTCACCTTGCCCGGCGGCGCCGGTACCCTGGAAGAATTGTTCGAGGTCTATACCTGGGCGCAACTCGGCTACCACGCCAAACCCATGGCCCTGCTCAATACCGAAAACTATTTCACGCCGCTGCTGAGTACGCTGCGCCATGCGGCGGCGGAAGGTTTTCTGCGTCCGGCTTATCTGGAATTGCTGCAAGTCGCGGACGATCCGCTGCAATTGTTGACGTTTTTGCAGCAAGCGCCGACGACGGCAGGCTAAAACAGGTATCGGCGGCCCGGCGGCCTACTCAGGCAGGCCGCCTGCGGCACACACCAACTCAACCTAGCGGAGCCCCTATGAGCCAAGTCATCCTGATCACCGGAGGCAGCCGCGGCATCGGGCGCGCCGTCGCCCTGCTGGCCGGTGCGCGCCAATGGAAAGTCGGCGTCAACTACACGCAGAACAAAACCGCCGCGCTCGAAACCGTGGCCGAAGTCGAACGCCTGGGCGGACAAGCCATCGCCATCCGCGGCGATGTCGCCGTCGAAACCGACGTCATCGCCCTGTTCGACACCATGGAACAAACCTTCGGTCCACTCGACGGACTGGTGAACAACGCCGGCATCGTAGCGCCTTCGTCGCAACTGGCCGACATGTCGCTCGCTCGTCTGCGCCAAGTGTTCGATACCAATATCCTCGGTGCCTTCCTGTGCGCCCGCGAAGCAGCCCGCCGCCTCTCCATCAGCCGGGGCGGCCGCGGCGGCGCCATCGTTAACGTGTCATCGGCGGCGGCGCGCTTGGGCTCACCCAACGAATATATCGATTACGCCAGCTCCAAGGGCGCCATCGATACCTTCACCCTGGGCCTGGCCAAAGAACTGGGAGCGGAGCGCGTACGCGTCAACGCCGTCCGCCCCGGCCTGATCGACACCGAAATCCACGCCAGCGGCGGCAAACCCGAGCGCGCCGCCCAGTTGGGCGCCACCACCCCTTTGGGGCGTGCCGGCAGCGCCGATGAAGTGGCGCAGGCGATCGTCTGGTTATTGTCGGATGAGGCGTCGTATGTGACGGGGGCGTTGTTGGATGTGGCGGGGGGGAGGTAGGCCGGCGCGGGAACACGCTGTGGGCCAGGTCAAATACGGGCGCTTCTGATGCGTTGGCTTACTAGACATGCCTCCTCAAAAACTCATCGTCAATGCGATAAAACGTCCCACTTGGTCGAAATCTTTGGGACCATCCTTGTTCTGCAAATAGCGCCCGTACTTGAACAACTGATCGGCCTCAGGATCAAGCGGCGGTAAATGATCTGCTTCGTGGACGCAGGTAAAGGCAAGATTGGCGCGCACGGCAGCCAGATCAGGAAGCGACGGCACGTTGTTCTTTTTATTCGAACACGCGCTCAGCGCACATAAAAAAACGAGGATCAACCGTGTAACAAGGCGCATCGTTCAATTCAACCTATACCTGCAGATAGCCCACCAGCTTCCACGTAACTGCCACCGTTTCTTTACGAATCGGCAATAAATTATCCAACCATGCAAAAGCACGGGGATGGTACACGGTCAACTCGGGGAATATATCGCCTTTGCCTAAAGACCATCGTGCGTCGGCGACTTTCCCGGGCGGAATATCGGCACACCAGACGCCGCGCTGCGCACAGACTGCGCCGCTATGTGACGTTGTTCCGATCGGCAGAGTGGCCTCAAGCACGGGCGCACTTTCGGCCTGAGAGGTCTTCTGCGGTGGCAGCGGCAGACCTGTCGCCGGGTCGAGGTTCTTGTCTTTACTCAGGCGGTCGATTAGGTCGTCGGAGGGCTTCTGCGGTGGGACGGCTGCATCCTGTTCCTTTTGCCATTGGAAGGTGCCGTCCCAGGGCGGTAGCTTGGCCGGGGGCAGCGGCACGATCTTGTCGATGTCGGGCACTTTAGGGTTGCGGCCGTCGTTGGCGTCGATGAATTTACCGATGAGGTTATAACGCCGTGAGCGTTCGAGGTCTTTGGATACTTCAAGATAGTACAGTTGATCCGATGATGGCGGCCCCTTGAAACCTTCCTCCAAAAATGACGCTGATGCGCGATCTCCTGCCTCCGCTCCTTTCTGGAACGCCTTGACTGCCTCGGGATACAGCTTGTCTGTCTGCAAATCAGTGCCCAAGATATTGGCCGCGTCACCATAACCTTGGTCAGTTGCACATTGTCGCATCTGCTTAGCAATCACAGGTGCATTGTCGATGGGCGCGAGTAAATTTCCAATGTACGTTTGCGCCTCAGGATTGCCCAAGTCAGCTGCCCTACGGAAATAACGCAGTGATTTTTCCGCATCCTGTTTCACGCCGTAACCAGCTTCCAGATAGTGCCCCATATCGTAGTAACCACCCGGCACGTCCTGATTGATCAGCTGCTCCGCTAAATCGATTGTTTCCTTCGTGGCATGAGGGGATTTTACGAAGCCTTGTGAGATCAATGCCCCCAGGTTGCCATTCGCTTTGTAATGACCATGGGCTGCCGCAATGCGATAAAAGCGTCCCACTTGGTCGAAATCTTTGGGACCATCCTTGTTCTGCAAATAGCGCCCGTACTTGAACAACTGATCGGCCTCAGGATCGATAGGCGGCAAATGATCCGCTTCATGGACGCAGGTAAAGGCCAGATTGGCGCGCACAGCGGCCAGATCGGGAATGGAGTGCACGGCATCCTCCTTAGGTGAACACCCGGTCAGAAGAGAGAGAGAAATGACAGACAACAACATCAATCCACGCATCGTTTAATCCTTGTACGTACGCGACGGACTGTCTCGCTTAAAGCCAACTAGCGAGGCATATGGGGCTAAATTTTTTTCTTGGTTGCGGACATTTCGTTCGATGACGTTTCCCCATTGAACAAAAGCCGCCCCCGAATCAAATCGCCCATTCGAATCGTACGCGCCAATCCCCTTCCCCTTCGTATGGATGTCCCATAGTTGGTTACGTAACGGCTGCGTCACACCCGAATGCTCATGACAAATATTCAATTCACTATCCCCTTCCATGCTGCGGGTATTGATATTAGCGGACCCGAGCGTCATAAACACGTCGTCAACGACCATCAGTTTCGCATGGACGTACACATAATCCCATTTACCCGGCGGCGAATCCGGCGCGACCAAGGTACAGATATGCACTTTGAGACCAGGAATAGTCGCAGGTAGGATCGGAGTGTTCCCGCTCTTGTTGTCGCCGATTTGTTGCTGCAAAGCGGCCTCTTTGGCCTTCGCCGCAACTTGTGCCTGTTGTGCTGCGGATTGTTCTTGGGTGCTGTTTGCATTGAGCGCCGCCATATTCGCCGTGGTTTCCTGCTGCTGCGCGCTGCTGAGTTGGTTGCTGAGCGTATCGTCGCGCTCCTCACGCGTCACCGCCGGCATGGTGTCATCGCGACCTAAACTATTCATCATGCGGTAGGTATTGACCGTACCGTCTCCCATGCCCTCGTCGCTCGAATTCGTTACGACGAATAGATGGAGCGGACCGTATTTCCCCGGGTCGCGTCCCGCCGCGAGCTGGGCCTTAGCCGCGGCCACAATCTTGTCGGCCAGCGGCGCAAAACGGAAATATTGATTTTCGATGTAAATAAAATTGGCCGTATTGTTCACGGCTTGCAAATACATCGCCTCGATATCGCGCTTTTTGTGTTGCGACTGCGTGCGTAAAATCTGCGCCATCACTGGGGTATCGAAACCGCGACGCAAGGTCAGTTGACAGGCGACGGCGGCACGCGATTGGCCCAGGCTTTGGCCCGTCGCGTCATCCCAGGCCTGACAAAAGTTCTCATTCAGGTATTTGAGAATCGGCCCGCTGACCCGGCTGGAAATATCCTCCCGAGGGTGAAGGCCGTTGCGCCCCATGCTCGGATGCATGCGCATATAACCATGGTCGTTACGGTCCCAGTAGGTGTCGAGCATGTTATGCCCCATCACGAAACCCAGCGCCCGCTCCGGCATTTCATAATCGATCAACACCATTTTCTGGTGATGTGTCGGTTCGGTGATGCCCATGGTAATACTGTTCTCGGCTTTGGTGCCGGTGCTACGTTGCGAATCTTTGCCGTGCAGCGCGGTGCGATAGGCGATTTCCGCCCGGTTCAACAGACTAAAGTCGCGGGTGGCAAATTCCACCCCTTGAAAGGCGTCGTTACCGCCCCTCGCACGCTCTGAAGCACCATCCGAACGTAGGGTCACATTGTTCAGATTGGCTCGTCGATACCATTCTCGATCGAATTCCCGCTCGAATTCCTTCTGATAGTCGCGCTGGCCTGACGGGATAAGGGACAGCAGCCAGTCTGGCATATAAGGTTTGGCCATGGTCTGGAAGTTATTGCCCGGCATGTTATTTTCACCCCATGCGGCTACATGGAGACTGTCCGCCCAGCACAGGAGCCTGACGCGTACGCCATCCGCGCCTTTCTGCGCCAGCAACTGACCGATACAGACACTGCCGCCGCCATCGTTGCGCTTGAAATACATCGACGGCTGGAAGCCCCAGCAAATAATGTCGACCGAATGCTGGGCCGCCATGATGGCATCATAGATGGTGCCAAAAGCTTCCTCACCATTCACCAACGGCTTGAAGGTGGCTTGAGCCGGATAGTATTCAGTGGACTGAACAAACCAGGGCGAGGTAAGCGTCGCACTTTTGGTGCAGGACAACGCAAGCGGCGTCGTAATTGTTGTGTTTGATGCCATCGCCTAGCCTTCTGGATTCGAATTGAGCAGGTCGCTATAGTTTTGGCGGTGCTGGGCCCGATCAACCGCATCGACAACGCGTCCCGGTTGATGAAACTGAAAACCTTGATTGGCCAGGTCGCCGTTTGCTGCATCGCCTCGATACTGGGCGGGCACCGGAACATTGTGCGTAATGCCATTCGCCAGTTGCAGCTTATAGCCCTGCACGGCCACATGATGATCAATCTGAATTTGTCCCGTACCGTCAATCACGCCTTGCTTGACCACTGCGCCGTCCGCCAATAGCGTGTAGGGCATCCCGACCGGTGCGGAACTTAAAGAAGACGGCGAGGCACCAGTACTCAGCAACAGCTTTTGCGTCGGCAGCGCATCCGGCCAAACCGGATTCTTCATATCCATCCGCGCCGGTCCAGAAAACGCATGCTGCGTGCCTTTGATACTGATCAGCCCCGGCGCGTGAACTTCAATATTGCCGTCCGCGATGCGAATGTAAGCACCGCCCGCCGTCAGCAGAATTTCCTGTTTCGCCGCTGCTTGAATCTTGTCCGTGGCCGAGATCAGTTTGAGTGTTTTTTGCGCGGTCAGTTCGATGTTGTCGCTCTGTGCCTGGATCTCGACCTTGCCTTTGGCCGCAAACAGTTTCATCCCGGCGTTTTGCACAAATAGGCTGAGTTTTTCGGTGATGCTGGCGATCAGCGATTTGCCGGTTGCAATAAAGGTGTTTTGACCGCTGACCAAGTTGATCTGCCGGTCGGCATAGAGTTGGTTCGATTGCGGCGTTGACAGCGCAATTCCGGCCGGACTGGCGAGCAGCATGATCGGCGTCTTGAAGCCGTTGGCACTACCTGTGCCACCGCCGGCGGTAATGCCGCCTGAGGTTGGGCCTGCGATGCTGGTCTGCGTGGCGTCGGTGAACGTCTTCAATGCGTCGTAGCCGTCTTTGAGATTTTCAGCTTGATGCGCTTCGCTGGCCTGCGACATCGATTCCAGCAAACTTTCCGCATTGATCAGTTGACTGGAAGCCGCCCGAGCATCAAGTGGCTGACTACCCATACCTGCCGAATAGGTTGAGACATACAAGCCTTGACCTGCCCTTAGCGCACCGTAGGATTCGGTCTTAAGGTCAAAGCCGCTACCGAGATAACTGCCACGGGTGTTGGCGTTCTGATCGATCAGATATCCAAGATGTAGATGGGCATTGGTGCTGGTGCTATAGAGCTGGGTCCGGTTCTGGCCCGTCGCATCGTCCA
>Ga0302312_10002829_pt1 | contig 9963 bp, 9 predicted proteins | sample III_Palsa_N2_1_FD_200529 | JGI IMG/M metagenome (GOLD analysis project Ga0302312, IMG submission 200529) | Peat permafrost microbial communities from Stordalen Mire near Abisko, Sweden - III_Palsa_N2_1 | ecosystem: Environmental > Terrestrial > Soil > Palsa > Peat permafrost | place: Sweden...
GTTGCAATCGTTCAGCGAGGGATATGGACTCGGTATCTGGCTGGACCCACCAGCCCGCAACTTCATCTAGCAGAAAGTCGGCAATCGTCTTCGCATCATCGTCTTTTGCCCGTAGGTGGGTATCGTCGGATTCGTAGTTTGCTGCACGAACTTCAGCAACCGTCGCAGAACGCTTGAATTTGACCCGGATGATTATGTGGCTGTTTGGCCCGCCCATGTAACAAACCTCCGCCCATATTGTACTTTGCTTTTTGTTCGCCTACAATATTAGGCAAGAATGGCAGGACTAGGGTGGGGATCGAACGTGAAGAAGACAACAAAAGAGGCAGAGGAACATCAACGCCGGGTGATGCTGATAAACAACAGCCTAGCTGACGCATACAAAGATTGGTTCGGCTGGCCAGAACACAGCGGCTTTGGACGCTACGTTGCCTTGGGCGAATACATCGTTGAACTGTGTGAGAACGAACCGCATGATGAATGGTTCGATGCTGCAAAGACTGCTTACCTGAAGTGGAAAGAGACTCACCACATTACAACGACACCGCCCAAAGCATAGCGTTGCCAGTGCGCCTACAATCGCTACCGTCTCCGGCCTGAATGCCGCCCACCGCCGCCACGCGGCTTTGGAGCTTTCTTTGCTGCCCTTGGCCGTGGCGGATTGGCACGGCGCTTGTGTTCAGGCACGGAATACTGTTTCTTCCCGTCAACAACGGCTGTGACCATCCTTAGCCCACTTGTGCCGCACTTGCTACAGAACACAGTGCCGTCCGGTTCATCTTCCCCGTAGACCTTTTGCCCGCTTCCTTCACAGCGTTTCATTTTCGCTTCAGTCATGGCTTTGCCTCCATTGCTGAAGACTTCAACACCGAAGTCGCGGTATGTCCAGCGAATCGCCCGGTGAGCCGTACTTAAAAAACACCGGCGCACTTAAACGCGGCAACGCTGACAGAGTACGCTAGCTTAAGTGCTATTTAAGTATTGGCGGGCAGCTTTGCTGTTAAGTTGTTGAGTTAATTGGCGTCCCCGACGGGATTTGAACCCGTGTTATCGCCGTGAAAGGGCGGTGTCCTGGGCCGGGCTAGACGACGGGGACGCGTTTGGTGCGTCGAGGTGGCCCCCGACTTCCGCACTCTTTGAGGCTAACAACTTGCGGCGGGTGTGTCAAAAAGAGCCAAAGGCCTGCCTTCGGCTATGCTCATCATGTGACTTCCCGTTTCCGCTATCTGGACACACTTACCATCGGGTTTGTCGTGGTGCTGCTGGTTTCGAATCTGGTCGGCCCGAAAATCTGCCAGTTGGGGCCGCTCTTGGTAAGCGGGGCACAGTTGCTGTTTCCCATTACCTACATTTGTGGAGACGTGTTTACAGAGGTTTACGGCTACGCGGCCTCGCGCAGGGCCATCTGGATGGGTTTTTTCGGGATGGGACTTCTGGCAGTGATGGGGCAGATTGCCGTAGCTCTGCCACCCGCGCCGGGATGGCACAATCAGCAGGCCTTTGCCACGGTTTTTGGATTAGTTCCGCGCTTTGCGATTGCCAGTCTGGTTGCTTACTGGGCGGGAGAATTTACCAACAGCTACACTCTGGCCAAGCTAAAATTGGTGACGAACGGACGCTTTCTCTGGACCCGGACCATTGGTTCCACGATCAGTGGTCAGTTGGTGGATACAGTTGTGGTGATCCTCATCGCGTTTTGGGGAGTTGAAACGGGGCCGAAAATGCTGATCATGATCGCCTCTTCTTACGGTTTCAAGGTTGTGTATGAAACGCTGGCGACCCCGCTGACATACGCCGTGGTCCGCCAACTGAAGCGCGCCGAGGGGGTAGATACGTTTGATCGGGGAACCAATTTCAATCCATTTGCGTTGTAGGCGTTTGAGGGGAAGCGCCACTTTCATCCAATTGGCACTCCATCCCGGTTCTTGAATATCCACCCGGTTCCGGCGCCGCGATTTGTTGCAACAGTTGGGTAACCTGCATCATCAACAACCCGACTCAGTCTTTTTAGAATCCTTTTTTCGTGCAATGCACGGAAACCTTTCATCGGCGCCCGGTTGCGATGCATACCGGAGAAAATTCGCCTGTCGGCGACGAGCCGCCATTCGACACTATCTGTGAGGTTGATCGTTGAAACGTCTGGCAATCCTTAGCACGCTCCTTTCTGTCGTTCTAATCTTTCCCTCGGGTTGCAAGCAGCCTGAGGCAGCAGCAAAGGCTCCCGCAATGCAGGGGCTGCCAGTGCAGACGCAGGCTGTGTCGCTGGCTCCTGTACAGCAGAGTTCCGACTTTGTTGGCACGATCAAGTCGCGACGATCGGTGACTCTGATGCCACAGGTGGATGGCAATCTCACGCAACTTCTGGTGAAGTCGGGTGACCATGTTCATGCCGGTCAGCCCATGATGGAGATTGATCCGCGGCGTCAGCAGGCGCTGGTGGATGCGCAGAAGTCGACCGAAAATCAGAAAAAGGCGCTCTACGACTACAACGTGCTTCAGATTGATCGGCAACGCAAGCTCTTCGAGGCGGGTGTCATCAGCCGAGACGCGCTGGATCAGGCCGAACAATCCTTCAACAATACCCGTGCCGACTGGCAGTCCGCCATCGCCACGCGGAAGTCTCTGGAGGAGCAGCTGGCCTACTACCAGGTGAAGGCGCCCTTTGACGGCGTGGTGGGCGACGTACCTGTTCACCTGGGCGATTACGTCACGACGACCACGGCTCTCACCACCGTTGATGAAAACAAGGATCTCGAAGTCTATATCTACGTGCCGACAGAGCGCGGTGGCGATGTGCGCATGGGTCTTCCGGTTCAGTTGCTGGACGGCGATGGAAACTTGGTTGAAACTACCAGTGTCGACTTCCTGTCTCCCCAGGTTGACAGCCAATTGCAAGGCATTCTGCTCAAGGCGCCCGTGCACAGCACTTCGGATATCCTGCGGTCGTCTCAGCTGGTTAAAGCGCGCGTGATCTGGAAGACTTCGTCGCAGCCCGTGATCCCAGTTCTCGCTGTTTCGCGGCAGGGAGGGCAGACATTTGTCTTTGTGGCGCAACGGCAGGCTGACGGTCACTTCGCCGCACGCCAGATAGCGGTCACTCTCGGTGAGACCGTCGGGAATTCGTATGCGGTTACGGCAGGATTGAAGCAGGGCGACAGCGTGATTGTTTCCGGAACGCAATTTCTCGTGGATAACATGCCGGTATTTCCTCACGGGTAAGCAGTCTTGTTCCCTGCGAGTCGCGCTGCCTTGGAATTTTTGCAGCTGCTCAAGAATTGAAACTGCTGGCGGATGCTGATCCGCGGATCATGGAAGTTCGGTCACGCCCCGGTTGCCGCCAGTCGCTCAGGAAGGAAAACACGCAGTGTTTGTAGACTTCTTCATTCACCGTCCAGTATTCGCCACTGTTTCGGCGCTTCTGATTATTCTGGCCGGCGCGGTGTGTATACCGACGCTGCCCATCTCGCTCTATCCCACTCTCGCGCCTCCGCAGGTCATGGTGACATCCACGTACATCGGCGCGGATGCCGAGACGGTTGAGAAGGCGGTGACGATCCCTCTCGAAGAGTCGATCAACGGCGTTGAGGGGATGCACTACATCAGCTCGGCCAGCACTAACAATGGCGTCAGCACCATTACAGCCACGTTCGTCACCGGGTACGATCTGGATATTGCCGCGGTTGACGTGCAGAACCGCGTGGCCAGCGTTACTGGACGGCTTCCCGCCGCAGTCAATTCTGCCGGCATCACGATCACCAAAGCAAACAGCAACTTTGTCTTTGGTTCGGGCTTTTATACGGAGGACAATCGCTACTCCAACGAGTTCGTCTCCAACTATTTGGATGTGTATGTCAAGGATGCGCTCAAGCGCGTCAAGGGCGTAGGCGATGTTCAGATCTTCGGCGAGCGCAAGTATGCGATGCGCATCTGGCTCGATCCCGCCAAGCTTGCTGAGCATAGTCTTACAGCGGTCGACGTTGTGAGCGCGCTCACCGAACAGAACGTTGAGGTCCCTGCTGGCCAGTTAGGACAGCCGCCATCGGGGAATGACCAATCGTTCCAAGTCGCAGTGCGCGTCGTTGGCAGGCTGAGCGATCCGTCCCAGTTCAACGACATCATCGTCAAGAACACACCCAATGGCCTGGTCCAGCTCAAAGACGTCGGACACGCCATCGTGGGCGCTGAAGACTACAGCAGCAATCTCAAATTTCAGGGTTTTACAGCGGTCGGCATTGGTGTGCAGCAGCTGTCGAATGCCAACGCGCTCGACGTGGATCGCGATGCCAAGGCAATGCTCAAGCAGCTATCCAAGAGCTTCCCGCCGGGCTTGAAATATGCTGTCGCCTTCGACTCGACGACCATCGTTGGAGACTCGATTCATGAGGTTCTGATCACGCTCGGGGAAGCGATCGTGATTGTTATCGTGGTGATCTTTCTCTTCCTGCTGGATTGGCGCGCGACCATTATTCCGGCGGTCACCATACCTGTTTCCTTGGTGGGCACTTTTGCGTTCATCAAACTATTTGGCTTCTCCATCAACTCTCTCACGCTCTTCGGCATCACGCTGGCCACGGGGCTGGTGGTCGATGACGCCATTGTGGTCATCGAAAATGTCCAGCGTCACATTGCGTCGGAACACTGCGATCCACACAAGGCTACCTCCGAGGCCATGGGCGAAGTTACCAGCGCTGTCATTGCGACGTCTCTTGTGCTTATTGCGGTCTTCGTGCCGGTGTCGTTCTTCCCTGGGACTACGGGCATCCTCTACCGCCAGTTTTCGCTGACGATTGCATTTGCCATCGCGATCTCTGCTTTCAACGCACTAACCCTGTCGCCAGCGCTCGCGGCGTTGTTCCTGCGCGGAGAAGAAGCGAAATATCGCCAGTTTGATTTCCTGCGCATTCGCCCCTTGTCAAGAGGCTATGCCGCCTTTGCACATGGAATTGACGACTCGATCACCTGGATCTCAAGTACGTACGCGAAGCTAATTCACTTCTGCCTGCGTATTCGTTATGTGTTGCTGATTCTCTTTTTTGCCGGTCTGGCTGCTACAGGTTGGATGTACCTGCATGTTCCGATCGGATTCATTCCTCAGGAAGACCAGGGATATCTGATGGTTATTGTGCAGGCCCCGCCGGGAGCGTCGCTCTCGGACACGACAGCCATCTCAGATCGCGCTCAGCAGGTGCTGGCGCAGGACCCGGATATTGCGGGAGCCTTCGCCGTTTCCGGCTTCAGCATGAGTGGCGCGTCGCCCAACGCAGGCATGATCTTTGCGGCTCTCAAGCCTTCCGATCAGCGCCTCGGCAAAGGCCAGTCCTCGGCGGAGGTTGTCGCCAACCTGGGTCCCAAGCTCTTCATGATTCCTGGCGGCACAGTGGCTATGTTTGAGCCGCCTGCTGTGCAAGGACTTGGCTCCTTCGGCGGCTTCCAGTTCATGCTGCAGGACCAGGGTAAGAACACACTCGCCGATCTCGACCGCATCTCGCACACCATCATCGGCGCCAGCCGCCAGGATCCAAAACTGGGGCTGACGGGCCTGTTCACGAGTTTTTCGGCAAGCGACCCGCAGTTGCTGGTTTCGATCGACCGTGAAAAGGCCAAAACGATGGGCGTTTCCCTGACTCAGATCTCAACGACGCTCAACGTCTTCATGGGCTCTGAGTATGTGAACGATTTCGATTACAACAATCGAACCTATCGTGTGTACGTGCAGGCCGACCAGCCTTTCCGCATGAACGAGCGCGATCTGCACTCCTTCTATGTGCGCTCCGACACTACGAACCAGATGGTGCCGCTGGATAGCCTAGTCGTTGTCAAGGATTCTTCAGGGCCGCAAGTCATCTCTCATTACAACCTGTTCCGCTCCGTCGAAATCGATGGATCCGCTGCTCCAGGCCGCAGCTCGAGCGAAGGTATCGCGTCGATGGAAAAGCTGGCCAACAGCATCATGATGCCCGGCATGACCTTTAGCTGGACGGGTCTCACGCAAGAAGAGATCGAGTCAAGTGGCAAAGCTGTGATTATCTTTGCTCTTGGGTTGCTGGTTGTCTATCTGACCTTGTCGGCGCAGTACGAAAGCTTCGCATTGCCGTTTATCATCCTGCTGGCGGTTCCCATGGCCGTGCTCGGCGCCTTGGGAGCTGTTGCGGCGCGCGGACTCTCGGACGATGTTTACTGCCAGATCGGACTTGTAATGCTCATTGGGCTCTCGGCAAAGAACGCGATTCTGATCGTCGAATTTGCCGAGCAGCTGCGCGCCAAGGGAAGGTCGATCACAGAGGCCGCAATCGAAGCCGCAGAACTTCGCCTTCGGCCTATTCTGATGACGTCTTTTGCCTTCATTCTTGGCGTGATGCCACTGGTCTTTGCCACTGGCGCTGGAGCCCTGGGCCGGCATTCGGTCGGCACTACGATAGTCGGAGGCATGCTGCTCTCGACTGTGCTGAACCTGGTCTTCATTCCAGTGCTGTACGTGATCCTCAGTGGCCTGCTCATGCGCGTCAAGCCGAGGTCAAAGCCGGAAGGTTGCGAGGAAGAAGTCGCCGTAGTCTAGTTCAGGATGTTCAATCCAGATCGGCGAATTCCTGACTGATTCGAGAGTTATCGATTTCGATAGGGCGAGGTTCCGCCGGACCTGTAAGTGAAGCGCTACTTGCCTGGTTCGACTGCCTTGGTGGCTGCCGCGTGGTGGGCAATTACGCGGTCGCGGATACGCTGGTAAACCTCTGGCGAGACCACGCCCTGGTCCAGTAAATCCAACTTGGTCCGATACGGTCGGAAGCGCACGATGCGCGACGCCCAAGTTTCCGTCATTCCGGGCAGTGACTCCAACTCATGAATCGTTGCCCGATTTATGTCTACTAACTCAGCGGGTTTCTGCGTGCTTGAGGGAGCTGCGGAGGGAGGTGGCGCAAGAGTGAGCACCAGGGCACTTAGGACGATCGCGGAGTGGGAGCGCATTCCGCAATTCTGCGCCTTCTGTGGGTGGATCGCCAACTCTGAATTCCAGAATCCTCAATGAAAATTTACTCGGGCCGATTTGACAAACCAGGCGAGGTTGCTTAGGGTTATTTCTGAGATGCAGATCCACCTCCATCATCGTCATACCCATCATCATGTGACGAACATGCCGGCGGACTGCTATGGCCTGAACTGAACGGCCAGAATCGATAGCAGGATTGAGAACAGCCCGCCGGCGCCAGACGCCAGCGGGTTTTTTGCTTTTGCTGGCATCGCAGAAATCGGCGACCTAACCGAAACCAAAAAACCTTGAAGTGAGAGACAGATGACGACCCAACTACCTGAAATTGATTTCGAAAAGATGGATGGCCTTGTCCCAGGCGTGGTCCAGGATCACGCCACAGGCCAGGTGCTGATGCTGGGCTTCCTCAACTCGGTAAGCTATGCAAAGACTCTTGAGACCGGCTTTGTTACCTTCTGGAGCCGCACCCGCCAGAAGCTCTGGATGAAGGGCGAAACCAGCGGCAACCGCCTGCGTATTGTCTCTGCCGCGACCGATTGCGACAACGATTCGCTGGTCTTTCGCGTGGTTGTAGAAGGGGACGGATTGGTCTGTCACGAGGGCACCGTTTCCTGCTTCACCAAGCAGATTCCTGTTCAAACCGTATCGCCTGTAGAGGTGCAAAGTGGCAAATAAGATCCGTCTCGGAATCCCCAAAGGCAGCCTGCAGGACGCAACGCTGGCTCTTTTCAAACGCGCTGGGTGGAACATTTACGCCGATGGCCGCTCCTACTTCCCCTCCATCGACGACAAAGAAATCGAGTGCATGCTGATCCGCGCCCAGGAGATGGCCCGCTACGTGGAACACGGCGTTCTTGATGCGGGTCTCACCGGCATCGATTGGGTCGTCGAGAGCGGTCTCGACGTCACCAGCATCACCTCGCTCACTTATGCCAAGCAGAGTCGCCGCAAGGTGCGCTGGGTGCTCGCTGTTCCTGAGGGCAGCGGCTTCGAAAAGGCGGAAGACCTCGAAGGTAAAACCATCGCCACGGAACTTGTCGGCGTCACGAAGAGCTACTTCGAGAAGAAGGGCATCAACGTCAAGGTAGAGTTCAGTTGGGGCGCAACCGAAGTCAAGCCGCCCATGCTGGCCGATGCGATCGTTGAAGTGACGGAGACTGGTAGTTCGCTGAAAGCAAACAGGCTCACGATCATCGACACCGTCATGGAGAGCGAGACGCATCTGATTGCAAGTAAGGCCGCTGCCAACGATCCGTGGAAGCGCGAAAAGATCGAAACCATCGCTCTCATGCTGCGTGCTGCGATCGATGCCCAGTCCCAGGTTGGCTTGATGCTCAACGTCGAGCGCAAGCAATTGCAAAAGGTAATCGAGGTGCTGCCCGCACTTAACTCGCCGACGATCTCGGAACTGAGCAATCCCGATTGGGTGGCCGTAAACACTATCCTCGAAGAGACCTCGGTTCGCGATGTTATTCCGCGTCTCAAGGCAGCGGGAGCGACTGGCATTGTCGAATACCCATTGAACAAGGTCGTTCTTTGAGGCAAGAAGTCCTGTTTCCCAGGTCTTGATGTTTAGACCTGGGATTCTCTAATTCTCTCGACGCGAGGCAGATGGGATCCGATGCAACTCTTACGTACTGAAGGCCGCAATGCAAAACAAGCCGAAGCTAGGCTCGCTGAACTGGAAAGGCGAAGCGGATCGGCACTCGGCACGGTGCTTCCTGCGGTCCGAAAGATTCTTCGCGATATTCGCGACAAGGGCGATCCCGCCCTCCTGAAGTATGCGAGCAAGTTCGATAGCCTTGCGCCAAAATCCTCGATACGCGTTACTCCAGGGGAGACTGAGGCCGCGTGGCAGATACTCGATCCATCGCTCAAGCAAGCTCTCGAAATCGCAGCTGCCAATATCCGTTCTTTCGCGGAGCGCCAATTGCCGCAATCGTGGAACTTCTCTCCAGCACACCCATCTGTTGGAGGCCTCATTACCGGGCAGCTTGTGCGCCCTCTCGAAGGCGTTGGCTGTTATGTGCCAGGGGGGCGCCATCCGCTGCCGTCGACGATGCTTATGACTGTCATTCCCGCGCAGGTTGCAGGTGTTCGTCGCATCGCTGTCACCTCGCCTCGGCCCGCACCAGAAACTCTCGCAACCGCGCATCTTCTCGGCGTCACCGAGTTCTATCGCATCGGCGGCGCGCACGCCATCGGTGCACTGGCATACGGAACGCAATCAATTTCTCGTGTCGTCAAGATCGTTGGCCCGGGTAATCTCTACGTGACCGCAGCAAAGCGGGAGGTTGCGTTGGAGTGCGCCATCGACATGCTTGCAGGGCCGACGGAGATCGTGATTACCAGCGATCGCGGAACACCGCAAGGCATAGCCTCCGACCTCATAGCTCAGGCGGAGCACGATCCAGATGCGCTGGCCATCTTCATCACCACCGATGAATCGCTGGCGCTCGCCGTAATCGAAGAAGCTGAACGGCGGAGCAAGGAGAATTCCGTCGCGAAGCAGGCTCTCAAGCGCAACGGCTATGTTTTTCTTGTTGGGTCGCAAGAAAAGGCGCGAGCCATCACCAATCGCCTCGCCCCGGAACATCTCACCGTCGACTCGCGGGCAGACCTGGAATGGATTCAAAACACTGGCTCTGTCTTCATCGGCAGCCACACTCCGCAGCCTATGGGCGATTACATCTCTGGGCCCAATCACACGCTGCCTACGGGAGGTATGGCCACTCTGCGCGGCGGCTTGAGTGTGATGGATTTCGTCAAGCTCATCACCGTCCAGGAATACTCTTCCAAAGGCTTGGCCGCGCTGGGCCCACATGCAATTCGGCTCGCCGAAGCAGAGGGCCTGGCGGGTCACGCCGAGGCCATTCGCACTCGAATCGGTGAGTCTATCAAGGCTCCCGCCAAATCAAAGAAGCGAGGTAAAGCATGAATCCTGCCGACGCCATCCAGGACAAGATAGAAATCGAGGT
>Ga0302312_10002833_pt1 | contig 9957 bp, 7 predicted proteins | sample III_Palsa_N2_1_FD_200529 | JGI IMG/M metagenome (GOLD analysis project Ga0302312, IMG submission 200529) | Peat permafrost microbial communities from Stordalen Mire near Abisko, Sweden - III_Palsa_N2_1 | ecosystem: Environmental > Terrestrial > Soil > Palsa > Peat permafrost | place: Sweden...
GCGACCGTGCCTCCTACGAGTTCGCCCTGGCCTCCGCCGCCATCGTCCTCCAACTCGACGCCTCCAACCGCATCACCCACGCCCGCATAGCCCTCGGCGGCGTAGGCACAAAACCCTGGCGCTCCCTCGAAGCCGAACGCTCCCTGCAAGGCAAGCCCGCAACTCCCATCACCTTCCGAGCCGCCGCCGAAGCCGCACTCCACGCCGCCAAGCCTCAATCGCAAAACGGCTTCAAGATCGAACTAGCCAAACGCTGCCTCACCCACGCCCTCACCCAGGCCAGCACGCTCGCATAAGGAGGCCCTCATGGAAAACATCACCGAGTCCAAAATCATCGGCGTCGCCACCCCCCGCATCGACGGCCCCCTAAAAGTCAGCGGCGTTGCCATGTACGCCTCCGACCACCACTTCCCCGGACTGCTCTACGCGTGGCCCGTCACCGCCACCATCGCCAGCGGCGCCATCACCGCAATCGACACCGCAGCCGCCGAATCCATGTCCGGCGTCATCGCCGTCTATCACCGCGCCAACATCGGCAACCTCTTCCGCGTTCCCCCGGCCACCGGCTTCACCATGATCATCGACGAGAAGCGCCCGCCCTTTGAAGACGACACTATCCGCTACTATGGCCAGTACGTTGCCGTAGTCGTCGCCCAAACCGTCGAGCAGGCCCGCGCCGCCGCCGAGTCCATCAAGGTCACCTACGCCAAAACCCCCGTTTCCATTGACTCAAAGCTCCTCGGCACACCAATCTCCACACCCAAACCCAGCGAAAAATCCAAACGCGGCGACACCGCAGCCGCCCTCGCCTCCGCACCCATCAAGCACGACGCCATCTACAAGCTCCCCACCGAAACCCACAACCCCATCGAACTTCACGCCTCCGTCGCCGTATACGATGGTCAAAAATTCACCCTCTACGAAACCTCCCAGGCCGTCATGAACCACCGCGACGTCATGGCCGCCATGCTCGGCGTTCCACCCGAGAAGGTTCAGGTCATCACCCGCTTCCTCGGCTCCGGCTTCGGCGGCAAGCTCTGGCCCTGGCCGCAGGCACTCATCGCCGCCGCCTGCGCCCGCAACCTCAAGCGCCCTGTAAAGCTCGTAGTCAGCCGCCAGATGATGTTCCAGTCCGTCGGCCATCGCCCCGCCATCGACCAACGCATCCAACTAGCTGCGGAACCCAACGGCAAGCTAACCGCCATCCAGCAGGACTACGTCAACCACACCTCCATCCTCGACGACTACGACGAAGGCTGCGGCGAAATCACACCCTTCCTCTACTCCACACCCAACCTCCTCGTCACCGCCGGCCTCGCTCGCCGCAATGTCGGTAACCCGACCGCCATGCGCGGCCCCGGCGCAGTCCCCGGCCTCTACGCGCTCGAGTCCGCAATGGACGAGCTAGCCATCAAGCTAAAGATCGACCCCGTCCAGCTCCGCCTCCTCAACGAACCCGCCCTCGACGAGTCCCTCAACATCCCATTCTCCTCACGCCACCTCACCGAGTGCCTCACCACCGGCGCCGAAAAGTTCGGCTGGCCCCGCTACACCCCAACCCCCGGCTCAATGAAAGGCACCGGCGATCAAGCCGGCCTAACCCTCGGCTGGGGCATGGCCGCCTGTTCCTGGCTAGCCGCACGTTCCGAAACCGAGTCCTCCGTCGAACTCCGCCAGGACGGCTCCGCCCGCATCGCCTGCGGCACGCAGGATATCGGCGGCGGCACCTACACCGTCCTCGCCCAGATCGTCTCCCACGAAACCGGCATCCCCGTTAGCAAAATCGATGTAGTCCTCGGCGACTCCGCTCTCCCCGCCGGCCCCATATCCGGCGGCTCCTGGGTCACCGCCTCCGTCACACCTTCAGTTCTCGAAGCCGCCCGCAACGCCACCAAGCTCCTCGTGCAGGCCGCCGCCACCTCCGAAGGCTCTCCCTTCAAAGGCAAGAAGCCCGAAGACCTCGAATTCGCAGACGCCACCGTCCGCCTCAAAGGCCAGCCAAACACCGCCGTCTCCATGTCCGATATCCTCCGCGCCGCCAACATCAGCTCCGTCTCCGGCACCGGCAAATCCGACACCACCATGGGCCCCAAACCCAAGCTCTCCTTTCACTCCTACGGCGCCCAGTTCGCCGAGGTCACCTGGCAGCCAGAGATCGCCCGCCTCCGCATCAGCCGCGTCGTCACCGTCATCGATGCCGGCCGCATGATCAACCCTCGCGCCGCCCGCAATCAAATCGAAGGCGCCGTAGTCATGGGTATCGGCATGGCTCTCTTCGAAGAAACCATGTACGACCCACGTACCGCCGCGCCCCTCAACAACAACCTCGCCGACTACGTCGTTGCCGTCAACGCCGACACCCCCTCCATCGACGTCACCTTCCTCGACCACCCCGACTTCAACCTCAACGCCCTCGGCGCCCGCGGCGTCGGAGAAATCGGCCTCGCCGGCATCGCCGCCGCCATCGGCAACGCCGTCCACCACGCCACCGGAATCCGTGTCCGCAGCCTCCCTATCCGCATCGAAGACCTACTCGAACCCACCCATTTGGCCTAAACTCAACAAAAACAGCTTCGACACCCCAAAAACCCTACAACTAAAGCTCTATTCCCGCGTTATTTGCATCTCAGTACCCTAGAATCTGGCAGCTAACGTTGCCTGGAGCTCAACGCGCGCATGCAAAATGAGCTGTTAGATATCACGATCATCGGTTGCCTGGTGCTCCTCTTCGCTTCCACCTACAGGAAGCGTGCTACGCCGATGGTTCGTTCCTGGACCCTCGGCTGGCTGCTCATACTGGTCCACTTCACCGCGCTGCTCTTCCATCCACTGAACACTCTCGCCCAGAACACCCTTTCAGTCCTCAGCCTCGCCGCTCTCATCGCCTGTGGAATCGTCTTTCTTCTCGCCACCGCCTATCGCGAAGCCGACCGCAAAGACAACCTCGCCCTGCCGATCATCGCCGCCATCGGCGGCATCGTCTTCATCAGCCTTCTCATCTCGAATATCAGCAAACCGCTGCCCTACTACCTCTGCACACTCGGAATCACACTCTGCTGGCTGGGCTACTGCCTTCGGCTTCCCCGCATCCCTAATAGCATTCGCAGCGCGCTCATCCTCTCCACCATCGCCACAACCTATTGGCTTCTTTGGTGCATCGATCACTCGCGCCTCGACATCGCACCCTTAGCCATCCTCACGCAGATCTACCTGGTCGTCGCCCTCGTCTATGCCGGAACCTTCCGCCGTCTCTCTGGTGGCACCCTCACTGTAGTCTTCGGTCTCTTCGCCTGGATGGCCGTCTTCCCCGCAGCCGCATTCTGCGCCCATCTTGGTCTCATCAGCCGCATCAGCCCTGAGTTCTGGAACGTCCCCAAATACTTCGTCGCCTTCGGCATGATCCTCATCCTGCTCGAAGAAGAGATCCTCACCGCCAGCCATCAAGCCAACCACGATAAGCTCACCGGTCTCCCCAACCGTGCCTGGCTCGAAGCCACCCTCCGCAAAGTCCTCAATCAACCGACCAACTCCACCCGGCAGCACGCCCTCCTTTGCCTCGATATAGACCGCTTCAAGCACATCAACGACACCTACGGCCACAACGTCGGAGACATCTGCCTGCAAGAGGTCGCCCGCCGCCTCGCCTCCCTCATTTCCACCCCTCATGCGGCGGCTCGCGTCGGCGGCGAAGAATTCGGTCTCATCCTCTGCGGCATCACTGGCACAGAACAAGCCGAACAAATCGCCTCAGACATTCTCGTCGCTCTGAGCAAGCCCGTCCTCGCTCACGGCTACTCCCTCGAACTCACCGCCAGCGTCGGCATCGCCGTCTTTCCCGACCACGGCTCCGACGACGCCACTCTCTGGCGCAACGCAGACTCCGCCATGTACCGCGCCAAGCGCGCCGGCGGCAATCAATACCTCTGCATGTCCCCCGAGATCAGCCAATCCACCTCCGAAGCCAACGAGATGGAGCTATTCATACGCCAGTCTCTCCGCGACGGCAGCTTCGAGCTGCACTATCAGCCTCTCTACACCATCGGCGGCGATCTCCACGCCCTTGAAGCCCTCGTCCGCCTCCGCCATCCCGAGCGCGGCCTCATCCCTCCCACCTCATTCATCACCGTCGCCGAAGAGCGCGGCCTCATCGTCCCCCTCGGTCACTGGGTCCTCAACGAGGTCTGCGCACAATCCGCCCGCTGGCTGCAGCAAGGCCTCCCACCCGTCCGCATCGACATCAACATCTCCCCACTCCAGATCACCCGCCCCGACTTCTCCACCCACATCCTCGAGGCCCTAGCCGCTCACAACATCAATCCCCACCTCCTCGGCATGGAGATCACCGAGACCGCCATGATGCGCAACCTCGCCGAAGCCTCCCGCCAGATCGACCTGCTCGCAAAGATCGGCATAGCGTTTTCCATCGACGACTTTGGAACCGGTTACTCGTCCCTCGGCCAACTCGACAAGCTCCCCGTCCAAAGCCTCAAGATCGACCGCACCTTCGTCGATCGCGTCTGCAACTCCGGCGGCACCTACTCCATCGTCAATGCTATCGTCTCTATCGGCCACAGCCTCGGCCTCACCGTCGTCGCCGAAGGCGTTGAAAGCTATGAGCAATGGGCCTGCCTGCGCCATCTTGGCTGCGACATCGTTCAGGGCTTCCTCTTCTCGAAGCCGATCCCCGCCTCAGAAATGGCCCCAATCCTCCTCAACGGCCTACAGCCCCAAGCCGTCGAAGCCCACTCCAATTAACTTAACGCCGTCATCCTGAGAACAACAATTTGCGCCTTCATCGCGCAATAATTAACGCCTTCATCCTGAGCGCAGCGAAGGATCTCCGTATTTCGCTGAGACCAGCAATGCTCCACCCGGCAGAAAACCGCCGCTCCCCCAGATCACGCCCGCCCCTGAAACCCCTTCACAATCTCCAGATACTTCCGCGCATTCTCCGTAATCTTCCACCCATGCCCCGCGGCGATCGCCTTCGTATCCACCAGGTCCGCCCCCACGCCCAGAGCATAAGCCCCAGCCTCAAGAAACTCCCTCGCCGTATCCAGCGAAACCCCACCCGTAGGAATCATCTCAATCTGCGGCAGCGGAGCTTTCAAACTCTTCAGATACTTCGCCCCACCCATCGCGCTCGCCGGAAAGATCTTCACCACATCCGCGCCCGCCTGCCAAGCCGTCAGCACCTCCGTAGGCGTCAACGCTCCCGGCAGCACAGCCTTCCCATGCTTCTGACACATCTCCACCGTCCCACGATTGAACGCCGGACTCACCACAAACTCCGCACCCTCTTCAATGCAGGCATGCGCCGTCTCTGCATCGAGCACCGTCCCCGCCCCCAGCAAAATCTCCGGTCGTTCCTTCTTCAACCGCGCAATCACCCGCACAGCCCCCGGAACGGTCATCGTCACCTCCATCACAGTGACGCCACCATCAGCAATCGCCCCCGCCAGCGCCATAGCCTGCTCTTCACTCTCCGCCCGCAACACCGGCACCAACCCAATCTTCCGAATCTCCGCCAACACTTCAATCTTCGTCAAAGCCATCACTCCATCCTTGCTTTCTGAACCCTGAGCCCTGAGCCCTGGACCCTCGCTCTACCTTACCGTTCCCGCCCCACCACCCGCCATCAACCTCTCCACCTCACCCACCGTAGCCATCGACGAATCCCCCGCCGTCGTCATCGCAAGCGCACCATGCGCCACACCACAATCCAGAGCCCACTTCATCCCCTTGCCCTGCAACAAACCATAAATCAACCCCGACGCAAACGAGTCCCCACCACCCACACGATCCAGAATCTCCAGCGCCTCAAACTTCAACCCCTCATAAGCCGTGCCTTCCGCAAACCCAAACGCGCTCCACCCATTGCTGCTGGCCGTATGCGTCCGCCTCACGGTGCTAGCAATCACCTTCAGGTTCTTAAACTCCGCCGTCACCCTTCGAGCCATCTCCTCAAAACTCTCCAGCGTATGCCATACCGGCCCATGCGACGACGTCCCCATCACCGCGGCCACATCGCCCTCATGCCCAAACAGCACATCCACCAGCGGCATCAGCGAGCGGTTCACATCAATCGAACCCTGCCGCCCACCACGCGTCTTCCAAAGCGATGCCCGATAGTTGCAATCAAAACTAACAATCGTCCCATGCCTCTTCGCCGCCTCCATCGCCTCGCGCACCAGCGCCGTAGAGTTCTCACTCAACGCCGCCATCACGCCGCCGGTATGGAACCACCGCACCCCCTCATCCCCAAAGATCTCATCCCAATCCACATCCCCCGGCTTCATCTGCGAGATCGCCGTCAGCCCGCGATCCATCATCCCCATCCCGCCGCGCACCCCAAACCCGCGCTCCAGAAAGTAGATCCCATTCCGAGCCTCGCGCCCCACACCATCGAACTCCCGCCACTGCACATGCGACAGATCAACCCCACCCTGCAGCATCAGATCTTCCACCAGCCGCCCCACCGGGTTATCCACCAGCGCCGTAACAATCCCAGACCGCAGCCCAAAGCACCGCCTCAGCCCACGAGCCACGTTGTACTCGCCGCCACCCTCCCAAACCTTGAACCCACGCGCCCCCACAATCCGCCCCTCACCCGGATCGAACCGCAGCATCACCTCACCCAGCGACACCAAATCAAACTCACAAAGCACAGGATCACGCATCGGCAACCCACCAAAGTCCGCCGCCTCATCAATCAACTGATCCGCCTCACTCACAAGCCCCTCGCGCCTTTATTCACTATTCACTACTCACTATTCACTGCAATTCAGCAATCGCCACCGGATCCATGTCGTCATACCGCTGGTTCTCTCCGCCCATACCCCAGCAGAACCCATAGCTCTTCGTCCCCACACCTGCATGGATACTCCATCCCGGCGACACCACAACCTCGCGATCGCTCATCACCAGGTGCCGCGTCTCATCCGCCGGCCCCATCAGGTGCATCACCCGCTGCGAAGCATCCACATCGAAGTAAAAATAAACCTCACTCCGCCGCATATGCGTATGCGGAGGCATCGTGTTCCAGTTCGACCCCGCCTCCAGCAGCGTAAAGCCCATCACCAACTGGCAGCTTCTGATCCCGTCCAAATGAATCGCCTTATAGATCGACCGCTTATTGCAGGTCTCTACCGATCCCAGATGCACCGCCCCAGCCTGCAGCTCGGCAAACGTCACCATCTTCGCCGGAAACTCCCCATGCGCCGGATAGCTCAGCAGATAAAACGCCGCCGGATTCCCCGCATCGTCGCTCTCAAACGTCACCACCTTCGATCCACGCCCCGCATAAGCAACATCCAGCTTACCAAGCGCAAACTTCTGCCCATCCACGGTCACCATCCCCGAGCCGCCCACATTCAAAACTCCAATCTCCCGCCGCTCGCAAAAGAACTCCGACCGCAGCTCAGGATGCGTCTCCAGCGTCAACGCAGATCCCAGTGGCACGGCCCCGCCAATCACCGCGCGATCCAGATCCACATAATTCATCGTCACCGAACCCGGCGCAAACAACCCCTGCAACAAGAACGTCTCCCGCAACTCCGCCGTAGTCATCCGCGGATACCGCACCGCATCCGCCATCTGCACAATCTTCATCAATCCTCCAAAACTCGCGTCCCCAGTATAGCCATCGCCAGCCCGCTTCTTACATGCACTGCGAAACACCGCGTACTCCGCGAACGCCGCGTTTGCAGTTACCTTGCAACCTTATTCACCACATAAGCAATCCCATCCCGCAATGCGCTCTGGCAAAATCCCCCCAAATATGCTCCACTTCGACATGTTCAAAGATCGCTCCCGCCGCACCTTCCTACGTTCCGCACCCCTCGCCGCCGCAGCCGGCCTCACCCTCACCGAAACCACCCTCTTCGCGCAAAACACCCTACAACCCGAACACTTCCAACTCTTCACAGCCGCCGCGCTCTCGGACGCCACCAAGCAGCTCCAGGCCCACCCCGGCAACAACAATCTCTTCACCCCCGCCGCACTCCCCGTAGCCATCGTTCTCACCACTGAAGAGAAAAAAGCTGCCAAAGAGTTCGAGTGGCACGAAGGCCGCGACCACATCCTGCAAATCGTCGAAGGCACCACCCTCTACGAGCTCGGCGGCACACCCCAGGACGCGCACAACACCAAGTCCGGCGAATGGCTGGCCCCCGCATCCCAGGGCGCGACCACACTAACCCTCAAAAAGGGCGACATGCTCGTCATCCCCCGCGGCACCCCCCACAAGCGCACCACCGAATCCAGCGTCACCTTCTACCTCATCTCCACCACCGGCACCGCAAAGGTCTAACAAACCCTGCACAACTGGTGCTTTGAAGGGTACGGCGAAGTCCTGCCCTTCAAGGCACACACAATGCACAATAGGGCTGGAAAACCCAATGTAAAATCGCCACAAAGCCTCATTCTCCGGGCCATATTCAAAACTCAGAGCTCAAAAAACATTCCCACCTCCTAAAAAGTTTCACCCATACTGCGCATCTAACAGATCGAGGTTTAGTATTGTTCGCGGCAATTTTTATGGAATGTCCAGAGTGCTCTCGCGGGGAATTTCGACGTACAAGTCGTAAAACCTTCATGGAAAAACATGTCTATCCCCTCCTTGGCTACTATCCATGGAAATGCCCTGTTTGCCGATTCCGCACTCTCTTCAAATCCCGCGGCGAGCGCCTCACAGATCGCGACCCCAGTTCGCCCCCCGCAGTCCTCGACATCTCCGCCTATGAAGGCCCGGAGCGTCGGGCAAGAAGAATCCGCGCCGGCGTCTCCAAAAGCGCCAACGAAGCCCAGCGTCCTCCGTCCACAGACTCCGCTCCTCACCACAGAAACTCCTGATCCCACCAGACAACTTTGCCCCACACCCTCCCACCGGGTAAAGTTGTCCCTATGTCCAAGACGAACATCCTCGACCTCTTCCGCCTCGATGGCAAAGTTGCCCTCATCACAGGAGCCGCCAGCGGCCTCGGAGCCGCAATAGCCACCGCGCTAGCCGAAGCCGGAGCCGTCGTAGCCGTCCACGGCAACCGCCGCGCAGCCGATGAAACAGCCGCCGCCATAGGCGGCCGCGCCGCCGCCTTTCAGGCCGATCTCTCTGAAACCAAAGGCCCGGAAGCCCTGTTCTCCGCCGTAAAATCCCACTTCAACCACATCGACATCCTAATCAACAACGCCGGCACCATCCACCGCGACGCCGCCGTAGACACCACCCTCGACTCCTGGCAACAAGTCCTCCAGGTCAACCTCACCAGCGTCTTCCAGCTCTCCCAATTCGTCGCTCGCGACCTCATCTCCCGCGAAAAACCCGGCGCCGAAGGCCAACCAGGAGGAAAGATCGTGAATATCGCCAGCCTCCTCAGCTTCCAGGGCGGCATCCGCGTCCCCGCCTACGCAGCCTCCAAAGGCGGCGTCGCCCAGCTCACCAAGGCCCTCGCCAACGAGTGGGCCCCAAAAAACATCCAGGTCAACGCCATCGCCCCCGGCTACTTCGCCACCACCAACACCGAAGCCCTGCAAGCCGACGAAACCCGCAACCGCCAGATCCTCGAACGCATCCCCGCCGCCCGCTGGGGCCAACCGCAAGACCTAGCCGGCGCCGCCCTCTACCTAGCCAGCCCCGCCAGCAACTACGTCACCGGCACAGTAATAACCGTAGACGGCGGCTGGATGGGTCGCTAGCAAGCGCGGCCCAAATCCTCCAACCTTGTCAAGCCCCCTTGCCACCCAAATAGCTCATACCAAAGCAGATAGCGTTGGCGCAGTTACTCGACCAAATCTCTATAATGGAGATAGGCCCAAACCCAGCAATCTCATAACTGACGTCGCAAGGCATAGGAGACTTCAACAAGTCCACCCACAAGTCAAGCAGTATGAAGACTTTGCCCCCAAAAGTCAGGGAGGGGAGGGGTGGCACCCACTCCCTGCTTCCTGCCCTACAAGATC
>Ga0302312_10002834_pt1 | contig 9957 bp, 5 predicted proteins | sample III_Palsa_N2_1_FD_200529 | JGI IMG/M metagenome (GOLD analysis project Ga0302312, IMG submission 200529) | Peat permafrost microbial communities from Stordalen Mire near Abisko, Sweden - III_Palsa_N2_1 | ecosystem: Environmental > Terrestrial > Soil > Palsa > Peat permafrost | place: Sweden...
TGACCTTTACCGAAGGGGACACGGCGGTGATCTATGTGCATAATAACATGATGATGGCTACTTCGGTCCATTGGCATGGGCTGATCGTTCCCAACCGGTATGACGGGGTTTCTTATCTCACCTCGCCGCCTATCGGACCGATGCAGACGTATGTGGCCACCTTTCCTATCGTTCAGAACGGGACGTATTGGTACCACTCGCATACTATGCTGCAGGAGCAGGTGGGATTATACGGGGCGATCGTGATCCACAAGCGGGTGGCCACCGAAGCCTTGGCGAAGACGGCCGGGGCTGAAAAAGAGTATACCGTATTGCTGAGTGACTGGACGGATGAACGACCTTATGAGGTACAACGCAGTCTTCACTATGCCACCGATTGGTATGCCATCCGAAAAGGCAGTGTGCAGGATTATGCCGCGGCGATCCGGCAAGGGTATTTCAAGAGTAAGCTCACCAATGAATGGAAGAGGATGCTGCCGATGGATGTCAGCGACGTGGCCTATGACCGGTTTCTTGTCAATGGGCGGCCCGGCGATACGGAACCGCAGTTTCACGCCGGTGACAGGGTGAGGCTCCGGATCATTAACGGCAGTTCTTCTACCTATTTCTGCCTGCGTTATGGCGGAGGTAAAATGACTGTTGTCGCCAGCGATGGGAAGGATGTCGTACCTGTTGAGGTTGACAGGATGATCATCGGGGTATCGGAGACCTACGATGTGGTTGTCACCATTCCTGTCTCGCCCGACCACAATGCCGCCGGCAGCTATGAATTTCAGGCGACTGCCGAAGACCGGACAGGATCGGCCTCGCTGTGGCTGGGGGAAGGTCCGGCGCATGGGCTCCCCCGGTTGCCCACGCTGAACTACTTTGAGGGCATGAAGATGATGAATGGGATGATGAGGATGAACGGCGATCTGAACAACATGAACATGGCCATGAGTAACCAGGTGATGGATATGAATACCGTCATGTACCCGGAGGCAGGTGCCGGGGTAACGTTGAACTACGGGATGCTGCGGTCGCCCGTTAAGACCACCTTACCCGATTCGCCCGTGAAGGTCTTGCATTTCAATCTGACCGGCAATATGAACCGTTATGTCTGGACGATCAATAACAAAGCCGTCTCCGAGACGGACAGGATACTGATCCGAAAAGGGGAGAATGTCAGGATCATCCTTTACAACGGGACGATGATGCGACATCCCATGCATCTGCATGGGCATTTCTTCCGGGTACTGAACGGGCAGGGTGATTATGCGCCATTGAAAGAGGTGGTAGATATTATGCCGATGGAGACCGATACCCTGGAGTTCGCGGCGACAGAGAGCGGCGACTGGTTCTTCCATTGTCATATCCTGTATCATATGATGAGCGGGATGGGCCGGATCTTCCACTATGTCGATTCACCGCCCGATTCGGCGATGGCGCTGCGGAAAGTATATGCCGACGACCGCGAGATCCGGCCCATGGCAAGGGTCGGTCTCGAAAGCAACGGCAGTGACGGTGAAGCCATGCTGGCAGACACCCGCTATCGTCTCGAGACGGAATGGAGGTTGGGTACCGATGACGTCAAAGGGTATGAGAGCGAAAGTCATTTCGGGCGTTACCTGGGGAAGATGCAATACTGGTTGCCTTATGTAGGCTGGGATTTCCGTTATCGCCGCAGTAACGAAACGGAGAAGAACCTATTTGGGCAGACGGATACCAAGAACCACCGGAATGTCATGTGTGCCGGTATCCAATATACGCTGCCCTTGTTGCTGGTCATCGACTGGCGGGTAGATATGAAAGGCAACCTTCGGCTCCAGTTGGGGCGGGAGGATGTGCCGGTGACCAGCAGGCTCCGATTCACTTTTATGGTCAATACCGATAAGGAGTATATGGCCGGCCTGCGGTATATCCTGACCAAATACATCGGGTTGTCGACGCATTACGACAGCGATATGGGCTTCGGGGCAGGGGTAACGCTGAATTATTAAGATGCCGGCGGGGAGAGCTTAACTTTCACTAGCTTTGTTCACCATAAACCAATCAACATGAAAGCAGGAATGCTCGTCCTATTGTCTGCGCTGGCGATGTATAGCGCTACCGCACAACGTATTGCTCCTGACACCATCCGGCTCCTTGACGGTTCGCTGATCGTCCAGCCCATTCAGCACGCCAGTGTGGTACTGACGGCGAAGGGTAAAACCATCTATGTCGATCCGGTAGGCGGCGCGGCTAAATACCAGGGCCTGGCGGCCCCCGATATTATCTTAATTTCTGATATACACGGGGACCATTTCGATCCTGCTACACTGGACGCCATCAAAAAAGACCAGACCGTGCTGATCGTGCCTCAGGCGGTGGCTGACAAGTTGCCTGCCGTCGATAAAACGCCGAATATGGTCATCTTGGCGAACGGCGGGAATACAGACCAGGGCGGTATTAATATCGCTGCCATCCCTATGTACAATCTCCCGGCCAGCACGACCGATCCCCGGCATCCGAAGGGCAGGGGCAACGGATATGTGCTGAGTGTCGGCGGGAAGAAGATCTATCTCTCCGGCGATACCCAGGGTATTCCCGAAATGCGCGCCCTCACCGGCATCGACGTGGCTTTTGTCTGCATGAACCTGCCTTATACAATGGACATCAATGAAGCTGCTGATGCGGTGCTGGCCTTCAAACCTAAGATTGTCTATCCTTATCATTACCGGGGCCAGAATGGGATGAGCGATGTCAATGCCTTCAAAAACCTGGTCCAGGCGGGGAATAAGAACATCGAAGTCCGCCTGCGGAACTGGTACCCGGGATAAGGGTAAAGGTCCACTGAAGCGTCTTATATGAAAAATTACCATGCAACATCTGAAAAATCAGTTGAAAGTGGCGTTTTTCATTACGCTTTGTTATTGGGCAGTACCTATTTCCATGTATGCGCAGGATGGCCAGAAGTTCAAGTATAAAGTAAGCAAGCACAAAGGGGACCATTTGGTGACGCTAACCCTTCCGGAAGGTGTGGCGCGTGCGTTGCTGGCCGCGCTGCAGGACGAATACAATCCGGATGAGGGCCCGTCGCCCAAGGAGGCCAGAACATATAAGACCTATAAAGCGTATCCCATCCATAAGAAAGCCATGCCCATCGATCCGTCGCCATCCATTGAAGCCAGCAGGCAAATCATGCGTAGTATTGTCGGGGAGATGATCCGGGACAGCATTGTTAAAGACAGGGATAGCTTTACGTGGTTTGCGCTGGATGGGGGACAGTTTGCCGTAGACGGAAAGGCTGTGCCCGATTCACTGCGGGTCAAATTCCAATCAGAATATATTAAGGCAGATGGGTGGGGCTATTATTTCGGGCCGGTGCAGGTAAAGGGTAAGGGCATATTCCTGGACCGCGGGGATGTATATTGAGGTGACCTGGTGGCCGCGGCCTATCTCCATCCACCGCCCAAATTGGTATAGAGGGTCGCGACAGCCTGGAGTTGTTGAAGACGGTCATCAACGCCTTCGAGCTGGGCGGTAAGAAGGTTTTGTTCGGAAGTGAGGACGTCGGTATAGTTGGCTTTGGCATCGGCCCTCATAAGCTCCTTTGTATAATCGACAGACTTCTGGAGGAAATGGATCTCCTTAGCGCGGGTGGTCATTTTATCGGTGGCGGCCTGGTAGTTGAAGAGGGCATCGGAGACTTCCTGGCCTGCGGTGAGGACGGTCTTTTCGAAGGTGAGGAGATATTCCTGTTGCTGGCCTTTGGCCACTTCGAGACGTTGACGGTTAAGACCGTTCTGGAAAATAGGCTGGGTGAGGCCGCCGATGATACTACCGAATAACGCGGAGGCGTCGAAGAAATGAGAGAGCGTATTGGAGGACAGGCCGCCTTCACCGGTGATAGTGAGGGCAGGATAGAAATAGGTGCGGGCTACATTGGTGAGCTCGGCAGCGTTGCGCAGCTGGAACTCGGCCTCCTGTACATCGGGGCGGTTGGCGAGCAGCTGAACGGGGATGCCCATGCGCAAGTCGGTATTGACGGGGGTATCGTAGAGACTATCGCGGGCGATCGGGCCGGGGTTACGGCCAAGCATTACACAGATGGCATTTTCGGTCTGGCGTATATTCAGCCGGATATCGGGGATGGTGACTTCGACGGAATAGAGCCCCGCCTGACTTTGCATGACGGCGGCGCCCGTCAACACATCGGCGTCCTTAAGGGCCTGCGTGGTCGTAACGTCTTCCTGGCGGTTCTCGACGGTAGCCAGGGTGATCCGCAACTGTTCGTCATAGGCCTGCAAGGCATAGAAGTCGGCGGCGATACTGGCAACGAGCTGGGTCTGGACGTCACGGCGATAGGCTTCACTTTGGAGCAGGGCGGCGAGTTCGGCCTTTTTTGTGCTGCGCAGTTTCCCCCAGATATCGACCTGCCAGGATGAGCTGAGATAGGCCTGATAGGTTTGGGTGGAGGGTATACCCGGATTTTTTTGCAGGGAGCCATTGGCGTTGGCGAGCAGGCTGGGATAGAAAGCCTCTTTGCTTTGCCGGAAATTGGCCGCGGCTTCATGGATGCGGGCTACGGCGACCCCGATGTCGAGGTTGTTGCGCATCCCTTCTTCAATGAGGTTTTGCAGCAGGCTGTCGGCGAAGAACTGTCGCCAGGGTATATTGGCAATGCTGGTCGTGTCCGTGATCGTGGTATCGCGATAGAGGCCGTTGCCGGCGATGTTGTCCGGGCGGCGGTAAGGTTGGGTCACTTTACAGGCAGCAAGGGCGAGGGCCGATAGCAACAGAGCTATGGCGAGGCGTGGCACCAATAGCGGTGCCATCACTTTATGCAGCTTCATCGTCATAGGTTTTATTTTTTCTTACTTTTTCCTGCAATCCCTGGAAGATGATGAACAGGGACGGTATCACGAATACGCCCAGGCAGGTGCCGAACAGCATGCCGCCGATAGCTCCGGTTCCGATGCTGCGGTCGCCGTTGGCGCCCACGCCGCTGGCCGCGAGTAGAGGCAGCAGGCCGAATACAAAGGCGAAGGAGGTCATGAGGATGGGCCGCAGTCTTGCTTTCCCGCCTTCGATGGCGGCCTCGAGAAGGCTCATGCCTTTCGCTCGTCTTTCCACGGCAAACTCTACAATGAGGATAGCGTTCTTCGAGAGAAGGCCGATCAGCATGATCATAGAGATCTGCATATAGATATTATTATCTTCCCCGAATAGCTTGGCAAAGACAAAGATGCCCGACAGGCCCACAGGCAGCGAGAGAAGGACGGCGAAGGGCAGCAGGTAGCTTTCGTATTGCGCGCTCAGCAGGAGGTAGACGAAGGACAGGCAAAGAAGGAAGATAAATATGGTCTGCGATCCTGCAGCCTGTTCTTCACGGCTGATACCGGAGTATTCGAAACCGTAACCGGCGGGGAGCTTTTCAGTGGCCGTCTGCTGGATGGCGAGCAGGGCCTGGCCCGTGCTGAAGCCGTCATTGGGCGAACCGCTGACCGACATGGAGTTGAACATATCGAAGCGCGAGACCGTCTCGGGGCCGAAGACCCGCTTGAACGTGGTGAATTCGGTAATGGGTATCATGGAACTATCCGATCCGCGTACATAGATCCTGTTCAGGTCCGATGGCGCCCCGCGGTAGTTGGAGTCCGCCTGGATGATCACCTGGTATTGCTGGCCAAACTCAGTAAAGTTAGACGCATAGGCGCTGCCGTAAAAGACCTGCATTGCGTTCAGGATAGAGGTCACGGTCACACCCGCGTCCTTGGCCTTGGGCACGTTGATATCCATCTCGTACTGGGGGAAGTTCGGGTTGAAGGATGTTTTGGCATACTGGATCTCCGGGCGTTTGTTGAGCGTGCCGAGAAAACCCTGCGCCACCTGGTAGAACTGATCGGTCGTATGTCCGCCTTTGTCCTGCAACTGGATAGTAAAGCCGCCGCTGGTGCCGAAGCCGGTGATGGTGGGTTGCGACATGAACACGATGTCGGCGCCGCGGATACCGGCGGTTTTTTTCGTCAGTGTTTTGATGACGTCCGTGTTGGTGACGCCGGGGCGTGCATCCCAGGGTGTCAGCCGGACAGTGATCATCCCGTAGGCGCTGCCGCTGCCGCCGATATAGTTCGACCCCAGCGTACGCATGGTGTTGGCCACCTGTGGCACGGTACGGCAGATGCTATCGACCTGGTCGGCGACAACCTGTACGCGTTCCATGCTGCTGGCCGGCGGCAGGCTGACGTTGACAAAAACGGTACCCATGTCCTCTTCGGGTACAAAACTGGATGGTGTTGCCTTCATGAGAAAATAGAACAAGCCGCCGAAGCCGAGGATGATGACGATGACCAGCCAGTGCCTGGCCGAAAGGAAAGTCACAGCCTGGGTGTACCGGTCCGTCAATTTGCCGTATCCCCGGTTGAACCAGACGCCGAAACGTTGCAGGACCGTCTTTCTTTCTCCTTCTTTGCCATGATCCGGCGGTCGCAGGAACATGGCTGCGAGGGCAGGGCAGAGGGTCAGCGCATTGATCGAGGAAATGAAAATAGCGACCGCAAGGGTGATGCCGAACTGCCGGTAGAAGACGCCTGAAGAGCCGGATACGAAGGACACCGGTATGAATACGGATGCCATCACGAGGGTAATGGATACTATGGCGCCAGAGATCTCGCTCATCGCATCTACGGCAGCCTTAACCGGTGACTTATAGCCGTTTTCCAATTTCGAGTGGACCGCTTCCACAACGACCACCGCGTCGTCCACCACGATGCCGATCGCCAGGACAAGGGCGAACAACGTAAGGAGGTTGATGCTGAAGCCCAGCAGGTAGAGGAAGAAAAAGGTGCCGGTGATCGCCACGGGAACGGAAATACCGTGGATGATGGTACTACGGAAGTCCTGCAGGAATATGAAGATCACGAGAAAGACCAGGGCGAAGCATTCGAACAGCGTATGCAACACTTTGCTGATGGATGCACTGAGGAAGTCGTTGATATTGACGAGATAGAGGATCTTCACGCCGGCGGGTAGGGAAGGAATAGCCTGGTTGATGACCTGCTGGCAGTCTTCGATGACCTGGCGGGCGTTGGAGCCCGGCGTCTGGCTGATGGAAATACCGACCGATTGTTTGCCGTCAGTCGTATTGGAGCCGGTATAGCTTTGGGCGCCCAGCTCAATGCGGGCGATATTTTTGAGCTGGAGGTACTGGCCGCGGCCCAGGGATTTGATGATGATGTCGCCGAATTCTTTAGTCGAGGTAAGCTGGCCGCTGTACCGGATGACATATTGGAAGCTTTGGTTATCATTCTGGCCGAACTGGCCCGGCGCAGCCTGGACGTTTTGTTCGGCAAGGGCGGCACTGACGTCGGAGGGTGTGATCTTATAGACGGCCATCAGGTCGGGCTTCAGCCAGATGCGCATCGAGTAGGTCATGGCGGAACCTGTGACGGCGGCGCTGCCTACACCGTTGACGCGTTGCAGTTGGGGAAGGATATTGATAGCCGCATAGTTTTGCAGGAAAGTCTGGTCATAACCGGGTTTGTCACTGTAGAGCGACAGGATGAGCAGGTTCGAACTTTGCTGTTTGCGGACAGTGACCCCGTTCTGGGTGACGGACTGAGGCAGCAGGCTGGTAGCGGCTGAGACACGGTTCTGCACGTCGACAGCGGCAATGTCGGGGTTGGTGCCGACGCCGAAATAGACGCTGATATTGGCCCCTCCCGTATTGTTGGCGGACGAGGTCATATAGGTCATGCCTTCCACTCCATTGATCTGCTGTTCCAGCGGGACGATCACGCTTTGCAATACGACCTGGGCATTGGCGCCGCTGTAGGTCGCGGAGACCTGGACCGTAGGCGGAGAGATATCGGGGTATTGGGCCACGGGCAGTTTCGTCATTCCCAACACGCCCAGCAGGACGATGATCACGGAGATGACCGTGCTGCGTACGGGATGTGTTATAAAGCTTTTTAGCATTTTTCTTAGGCTATTTGGTGTTGCTGTAGAGGCTGTCTGCATTTACCGGCCGGGGGATCACTACCGTGCTGTCCCGCAGGTTGAAGCCGTTGACCAGTATCCTGTCGCCACGTTTGAGGCCATCCGTTACTATAAGGAATTTGCCGTCATTGGAGGATGTTGCGGTGATCGGCATCGAGATGACCTTGTTGTCACCGATGAGCAGGTAGACAAAGGTCTTGTCCTGCAGCTGATAGGTGGCCGACTGAGGGACCATCAGCGCCGTGTCCATGATACGGGGAATGCGTACGACCGTGCTGGCCCCGCTGCGGATAAGACCGGTTGGATTGACGAACTGTGCTTTGAGGCTGACCGTGCCGGTACCCGTGGTGATAAAGCCGCTGGCCGTCATGAGCCGGCCTTTCTGCGGATACTGGCTGCCGTCGGCCAGGACGAGTGAAACGGGCGGGAGGTGATCGAGCTTATCCTGCAGGGTGGCGCCGGGTACACGGTTGCTCAGGTTGAGAAGCTGTTTTTCGCTCAGGGCAAAATAGGCAAAGACCTGGTCTATACGGGAGAGGCTGGTCAGCGGACTGGAGGTCGTGCTGCTGATCAGGTCGCCTATCTTATAAGGGATCGAGCCCATGACCCCGGTGATGGGACTGCGCAACGTCGTATAACCGACGTTCGTCTGGGCATTGCGCAGCGAGGCATTGGCCTGGTCGAGGGCGGCCTGCTCGCCTTTCAGGGAATATTGTGCGGATTCCAGCTCGTATTTACTGACGATATCCTTTTCTACCAGGGGACGGACCTTCTCCACATTCATCCTGGCGGCGTCCACATTGGCCTGTGCGCTCTGCACAGCAGCTTTAGCGGTGATGACGGCTTCGTCATATACGGGATTCTGGATCTGAAACAGAAGCTCGCCTTTGGTGACATTGGCGCCTTCAGGGACATCAATCTTTTCGAGGTAGCCATCCACCATCGGTCGCAACTGTATGATCTCGATACCTTCGATGGTGGCCGGAAAATCGGTGTAAATGACTGTCGATCGGGGCTCCAGGGTCAGGGCCTGGTAAGTCTGGGGAGTGGTGGTCTTGTTAGTGGTCGGTTTGCCTTCGTTACAGGCGCAAAATATTAATGTGATAAGGCAAGCAGAACCAATTAACTTTATATTCATAAGTATGGGGCGTTTGTCTCAACTGGTGTTTAAGATAGGCGGGAGGGGGTGAAGTTCAAATGTAATAAATTGTAATAGATGGGCCAAGCATTCGTCCCCTTATTTCCACCACTTGTCCCCGCTAACATTTTTTTAACGGAAATCCTTCCTATTCTTGCGGTATGCTTACAACCAGAACCCTTCGACTGCAGCGAGCCCTGGTCTTTCTGCTTGGTATCTTTTCCCCTTTCCTATTATCCGCGCAGGTCCGGCATACGGTCAGCGGTACCATCCGCGATCAAAGTTCCGGTGAGACACTGATCGGAGCGAGCGTTGCTATCCTGAATCATCCGCGTTCTACCGTACAGAGTAACTCGTATGGTTTCTATTCCCTCAATGCCGCTGCCGGTAAATATACCATTGTGGTAAGCTTTGCGGGTTTTCGCAATGACACCCTGGAGGTTTCCCTGGACAAGGACGTCGTCATAGCGGTCAACCTTAGTCCTGCCGAGGCAGAAATGCAGGAAGTCGTCGTGTCGGCCAATAGAAATAATGCCAATGTGACCAAGCCGTTGATGGGCGTGCAAAAACTCTCTGTCAACGAAATAAAGGATGTGCCTGTCATCTTCGGGGAAAAGGATATCCTCAAGACTATCCAGCTCCTGCCCGGTGTTCAATCGGGCGGGGATGGCAGCAGCGGGTTTTACGTTCGGGGAGGCAGCGTCGATCAGAACCTGATCCTGCTGGATGAGGCGACGGTATACAATCCCACTCACCTGTTGGGCTTTTTTTCCACTTTCAACTCCGATGCCATTAAAGATGTGACGCTGTATAAGGGAGCGATTCCTGCGGAATATGGCGGAAGGCTGGCTTCTGTGCTG
>Ga0302312_10002838_pt1 | contig 9947 bp, 8 predicted proteins | sample III_Palsa_N2_1_FD_200529 | JGI IMG/M metagenome (GOLD analysis project Ga0302312, IMG submission 200529) | Peat permafrost microbial communities from Stordalen Mire near Abisko, Sweden - III_Palsa_N2_1 | ecosystem: Environmental > Terrestrial > Soil > Palsa > Peat permafrost | place: Sweden...
CTAAAGAGTCAGATGACCTGCACTACCTGTCATAACCCGCACCAGACGCTCCGCGGGGAAGAGGCAACCAAACATTACGTGGCCGTGTGCCGCAGTTGTCATGCCGACGTTCATGTGGCTGGAGTTTCTGGGATGATCGCTTCGGCGTCCAGGACCACAGGGACTGGACCGACCTGCCTTACCTGTCATATGTGGAAGGGGCGTACCAGCGATGCGGTCCATGTCGTCATGACTGACCACTATATTCAGAGATTCAAACCCAGGGGAGATCTGCTCGCGCCCGTCAGGGAAACATCACCTGCTTATCGTGGCGAGGTGATCTCGTATTACCCGGATTCATCCGCTGCGATTCCAGACGGGGAGTTGTATCTTTCGATTGCTCAGACTGAGAACGCCTCAAACCTGGAGAGGGGGACATTGCGTCTACGTCAGGCCATGGAAAAGTATAAGCCTGAGAATGCCACATTTTATTTCGCGATGGGTTCGGCATATGCGAAGAGCGAAAAGAACAAGGAAGCAGTTCCATGGTTTGAAGAGGCGATTCGTCGTCGTCCCGACTACCAGCAGGCGCTTCGGGGGTTGGCGTTAACGCTGGCCGCATTGGGCGATCTAACGGGCGCCGCGGAAGCTGGAGAAAAGGCCGCCGCGACAGATCATCCCGATACAACGGTCCTGACCAACCTGGGCAGTGTGTATCTACAACAAGGACGCAATGACGACGCGAGACGGGTTCTCGATCGAGCCCTGAGGATCAATCCCGATCTGTCTGACGCGACCGCGTTTCTCGGTTTGCTGGCTTCGCGAGAGGGCGACTTAGTCAGGGCCGAATCGCTGTTTCGATCGGCGATCAATATGCAGCCGGACTTCGCCGTGCCACATAACGACCTTGCCAGCATCCTCGCACGGGAGGGCAGGTACCCGGAAGCTGAATTCCATTTTTCGAAAGCCGTTGAAGGCGATCCTCGGGATCCTCAGGTTCGCCATAACTACGGCATTCTATTGGCAAAGACAGGGCCAATAGATAAGGCGCTTACACAACTGAAGGAGGCGGTGCGACTCGATCCAGGATCAGTTCCGTTCCGTCTGGATCTCGGAAATGCGTTAGTACGAGCTGGCTTCGACTCTCAAGCCGAGCAGGAATACCGTGCCGCGATCAAACAGGACGATACGAATGGCGAAGCGCATCTTAGACTGGCAGACCTCCTGGCTCGCAATGGCAAGTCCGAGGACGCTCGCCAACACTATGAAAGAGCCGCAGAGAGCCCCAATCCAAAGGTGCGTCAAGCGGCTCTCGCGGCGCTTCGTCACGGAACTGAGTGAGAAGGCGAGTTTCAGGAGCTGTACGCTCTCGGGGTCACTGCTTGTCGGAAAGAGTGGCAATGGCGGTTCCATGGGTTACGCCGTTCTCGTTGACGGCATCCACGGTGACGTAGTAACTGACATCTCGATTCAAGCTACGGAGATCCAGTGAAATGGCTCCATCGTAGACCTGATAATTTACCGAGAGGTTCCTGGGAGATGTGCCGAGTCGGACGATGTAGAACTCGGCACCCGCAACTGGTTTCCAGTCGACTGTGGCATGGCGTCGATCCTCAGGGTCGACCCTGGCGCGCGGTTCCAGCGGCTGAGCCGGCGGTTTGCCATCTCCATTCCCAAACACGCGCAGGTCGCTGATTGAGAAGTTGGCCCCGTTGGGTGAGTAGACGTTACGGATCCGGATAAACCGTGCGCGATCGGCATGAGGAAGGACCACGTAATCGTGAGGGGCGTCCATGCCATTCTTACTCTTGTCGATCAGCGGCGTCCACTTCACCTTGTCATCCGACGATTCGAGCACATAACGGTATGCCTCTGAAGAGCGACCGAGGGTGGTGCTCCCCTCATCCGCAAAATTTACCTGAATCGCCTGGATCGTCTTTGGTGCGCCGAGGTCGACCTCCAACCACTCTGCCGGATTCGGAGTTTTCGCTGACCACCAAGTCCGCACGTCTTCATCTACGGCCAGCGCTGCTTCGTGTCCTTCGAGGGAGGAAGATGCAGTGACGGGCTTCTTACGAGAGAGCAACATCCAGCCCACGAGGCCACGATCGCCGGAGATGTAGTGAGGGTAATCTCCGAGATAGGTATCGGCGACCAACTCTCCATCGTCGCTGAACCAGGCCGGAAAGAGTCCCAGCCGGCGTTCGAACATGTGCCGCACGGAGATGGTCATGGTTGCGATGTGCCAGAACCGGCCGTCAGGTCCGGCAGCGGTGCTGCTATGTCCGGCGCCGGTAATGAAGCCTGTCGGCTTGAAGGAGAAAGGACTGTTTGTCGCATAGGTAAACGGGCCCATCGGACTCTTTGATACGAGAACTCCGTCGCCGTAGGTCTTGAACTGTGTTCCTGGAGCGGCGTACTGAAGGAAGTAACGCCCGTCGTGTTTATTGACCCAAGGTCCTTCGATATAAGGCTGTTTATTTGCCTGTTCGTTCTCGTCGCCGGGCACCTCCCAGCCTCGATTTTGAGGATCGCGGCTGGGAGGTATATCTGCCGTGCGCTTCACCGTGAAGCCATGGTCGGGATCCAACTCAGACACATGAAGCGGCTCTTTGCTGGAGACGCCATAGTACATATAGACTTTGTGGTCGTCGTCGAGGAATAGATCCGGATCACCGTAAGACCTTCCGAAATCGGCAGCCTCGGACCATTTTCCTCGGATCGCGTCGTCGGTGACGTACAGCTTGTGAGAGCTTCCGGTGGTCAGGTAGATGCGATCTTTGATTACGAGCGCGGTTGGAGCATAGTCTTCAAGGTCATAGCCGGAAGACTCCACAAAGCTCCAGTGCAGTAAGTCTTTGGAGTGCCAATAGCCACCTGATTTCGATGGGAAGAGCCAATATTCAGAGCGAAAGACGACCAGGGTCGGATCCGCTGCTTCGCGCCGGCTCGGTATCTCGAGGCGAAACCGGTATGGCAGATTTATCGGGTTACAGTAGCTGTCCTGACGAGGAAGGCTTTTAGGGGATTGAGCTATAGCGCAGTTTGCTGCAGCGTAAAGCAGCAAGCCTGAAGCAGCGGCCCTAAACTCTCGCCGAGATGTCATGGTCATTGTGCTGACTTCTCCTGGCCAGAGCATTTTTTGCGGCGTTGCGCTCTGTGGGAGCAGCAGGATAACCGGAACCTGGCTTCGAATTGAGGAGAGGCGGGTGCCGGTTTGGAACGAACCTGGAACCTACATTCCTCGCGTCGAGGTTCGGATAATGCGTACTGGATTTTCGTCCCGTATCTCGAGCACCAGGCGCTTTCCAGAGAAGGCAGCCGCCCGCGCCAGGGCAGTGAGGGTGAGGGACGACGATTTCGGATGGAGGAGTCCAGGAACAAGCGCCTGATCCACCGTTCGGCGAGGTCTGTCGATGGCTTTATCGTCGCGAAGCGTTTTTGCGACGCTGACCGATGAGGGTTTAACCCTCTTTCCAATTAACTTTGAGGTCAACAACTCGCCAGGTGCAAGAGTTGCCTCGTTTGCCAGGATCCCGTTCGTCATAGTCGCCTCTTTCTTTGTTGCCAGTTCTTCAGTCATGTCTGGGCTATATGAAACCTAATGGTTTTCAGGGAAAGATTTCAACGTTAGGATAGGTGTAACCTGAGCGCTACGTTATTGAAAACAAATGCCTACATTGTTTTGTGTGCGCTAACGGTATGTACGTGAGGCGGCACATGGTTTCCGCCTCTGCTGTGCGAGGGAACCTGCGTCTCCTGCAGCAGCACACTGGTGCTAGAATTGGGGCGCCAAATATCATATGCAATCGATCCCTGTTAGTGAGGCACAGACACTGGAAGATCCGAGGAACGCCGCTAAACCCTGGGATGTTGCCTCCCTCGAGTTGCATCTCAACGGTGTACTGGAGGGAGAGGCATTCAAAGGTAGCCACCGGAGCGGCAAATTTCTGAAATACATCGTTGGTCGAGCGGTTGCGGGGGATTTCGATTCGCTGAAGGAGCGGGCGATTGGGATTGAGGTCTTTGGCAGACCCCCAGGTTACGACACGAGCGTCGATGCGATCGTTCGGGTGACGGCCAGTGACGTCCGCAAGCGCCTTTTGCAACATTATGTTCGTCCCGGAATGGCTTTGGAATATCAAATCAGTCTTCCGGCAGGGTCGTACGTCCCCAAAATCATCCGCGAATCTCGTTCTTGCACGGATCAACCTGTGGTGTCCACGGCCGGAGTCCGAACCCAGGAACATTTGTCGGCGGATCTCGTCCCGCAATCGACGTCCTGGGGCAGGGAAGAGCTGCTTCGGTTCGTGCTGACGGCCTTACTTATTTCGGCGCTCAACCTTGCAGCCTTTGTTGTGGTTCGGAACCGCTTGCAGAGGCCGGAACACATCGCCGTTCTTCCATGGTCCGCTATCTTTGGAACCTCGCGAATGACGCAAATCATCACGAGTGACCCGAACATAGCCGAAATCCAGGGCTTCACCGGCGGGCAGATCACCCTCTCCGACTATGCCAATCATAAGTACATTCCTGATCCAGGCCTTCTGACTGCGGAGCAACGCCAGTTTTGCCAGGTCATTCTCCGAGGAGACAAGGCCTCAGTGGTCGACATGCCTATTGTGATGGCTGTCGGCCAACTGGCGCAGGCCACCGCGTCGAAGGTTGCAGTCCATGGAGCGAGAAATATTCAGTTCTCTGACCTGCAGTCAGACGAAAACTTCATTCTATTAGGGAGTCCGAGGTCGAACCCGTGGTCGAATCTTTATAACGACCGTCTCGATTTCAGGTTCGAATACGATACTAAGACCAGGAAAGAAGTGATCCGCAACGTTCATCCTCAAACCGGAGAACTTCCGATATATGCCGGGACGGCTCCGGGTTGGGCCACGGGGCAGTCGTATGCAATTATGGCGTTTCTAAAGAATCTGGATCAAAGCGGGCAGGTCCTTTGGGTCGCCGGCCAGACTGCCGAGGGAACGGAGGCGGCGGGTAAGCTCGTCAGCGATCCTCCGAGATTGGCCACAATGTTGAAGAAATGCGGTATCCGGCCACAGGGGCCGGACCACTTTGAGATTTTGCTGCGACTCAATGCGCTGGCTGGTTCGCCCAGCAACGTGGATGCCGTGAGCTGCCGTGTGTTCTAGGAGCAGTATCGTGGCTGGGTAAGGAAACAGCCATGGATTTGAGCGGCTGCGTCCCCACATTAAGGGAGGAGCTGTTCGAGATTGGGCACCCAGGCCTGAGTCCCGCTGCCATGATTTTGCTGTATGCGTGTGTGTGCCTTCTGCAAAAGAAGTCCCTGATAATGCTGGACATGCGCCGTCGGCACTTATAATTTCATTTGCACCGCAAAGTCATCGTCCAAAGGAAGACATCGAGTGAAGCGAAAGTCGTCGACTCCCACTGTAGCGGATGTTGCACGGCTCGCCGGCGTCGGTGCGATCACCGTTTCCCGGGTCGTCAACGATACGAGCTATGTGAGTGCGGACAAGAAAAAGAGGATCCGAGAGGCCATTCGGAAGCTTGGGTATCGGCCGAATCAGGCCGCAAGAGTGCTCAAAGGTAATCGCGCCAAAATGATCGGGCTGATCATTCCAGATCTGGCCGATCCCTTCTTCGGGAGGTGCGCCGCGGCGGTTGAGGAGTATGCGTCTTCTCACGGTTACATGACTCTGATTGTTGCCTCCAACCGGAATCAGGAACTGCAGGAGAACGAGGTGGTCATGATGATGGGCCAGAATGTGGCCGGTCTCATCGTTGTCCCTTCGTTGCCAGGCGAAAGCCTGCACCAACTGTCGGAGATGGATGTGCCGATAGTCGCTCTTGACCGCCCTTTGGAAGGCGTCAATGCCGATGAGGTCGTGGTTGAGAATCTCGGCGGAGCTCAGACAGCAGTCGCGCACCTCATCGAACATGGGCACAAACGAATCGCGTGTGTCGGTTACGACAAGACCTCATACTCCATCGGGCATCGCATCCTGGGCTATACGGAGGTGATGCGAGCGTCTCGGTTGAAGCCTGAAATTTATGACGAGGTCAAGACTCTTGAAGATACGTTAAAGCTTGTGCGGCGCTGGAAGAAGAGTCAGGAACGTCCGACCGCTGTTTTTTCACTCAACAACGTCTCTACGCATCATCTCCTGTGGGCGCTTCGCGAGGTCGGTCTAGCCATACCGGAAAATATCGCACTTATCGGGTTCGACGATTTTGAGTTGGCAGCACTTCTTTCTCCTCCGTTGACGGTAATCCGTCAGCCCTCCGCCAACCTTGGCGTTCAGGCCTCCAAGTTGTTGTTTGAACGGATTGCAGCGGCGAAGCGGCCGGAAGGTGGTTTCGGCATCAAGCTTGTGCTTCCGGTGGAGTTTGTGATTCGAGGTTCCTGCGGCTGCTCGGCGACGAAACAAACCAGGAGCTGAGGATGATTCTCGCTGTGGCTGTGATTGCGATCAGGCTCGACTTGATGTCCTCATTCTCGGATTTTACTTGTGTTGAGCGATAAGTTCCTTCACCTGTGACGGATCGAGATCTGTTGTTCCAATCCGCCCACTGATATCGCGGACCGCCACCCGGACGGTCCTGGTGGCGAGTGGGACAGCAAGGCGTAGCGGAAGATTGGTGTAGCTCGTTGCAGCCGGTTGGCCGGGAAGCTCCAGAGAAAACCTGTACACGCTGTTCGCGATCAATACGGAGTTCTTGTCAAGCGCCGAGATGACGGCCACAATGGAGGCGCGTTCCGAATTGTCGGGACCAGGCTCTTCCACAAGAGAGTTGTTGTCGACTGCAACCTCGCAGGTGGCGACCCCTTGTGAGCCCAGTTGGCAGCGTTGTATCCGCAGGCCGACTCCGTTGTATGTCATGCCCGAAACCACTGCCTCATGCAGGTCGAATTGCAAATCCTTCGCGGCTATCGTGGTCTGATCCGATGGCGCAGGATAGTATCCCTGCTTGGACTGGACAATGAGTTTTGGGTCCTTCATGCGTATATCGATCCTGCGGTACTTCCCGTCCTGTATGGGATCGCTGGGGATATAGCTGATGGTATAGAAGCTGGTGTTGCGGGCGATGCTGTCTTCGATCTCATTGTTGAGATCATTTCGTCCGTAAAAATACTTTCCCCCGGTCTGCTGGACGAAGCTCATGAAGTTGAAGCCAGCTTCAAACGGATCGGTCGGAGAATTTGGCGTCAACGTGACGGGTCCTCCTACGTCGTTGATGAACTGAGGAGGCGGAGCTGCATTGACTGTGGGATCGATGACGTAGATGGTGGTCCGGGATTGCATGAGGAGGTCCATCGTGCTGCTGATGGCCTTTTTCATGAATTCAAGCTGTTTCTTATCCAATACGGTTCCGTCGATTCCCGGAAAGCTGCGTCCGACCCAGATGATCTGCTTATCGCCCTTGCTCCCGCGACTGAACAGGGCCAATTGCTGTATCGCGGACAGGGAAGCGCTGAGCTGCTCGACGACTGCGCCGCGGTTGAATTTATCCGACATCGACGCCTTATGGGAGTCGATGGCTTTGATCAGGGCATCGCGGTCCCTCGAGAAGGACGTCACGGGGTGAATTCCAGCATCATTCAGCCAAAGAACGATTGTGGGCTGTTTGAGCAGGCTCGGCTGCGACTTCAGATATCGATCAACTTCCTGGCGCGAATATGCCGTCTCCTCGAAGGGGGTATCCATTTCGTCGATGACGAGCATGGTGAGGGGGGCGTCACCCCAATCTTCGCGCCCGAATTTATCCTTCGGAGCTGCCACCGGAATCGTATCGGCTGCGTGAGGAGCATCAAAATTTCGGATGTCCTGTGGAACGCCATTCTCAGAGACCGTGAAGTCGTCTCGGGTGAGATTCGTGACCAGATGTCCGGCTTTATCGGTAACCACAACATCCAGAATGACAAGCTGACTTTGTACTTTCAGAGTGGTGGGAACGTCCTGTGCAGACACTGAGACGCATAGTAGCGATAGGAGTGCAGTCATTCTCGACAAGAGCAGTACGAGGCGCAGGCCTGTAGGAGTCCGACGATTGAAGATGGAGAGCTGGAAAGGTATGGGACTGGAAGTGGCCGAGAAGATGCTCATATGACTGGGCAGTCCGCCATTTTATATGGTTGCGTTGCTATCAGGTTTTTCATTCCAGCTCCTTACTGCTTCGATACCGGTTCCACAGCCGCACGATGCGCGAACGATGAATTCAACCGGCAATACTGTCTTTATTCCAGTTTGAGTTTGATCGCCTTCAGGGTTTTCTATGCGTTCGAATAAGAGCCTGACCGCTTGCATCCCCAACACGTGTGCCGGTTGGCGTACTGCCGTTAGCGGCGGCAATAGGAGAGGCGCCAGAGGAAAATCGTCGAAGCCGACGATCGCAATCCCGTCCGGTATATGAAAACCTTCTTCTCGAAGCGCCTGAAGGGCTCGTAATGTTGTGACATTGTTGAGAGAAAAGAGAGCATCGGGCCGGTGCGCCGCTCGATGCCACGAATGAACGATCCTGCCTACTGCATCAGCAGTCCAGGCCTCGTCATATATGTCTGGTTTCAGCCCCGCCGCGTTCAGGACGCTTGTGTAGCCCAGAATTCGTTGGCTGATCGAGTAGAAGTCCTTATCATAGCCAATGCAGGCGATCCTCTTGCAGCCGTGCCATAAGAGGTGCTCGACAGCAGTCCGGGCTCCTCCAAGATTGTCGACGACGACCTCATCACCAATCAGGCCTTGCAATGGTCTGTCGAGTGCTACGATCGGTATCCCGCTCGATGCGAGCATTTTTAGCCGATCGTTGGGCAGAGACGGAACAATCACCAAGCCAGCGACGTTCTGGCCCATCATCATATCCACTTCGTTCTTTTCGATCTCCGTATTCCTTTGAGATGCGACGATCAACGTCATATAGCCACGTTCAAATGCGAATTTCTCCACAGCGGCGGCACACATTCCAAAGAATGGGTCCGACAAGTCCGGGACGATCAGGCCGATCATTCGGGCTCTTTGCCCTTTTAGAACGCGTGCGGCTTGATTTGGCCGGTAGCCGAGTTTCTTGATGGCCGCTCTAACCCGCTTGCCCTTTTCGACGCTTACAACTCCGCTTCCATTGACAACGCGGGACACGGTGATAGCGCCGACGCCGGCGAGCTCGGCGACATCAGCGACAGTAGGAGGTGAACTCCGCTTTGACACTCTCTTCTCTTTCAATGGCGCGCCCTTTCACTCAACGAAGGTCAAGATGGTCCGTCATCCTCGGTGGTCACCCTTCTCTTGTCAAAAAAGATGCGGGAGCGCCGGAATGGCGGAGGGGAAGAGCATGGCTCTGAGAGTAACTCAAAAATGGTAGCGATGTCATTATCGATGTTCCGTCTGAATGGCCGGTAAGTTTTGGCGGGTTATATTTATTCGGTGGGCTGAGCCTGGCGCAGGAAATCGGCCGACTTGTGTTTTCCTGACCACGGCGATGCAGACGAATCGTTGACTCAACTGCCTGGATGGTGACGCCGCGTTAGCCGGGAATGGGTCGGTTTCCCCTCTTGCGGGCGGCCAAAGATAGTACTTGACACTCGTCGCGGGCAAGGCGTAGGGTTTTGGCGATTTATATGACAGCGTTACCATATTATATCCAAAATAGCTTTCCTGAAAGATGGCGCGCGGGGTTTTGAACCCTCATTCACGAAGAAATACTATTCGACTGAAGTTGCCAAGTGACAAATTCAATGACCGTGATCTTACAAATGATGATGAGCGACTTTGCCCGACAGACGAATCGAGAGTCTCTCTCAAGACTCGCGTTTGTCATTGCCTCTGCACTACTCTTTTGCCTGCCGGTGACGGCCAGGGCTCAGACCGGAACCGGCCAGGGCATCATATCCGGCGTGGTGACCGACCCGGCCGGAGCCAGCATTCCTCATGCGTCAGTCGCCATCAGGAACACGTCCACCAATGTGGTCATTAAGGTGACAACAAACGACACAGGCT
>Ga0302312_10002840_pt1 | contig 9939 bp, 8 predicted proteins | sample III_Palsa_N2_1_FD_200529 | JGI IMG/M metagenome (GOLD analysis project Ga0302312, IMG submission 200529) | Peat permafrost microbial communities from Stordalen Mire near Abisko, Sweden - III_Palsa_N2_1 | ecosystem: Environmental > Terrestrial > Soil > Palsa > Peat permafrost | place: Sweden...
TTGGAGTGGTAGATCACGCACTGCTCCCCAGGCTTCATGTTGCGCAGCGTGATGAGCGCCTGCGGGTTCTTGATTCCGTCCCACTTGGTTTCGCCATCGCGCAGCAGGTCGTCAAAGGAGTATTTGTCAGGTTCAGATTTCAGAAGATAATGCATCGCTCCAAACAGTTTATCCGCCCAGGTCGAGATGATGCACGTGGGTGATCGGCTGGTGGAGAAACAAGCTGCCAAGCCGTTGAAATTTCTCGACCGAATCCGTGGCATAGCACTCGAAGCTTGCCACGTTTTCCACTTCCGCCACCCGGGTATTCACGTCCAGCGCTGCAGCTGCAGCCTCCGCCGTGGCCTCCGCCGAATCTATCACCACTGCATGCGAGCCCAGCTCCCGCAGCGTCGTTTGGATGGCTCCCGCGATCAGGGGATAGTGCGTGCAGCCCAGCAGCACGGCGTCTGGCGTGCACTTCGCCAAAGCTTCCGACAAGTAAATGCGCAGCACGTCGCGCGTGACCTGGTGATCGGTCCAACCTTCTTCGACCAGCGGCACCAGCAGCGGGCACGCCGCTTCCACCGCGCGTAACCCAATGGCCTGGCAAGCCGCGTGGTAGGCATGCGACTGCACGGTCGCCGCCGTTGCCAGCACCAGCACCTCGGCACCCGAGCCGACGGCACGCTTCGCCGCATGGGCTCCGGGCTCGATCACGCCCAGCACCGGCACGCTCACCGCGCGGCGAATATCCTCGAGCGCCAGCGCCGTCGCGGTATTGCATGCAATCACCAGGTATTCGCAGCCGCGCTGCTCCAGAAAGCGCGCACTCTCTACCGCGTAGCGCGCAATGGTCGCCTGCGATTTCGCACCGTAGGGCAGCCGCGCCGTGTCTCCCAGGTAGAGGTAATTCGCAAACGGGATCTTCGACAGCAGGGCGCGTAAGACCGTCAACCCGCCGAAACCGGAGTCGAAGACGCCCACCACGGGACCCGGATTCGCGGTCGTCTGCGCAACATTTTGTTTACTGGCAGCAGAGTTCATTCAGTTCGATTGTCCCTCGTTTGCGGCATTTGCGCCCGAGGTCGTATCGGCGGCGGGGTAGGTCCGCAGCAGGTCCGCATGCCCCGCCAGCGTTTCGCGCGCCTGCCCGTCCACCAGGAAACGCACCTGCTCAATCTGCGGAAGATTGGCATGCAGCGTTCCCAGGATCGAGCGCAGCGTCAGCGATTCCACCTCCACGCCGGAGGGATGCTGATTCACAAACGTGCTATGCAGATCGATCACGGCGAGCTCACCGCCCGGCTGCTTTGGCTGCACCGGATCCGGGTCGGTCTGTCCCACCGGCAAGGTCGGCCGGAACCCTCCGTCCTTGGTCGCCGCGGTGGATGAGTCGGTGGTGTAGCCCACCAGCGGCAGAGGCAGGAGAAATACCTCCGCGACCGCCGCGCCCGGTGGCAACGCGTGCGCCGAGCCGGGCAGCGCGTACTCCGCAATCAGGTGATCGATCAATGCCCGCGCCCGCGCATTGGGTTCTTGCGGCAGGGCAATCTGGCGCGAGGCCGGCGCGATCGATCCATCCGCATCATTTGCGAGATCCAGCGTTACGGTCTCGGCCATTGCGGTTGGCGCGTCGAGCGGCGTCTCATCGCCGGCGGCGAGCGCCTCAATCCGCTGGCGGCCGCGCTGGCGCCCCACGGCCAGCAGCACGCCCATGCCGAGAATGCATACAACCAGGCACCAGAACACGATGCGTTGATGGCGTTGGATCATGGCTGCGTCCTCGTAGCGTCGCTCGGCGCCGCCTGCCCAACGGCCTCTTTGGTTGCGGCTTCGAGCCGTGCTGGCGGCTGCACCTGGTTCTGCCAGAACAGCATCGCTCCGGCAATCGTCAGCGCTACCCGCTGCTGGTAGTCCGTGTCATTGATGCTGTCGGCATCGTCGCCCGAGGGTGCAAGCTCCACCACCAGCGCCGGGCAGGTGAGCGAATCGATCGGCCGCACCGAGGCACGGCTCGTTACCAGCGCTAATCCGGCACGAGAAAACGCGGTGGCCATCTGCTTCTCCAGCCGTTGACTCTGCGCAAGCCACGGCGATTGCGCCGTCAGCCATGGCACCACGAAGGCCTGTCCCTCGCTTGCCTCCAGCTCCGACCGGTAGAGATGGACCCCGTTGCCGCTCGGCGTTGCGTGTAGTACCAGGCACGCTGCCGCATGCGCGTGGTTCGCGATCCCTGCACGATCATCCAGCGTCATCGCGGAGCCCTGTGCGTTTGGAACCGCCGCTGCATCCTCATCCCGCGTCATCACGACGCTGAAACCGCGGGCCGTCAGCAGCGATCGCAACCGGAATGCCAGCGCCAGCGTTACATTTTTTTCTACCGTGGTATCGCTGATTTGCGACCCGCTGTCGACACCGCCATGCGCCGGATCGAGCACGATCACGGTTCGGTTAATCGGGATGGGAGCCGGACCGGGGGGAGAACTCGGCGTCGCATGCCGCGCGGGCGCCGTGGCCGTTTTTGCTGGCGCTGCTGCAGGTTTTCCCGGCGCCGTGACCGGTCGCTTCGGCGCCGTGGCAGGTTTTGATGTCCCCTGGGCCGGTGGTCCCGAGGCCGCTTGTGGCGCCTGCGCGCGCCCCATCAACGTCATCACGACGAGCAGGCCGACTGTCGCAGAATGTCGCAGAAGGTTCAAGAGGTCTTTGGGCCTTTGGAGAATTACGTGCTCTGTTCACTTGGTGCGTCGCGTCGATTGTATCGGTCGCGCCGCTATGTTGCGAATCTCATCATTGTCCGTCTCTATATTGCGCGGCTTTGCGAGTTAGATGCATACCGTGCCGTGGCCGTCATGAGAAGCTGCCCACGCGGTAGACTGATGTGTATGCGGGTCTTCGGCATCGACTGCGGAACGGAGTTCACCGGTTACGGTGTGGTGGAGGTCGACGACACCGCGCGGATCCCGAAGCTGCGTCCCCTTTGCGCCGGCGCCGTTCGCCTGAATAAGAAGGACCGCGCGCCTGTTCGACTGCTCCAGGTCTACGTCGAACTCTCCGCGCTGCTGCAACTCTGGGAGCCCGAAGTCGTCGCCATCGAAGAAGTCTTCTTTTCGGCCAACGCCAAGAGCGCGCTGAAGCTCGGCCAGGTACGCGGCGTCGCCATGCTGGCCGCCGCCAACTGTGGCTTGCTCGTTGCCGAGTACGCTCCTCTCACCATCAAAAGCTCCGTCGTCGGCTACGGCCTCGCCGCTAAGGAGCAGGTGCAGTTCATGGTTGCGCGCCTGCTCGATCTGGACGAGGCGCCCAAGCCAGCCGACGCCGCCGACGCGCTCGCCATCGCTATCTGCCACATCCACCACGCGCAAACCGCGGAGCACATGCGCCGCTAGGCCTCAGCAGCCTTTCCGGCTTCTAACGCCCGATACAGCACTGCCATCGCTTCCAGCGAAACCGCCTCCGAGCGCGCCTGCAGCGCAATCGCCTCCGGCCACGCGGCTGTCAGCTCCGCAGGTGAATATCCCGCCGCGCGCAGATTGTTCGCCAGCGTCTTCCGCTTCTGCGAAAAGCTTGCCCGCAGAAACCGGTTGAAGCCCTCGAAGGCAACACCAAGCTCCGTAAAGCGTGGAGCAAACTCCAACCGCAATACCGTCGAGTACACATCCGGTGGCGGCGAAAACGCGCTTGGCGGCAGCGTAAACAGGTTGGTCACGCGCGCGTGCATCTGCGTCACCGCCGAGAGTGCACCGTACTCGCTCGATCCCGGCCCCGCGGCAATCCTCTCCGCCACCTCGCGCTGCATCATCACCACGGCGCGCGCCACCACGCCCTCGCGTGCCGCCGCGAATAGGTGCAACAAAATATCTGACGTGATGTAGTACGGAAGATTTCCCACCACATCTAGCGACACCGCGTCGCCCAGCATCGGCTTCAGGTCTGTCGCCAGGATGTCTGCGTGGTGAACCGCAACGTGCGGATCGTTTCGAAACCGGAAAGCCAACTCCCGGGCAAGCGCTGGATCGAACTCGATGCAGTGCAGCCGCCGGCAACGCGCCGCCAGCAGTTCCGTGATCGCCCCATGCCCCGGGCCGATCTCCACCACGGTCCGCTCATGCACATCGCCCAGCGCGTCGGCGATTCGCAGGCAGGCGTTCTCGTCCACCAGGAAGTTCTGCCCCAGCTTCGGTTTTTTATTACTGGACATAATCAGAGGCCTTATCGCCCGGAGCCTTGCTCCGTTGAAAAAGATAGTGCACCGGCACGCCACACAAAATCACCAACGCGCCCGCAGTCGATTCGCGCGGCCGGTCCATGAAGCTGAAGACCAGCAGCACCAGCGCCGCGAGGATAAACAACGCCGGAACCACAGGATACCCAGTCACCCGATAGGGTCGATTCGCATTCGGTTCGCGCACCCGAAACACAAACACCGTCGCGGCCGTGAGCGCGTAGAACAGCCACTCCGAGAAGATTGCCAGCGAGAACAGCGCCTGGAATTTTCCAATCGCCAGCAGCAGCAGGGAACTAAGCACCGCCTGCAGCAGCAGGCTCACCCACGGCGTCTTGAAGCGCGGATGAATTCGCCCCAGCACCGACGGAAACAGCCGGTCGCGAGCCGCCGCAAATGGCACTCGCGCACCCGAGAGCGAGCTCCCGACAAACGTCGCGCCGATGCTGACCGCCATCCCCACAGCGACCAGTCCCGCCCCAAGGTTGCCCGCCACAAGTTGCAGTGCATCGGTTGCCGGACGGTCCGTCGCGGCAATCGCAGCCGAAGGCAGTACGTACTGAATCGCCGCGTTGGTCAGCATGTACAGCGCACCCACGATGGTCACGCCGCCAATCAGCGCCACCGGCAACGACCGCTGCGGCTTCTGCACCTCGCCCGCCATCTGCGATACATCCGACCAGCCGTCATAGGCCCAAAGCGCCGCAATCAGCGCGATCATGAAGCCCGCAAACCCACCCCGCGCGCCCCGAAATTCCGAGCTGAAGTTGTGCCAGTCGCCATACTTCATACTCGCAAAACACAGCCCTGCGATGACCAGGATCATTGCCACCTTCAGCCACGTGAGCAGGGTCTGCACCTGCGCCGAATCGCGCGTGCTGACGATATTCAAGCCAGTGATCAGCCATGTTGCGGCGATCGCCATTACCTGGCTCCACATCAGGTGCCCCGCCGCGGCATGATCCAGAAACGCAAAGAGCGGAAACGTCCCCAGCACCCGCATGAGCCCCGCGGCGATCGTCGCAATCGACGCCGGCTTCGCAATCACGGTCCACGTCCAGGTGTAGAGAAACGCCGTCAGCGGGCCATAGGCATCATGCAGGAACGCATATTCGCCGCCCACCCGCGGCCGCATCGCGGCGACCTCCGCGTAGCTCATCGCGCCAAACAGCGAGAGCAATCCGCCGGTGATCCACACGGCGTAGACCATGCGCGAGCTGCCGACCGCAGCCATCATCTCGCGAGGAACCAAAAAAATTCCCGACCCGATAATGATGCCTACGACAATCGCCAGCGCATTCGTCGCCGTCAATACGCGCGGCAGTTCCTCGTGCGATCGTCCCTGTGCAACCTCGGAAGCCATTGCAGGGAGACTACCAGAGCGTCACCGCTTTTGCCCTCGCTGTTTAGAAGTAAAACCTCTCGTCGGCCCAGTCAAATTGCGCTGTCGGCCGCCTCCCGCGCAGCAGATAGATGTTCTTATGCTCGAACGGCATCGCATACGGATCGTCCAGCACTCCCACCACGTCTACAGACTCGTACTTCTGCCCAACTTCGGCCGGAGTATCGCCGATCACCGCAATCACCATGTTCACATCGCAGCCGTGCATTCCCCAGAGCCAGTAGTTATTTTGCCCACTCAACGCCGGCGGGAGATTCAAACCCTCGCGCTGCCCTAGAAAATCGATCGCACCCGCCTCGCCATAGTTGCTGGCGAAGATACACACATGCTGCTGTTGCTCAGGCGTCAGCGAACGATACGTCCGGGCCACGATGTCGACCTCCTGCTGCCATCCAAAGCGGTCCGCGTAAAACTGCGGAAGCGGGCCGGTAGCTGCAGTCTCCATCTTGTCGCCGTGCAAATGCAGCGCCGTCGTATACCGCACCCACGCGTCCGGCTGCAGCACCGGCGAAGCCATCGGCAAAATGATCAGGCTCGTTACAAGCAGCACCGCCTCGAACACCGGGAAACCCACGATGCGGTTCTCCCTCACCGCGCGCGACGCCGCAAACCGCCGCTCCCACGCAATGCCACCCGCCGCGAACATCGCGGCGTAAATTCCCGCGAGGTAATAATCCTTCGCATGCATCACGAACATCAGCGCATAGAACAAAACATACGTCAGCCCCAGCCAACGCCCATCTCGTATCGACTTGGCGCGCAGCAGCGACACCACACCCGCAATCCAGATAAGCGAATTCACTGGCTGCATCGTCGCAAACTGCGCCAGGAAAAACTGTACCGGTCCCAACACAATATTCTTGTGGCGAACCTGGCCATTGTGGAGAAACTCCAGCGTCGGCCAATGATTATGGATCTGCCACAACACATGCGGCGAGACGATTGCGGCCATCAGCACAATCGCCAACAGGGTCCAGCGCGAGAACAGCACCCACCGTTGCTTCGTGAGCAGGAGCCCAACGCCAAGTGTCACCAGGAAAAATACCATCGACGGTTTGTTTAACAACCCGACGCCCGCCGCGACGCCAAACACGATCCACCAAGTGCGCTGCGAATATCCGCGCAGCATCAGGATCACCGCGAGCACGCAGGTCATCCAGAACATCGGCTCGCAGGAGTTCATCGAGAGGAAGCCATGCACGCCGATGTACTGCGGGCAAACGATCACGCCAAACATCGCCAGCGCCTGTGCTGGCCGGCGACCGCCAAGCGCCCACCCAATCACGCCCGTCAGGAATACCATCACCGCACCCGCGGCCGCCGACAGCACTCGAATCCCAAACACCGAGTCGCCAAACAGTAGCTCGCCCAGCCGGGCCTGCAGCGCCACGATCGGCCCGTGATCCACATAGCCCCACGCCAGGTGCCGCCCGCAGGCGATGTAATAGAATTCGTCGCGGAAGTAGCTGTAGCCAAGGTGCAGCGTCCAAAGGGTCAGCGCAAACTGCAGCAACAGTTTCGCCGCAGCAAAGATCGCAGCCATGCGCAGCGCTTCGCGCAACGTAAGGTCCGCGGGTCGAATGATGGTGGTGTGTGCGGTCGCAGTGCTCATGTCGGTTTCATCAGAGTACGCGGCCGAAAACAGGAAAGTTCCTGCCGCACGAAATTTCCCGAGCTACGCTACCGTAATCTTGACCAGGTCGTCCTGCGGATCCGGCCCTGCCTGCTCGGCAAAGAACTTCCGAATCTTCTCCGCGGTTGCCTTATTCACCACCGCCGTGAGCGCATCCGGATTCTTCTCTGCCGTTTGCTTCAGCGCGCGCACGCTGCCGAAATGCTCGAGCAATCGCTGCCGTGTAATCGCACCCACTCCCGGAATCTCATCCAGCTCGCTAGTACGGTCGCGCATCTGCCGGCGCTTGCGGTGATACGTCACGGCAAACCGGTGGCTCTCATCGCGAATCTTCTGGATCACATGCAACACCGGCGAGCGGCGGTCGAGCACGACCGGCTCATCCTCCTGCCCATGCACGTAGATGATCTCTTCGCGCTTGGCAATCGAAGCCAAGGGTTGCGTCATCAGCCCAATCTCTTCCAGCGCCGCCGCCGCCGCATGCAGCTGCCCAATCCCGCCGTCGATCAGCACCAGCGATGGCATCGGCTTGTTGTCTTCCTGCAGCCGCAGATACCGTCGATGAATAATCTCGCGCATCGACGCAAAGTCATCCACGCCCGTCACCGTCTTCACCTGAAACTTGCGGTAATCCGACTTCTTCATCGCGCCTTTTTCCCACACCACCATGGACGCAACCGTGTCCGCGCCCTGGATGTGGGAGATGTCGAAGCACTCGATGCGCTCCGGCGGCTCCGCCAGCATCAACACATCCTGCAGCGCCTCCTGCATCTTCTGAATGCTCGGCTTCAGCACGCGGAAGCGCTGATCGTACGACTGCTTTGCGTTCTGGCACACCAGGTCGACGAGCGATCGCTTGTCGCCGCGCTGCGGTGCGGCAATCTCAATCCGGTGCCCGATTTTTTCGCGCAGCGCGTCGGCGAGCAGTGCACGGTCCTCAAAATCCACCGGCACATAAATATGTTTCGGTACATACGATTGGTCGAGATACAGCTGCTTCAGCAGGGCAGAGAAGAAGGTCGCTGCGGAGAACACCGGCGGCTGTCCGTCATCTTGCACTTCCAGCACCGACACCTGGTCGGACTCCGCACCGGCCTCGTTGATCTGCGGCGCTACCGTGCGCGGGTCAGGCTCAAACGCAGGCTCGACCTCAACTTCCTCCGCAGGCGACAGCTCGGGTGCCGAAAACTCCATCGCCCGGAAGTCCGGCAGCTCTTCCCAGAACATCTCGCGGCGGTCGACGATCTTTCCGCCGCGCATGTGAAAGAGATTCACCGCCAGCATGTCGTTCTCGTAGTGGAAGCCAAACACATCAGCGTCCTCATCATCGGTGCCTGCGATGCGCTGCCGATCCTGGGCCTGGCTGATCGTGATCAACTGGTCGCGTAGCTTGGCCGCCAGCTCAAACTGCATGTTTTCGGCAGCCCGCTCCATGCGCTCCGTCAGCCGAGCCTCCAGCTCACTCGGCTTGCCTTCCAGAAACAACTGCACGTCATGAATGGCTTGCGCGTAATCCTCCGTGGAGACAAATCCTTCGACACAAGGCCCCAGGCAGCGCTTGATGTAGTACTGCAGACAAGCCCGTGGATGATAGCGATTCAAGTCCACCTTGCAGCTCGGAATCAAGAAACTGCGATGAATCACATCGACCAGCCGCCATGCAAGATTGCCCGGGAAGTAAGGCCCAAAATACGCGCTGCCATCCTTGCGCAGCCGTCGCGTCACAAACACCTTCGGATGTTTGTCGCCCAGCGTTAGCTTGATGTAGGGATACGTCTTGTCGTCGCGCAGCAGGATGTTGAACCGAGGCTTGCGCTGCTTGATTAAATTATTTTCCAGCGCCAAAGCCTCGCGCTCGTTCGCCACGGTGATGTATTCCAGGTCCACGGCCTCGCGCATCAGCGAACCCGTCTTCGCGTTGGCCGCCTGGTTCGCCGCGAGAAAGTATGATCTCACCCGAGCGCGCAGGTTCTTCGCCTTGCCGACGTAGATCACCTCGCCCTCTGCATTTTTGTAGAGGTAGCAACCCGCGCCGGTTGGCAGTGTCCGGATTTTTTCTGAAAGATCCATCCGCATCTTCCAGTTTAGAGCGTTCGCGGCCTATGCGCTCGGCCCCGCAAGCCTGACTCGGGTAAGCTGGAGGACATGGACGCGATTCACCCAATCGAAGGGGAAGAGGCTCAGGCCCGAGCCGCCGAAGCCGTGCAGCGCGCCGCCGCCATTATGGCCCGCCTGCGCGCCCCTGGCGGCTGTCCCTGGGACCGCGAGCAGACCTTCGACAGCATCAAACGCCACACCCTCGAGGAGACCTACGAGGTCTTCGACGCGATTGAGCGCCGCGCCTGGCCCGACCTCAAGGACGAGCTCGGCGACCTGCTCCTGCAGATCCTTTTCTACGCCCAAATGGCCTCAGAGCTGCCCGAAGCCGCCGGCCGGTTCGACCTCCGCGACGTGGCTGAAAATCTCAGCGCCAAGCTCATCCGCCGCCACCCTCACGTCTTCGCCGACGCCATCGCCACCGATCCCGACGCCGTCCTCCGCAACTGGGAGCAGATCAAGGTCGAAGAGAAAAAGTCGAAGCCCGCGGCCACATCGCTGCTCGACGACATCCCCCGCTCCATGCCCGCGACACTCGAAGCCTCCAAGCTCGGCTCCCGCGCAGCAAAGATCGGATTCGACTGGCCCAATGCCGACGGCCTC
>Ga0302312_10002857_pt1 | contig 9911 bp, 7 predicted proteins | sample III_Palsa_N2_1_FD_200529 | JGI IMG/M metagenome (GOLD analysis project Ga0302312, IMG submission 200529) | Peat permafrost microbial communities from Stordalen Mire near Abisko, Sweden - III_Palsa_N2_1 | ecosystem: Environmental > Terrestrial > Soil > Palsa > Peat permafrost | place: Sweden...
ATGGGGCAACATAGTTACCGGTACCGAACTCATCAGGCGTAAAGGCGCCGGCGAAGCTTATGCCTTAACCACCCAGTTGATAAAGAAAGCCGACGGCGGCAAATTTGGCAAAACCGAAAGCGGAAACGTATGGCTGGATGCGGCAAAAACATCGCCCTATAAATTTTACCAGTTTTGGCTAAACACCAGCGATGCCGACGCGAAAACCTATGTGCGTATATTTACTTTATTTGATAAAGGCGACATTGAAGCTCTGGAAGCCGAACATGATGCCGCGCCGCATTTACGCACGCTGCAAAAGGCATTGGCTAAGGATATTACCATACGCGTACACGGAGAGGCTGAATATGAAAAGGCTATTAAGTCGTCGGAGTTTTTATTTGGTAATACGGGCATTGAGTTTTTAAATGAACTGAATGAAGCCGAAGTGATAGGCTTATTTGAGGGTGTGCCTAACTTTACCATAGCCAAAAATGAATTGGAGCAGGGGATAAACGCGGTTGATTTACTGGCGGGTATTACTGCGGTTTTTCCATCGAAGGGTGAGGCTAAAAAGATGATACAAGGAGGGGGCGTTGCTATAAATAAGCAAAAGATAAATACCGTGGATGATGTTTATAAAAGCGATGCCTTAATTAATGGTAAGTTTTTGGTAGCCCAAAAGGGGAAGAAGAATTATTTTTTAATAATTGTGGAATAATACTTGCAGATACGACAAAAAGTACTTAATTTTGGATTAATGTCGTACAAGCAAAAACATACTGACCCCCCAATGGTTAATGAGCCTATGGCGGCATACATTACCGCGCCCCCGGCTAATCCATTCAATGGTTTGTTAAGTGGTATAAAACCCATTAACTTTTCCAGTGATTTTAACATCGTGCAGCTTACCCGGCAGGGTTTGCCCAAGCGCGTGCTGTTATCATTAATAAAAAATATATCCTTAACCCTTCAGGAGTTGGCTAATATTATGCACATTTCTGATCGCACCTTACAACGATACGATGATGATGAGATTGTAAAATCCGAGTACGCTGAAAAGGCCATTGAGCTTGCCCGCTTGTATACACGCGGTGAGGAGGTATTTGGCTCGATGGAAAAATTAAAAATATGGATGCGTACGCCAGGCGTGGTTTTTAACGGGGAGTCCCCCTTATCGCTTTTAGATACTTCTGCCGGCTTTGATATGGTTTTTACAGAGTTGGGCCGCATTGAGCACGGGATTTTTGCCTGATGATTTTATACCGCATAGTAAGGGATACTTATGCAGATGACCTGAGCGGAACGGGAGCGCGTTTATATGGCGGCCGCTGGAACAGCAAGGGAAAATCAATGCTGTACACCGCCTCAACTCCATCATTGGCGCTATTGGAAGTGCTGGTGCATTTATCGCCTCTCATGGTACCCAAAAACTATTTCTCGGTACAAATTGAGGTACCGGACGACAGTGTTCTGCACCTCCCGGTTAAAGATCTGCCCGATAACTGGAATGATATTCTTCCGCCGTTAAGTTTGAAAAAGATCGGCGACAATTTCCTTGCCGACATGCGGTACCTGCTATTAAAAGTTCCTTCGGCCGTGGTACCCATGGAATATAATTACCTCATCAATACCCAGCACCCGGCCATTAAGAAGGTAAGGATCGTTAAAAAACAACCCTTCAACTTCGATCGAAGGTTGATTGATTAATTGAGTCATTAGGGTCATTTTTTTTTGCAGGCGATAATGACCAAATGACCAACGACAGGGCAGCGAAATGACCAATAACTATAGATCGCTTAGCAATTCCAGCTTCTTATTATTATATTCTTCCTGCGATATTAAACCGTTATCAAACAGCATTCTTAGCTTTTTTAATTTTTCGGTAAGCTCATCGGGTTTGGGGGCAACAGGCTCTTCGTGAGCAATGGGGGCGGGTACAGGTTCAGGCGCGGGAGTTGCTACAGATTCCGGAACAGCAACCGGTTGTACCACATGCTGAAATGCCGCCACGTTTGATGGATTTTCAAATTGCAAACCGCCCGATTCAGCGCGTTTTTCTTCCAGGTCGCGCAGGCGGCGGGCTTCACGCTCGGCTTCTTTACGTTCCTGGGCGTATTGATAAAGCTTACGGGCTTGCACTTTAGGCAGGTAATCAACACCCATCTCGGCACCGCCGGTAGTTTTAACGCTAAAGATAGCGCCTATAATTTCTTCTTTAGTGTATACATCTATAATATCCTTCCAAACAAAGTCAACAAATTTTATCGACAGGCCCAGGTTAGCGGGCGTAAAGAATAATATGCGCTTATTGGTTAGCGCTATGCAATCGGGCAAAATGTTTACCAGTGGTTTTTTTTGAACTGCTATATATAATACCTCTTCGCCGGTACTAACCAGGTCGGTTAAGCGTAAATAAACTTTCTCTACAGTTTTAGGGTCCTGCTCGTCGTTCAAAAATTTCTCAATCATGGGTATTGCTGTTATGTGGCTGCAAAAATAATAATATTATGTTATTTGCAGGTTAAGTTTTATGCTATCAGCAAATTGCAGCCGCGGATGTCGGCATTGTCAAACCTTCCCAATACCTCGAATGAGCCATCGGCATATACCTTACCCAGATCCTGCGTGGCTATAAACGAGCAGGAATTAACGTTTGCCAGGTCGATGATATTGATGCCCCCAGCCTTATTATCCTTAATTAAAGTGATCGGGTCATTGGTATCGCGGGTAATGATGCGCATCCAGGGCGGGCAATTGAAAATACCGTCGCCTTTTGAATAGGCTTGCGAAAGCAGCTCGGTCATTCCATATTCCGAATGTATGGCAGCCACTCCAAAACCCTTGCGTAATTGCTCATGCAGTTCCTCGCGGATCATTTCTTTTCTGCGCCCTTTCATGCCGCCGGTTTCCATTACTATCAATTCGGGAAAATTCAGGCTATAGTTCTCCACAAAATCAAGCAGGGCGAAGGTAACGCCTATTAATAGGGTGGGTTTATTATTATGCTGTTGTTTAATCAGCTGTTTATACAACTCCCCGTGATTATACAAAAAGAAGCCGCTATCCGGGTTTTGCGATTGTTTGATCAGATCAGCAGCCATATAAATAAGTGATGATCCCTCACGCTCCAGGTACGATGGCAGCAAAGCCAGTACCGTATAATCCTTTATATCGCCATAAAATAGTTCGAAAGCCTTGCGGAAACTCGCCTCATACCAGCTTACATCTGTTACATTATGGCTGCTGGTAGTTATGCCTGTAGTACCTGAACTGGTAAATATAACCTGCACATCATGGTTATTGCTTACTACCCGCTGCGATTTAAAAAACTCGATAGGTAAAAACGGCATATCATCAATACTTTTAACCTGGCTGGCATCAATTTTTAGTCCGGCAATAAATTCCCGGTAAACCTGGCAATAGGCTGCCTGGTGCCTGAAGATCCGTAGCGCGACAGTATTGAATTCCGCATTGCTGCTTATTGAAAATACTTCCTGTTGGTTCAGTTTCATCCGGGGCAAATATAGCTATAAACCAATTTTTTAATTGTGTATATTTTCTACAAACAATTACAGTATTTTAAGGTTGAATAGCTATAATAAGTATTATAATAAAGTATAATAAATAAATTCAGAACCCTATAAAAATTAAAAACCACAACCACATGAAAGCATTGAAATTTATGAAAGTGCCATTTGTATTTGGCCTTTTTCTGATACTGGTATCCTTTACACAAGCTCAAAAAGAGCATGAAAGGATAGATAACTCCATCCGCGTATTGCGGTCTTTTGCCGATATGAAGGAAAGTATTCCGCATGAGCTGCTGGCGCATTATAACGGTATTGTTATCATTCCGCACATGTTGAACGCGGGTTTGGCCATTGGCGCAAAACATGGCAGGGGCATTGCATTGGTAAAGTTGCCTAACGGCGATTGGAGCGACCCTGTATTTGTTGAGTTGATAGGTGGCAGCTTTGGCTTCCAGATAGGTGTTCAATCTGTCGACCTGGTATTGGTATTCCGCCATAAAGGAGCGCTTGACAGGGTTAAGAACGGCGATTTTACTATAGGTGGCGATGTATCCGTAGCTGCCGGCCCCGTTGGCCGCAACTCAACTGCCGGTACAGATTACAAGGCTGATGCCGAGATCTATTCCTACTCGCGCAGCAGGGGATTATTTGCAGGTATATCTATCAACGGCTCAAACCTGGGGATTGATAAAGAGGCCGATGCCAATTATTACGGCCCGAATGTTGCCGCCCGTGATATATTTGATATTCCGCACAGCCCAACTATGGCAGTGCTTAACTTAAAGAAAACCTTAAAATACATGTCGGAGTAAATTCCAGTTGTATTAAAACAAAAGCGCCCGGTTGTAGTACAGCCGGGCGTTCTTGTTTTATTACTGTGCAGGTTTATACTTAATACACTTTTTTCACCTGTATTCCATTCAAAATGGCCTGCCCTGTATTGGCTTTAAAACTTACGGTTATGCCTTGCCCGTTTTTAACATCGGCTATAATTTTGGTGGCATAGGCATGCAGCGGTGTAAGGTAATTTTGCGTACCCAGATCTTTAATTGCCAGGTTGCCATTCACCCATACATCAAAACTACGGTTACTGCTGGCGGCGCTTTGCTGTTGTGTGCTTAAATTATATACCAGCGGCTTATCAGTAGCAGGGCTAAGCAATTCGGCAAAATGAAGGGTTATCTCGTATTGGCCATCGGGTACATCCAGCTTAAAGGCACTTAGGCCAACCCTTTGCGTTTGGTAAATGGCATCGTATTCTGTCCCTAAAATATCCCGTCCGCTTCCGTAAGGTACATTACCCGGCGTTTCAAATACTTCGCCGCCCACGTATCCCCAACTGCCTGGGGTATAAGGCTGTTCGGGTACCCAAAGCTGGTGCAGGTTGTCATCCATAAAATATCTGGAGTCGCCCAGGCTTACATTGATGCTGCTAAATGGCATGGTGGCCGATTTCAGATCCGCCGGCTGCATTTTAAAATCAACTACGGTATTATCCTCAATAGTTTGGCCGCCCTTAACAGCCAATGCCCTTAGCTGGTTGGCCCCGGCTACAAAAGGCACATTAAAAGCTGCAAAGCCGTTTTCCGTATCTGCCGATTTGATCTTTACACCATTATTGTACAAGCTTACACTGGGAAAATTGCTGTAAACCGATACCGGCTGCATACATTCTCCCTGCGCGTCGGGAGTGCCTTCGCGCATTTTCCAGGTAGCGGCGCCAATGCGGATAAAGGGGGTTTTAAGCAGATTGGCCTGGTAAAAAAAGTAAGTTTCCTTTGGCTCGCGCGTACTGGAAAGCATTCCTTTGGTATTTACATGCGGCGTGGCCTCCTGCCGCTGTTCTGAACTGAAATCAACCAGGCACCAAATGGCAGCCCCGGCCACATAGGGCAGTTTTTGTATAGTTTTTAAATAATATTGGTGATACAGCAACTGGTAATCCACCGTTTTGTCAAATCGCTGCGGGTTAAGCGAGCGCAGGCGGCTATCCGCGTCGGCACCAAATTCGGTAAGTATCATGGGTTTATCAGCCAGTTGGGTATGGTGGCGTTCTAAAAATACATCCAGGTCGGTAATATTTTTGGCATACCAGCCGTAATACAGGTTCCAGCCTACAATTTGCGGTACTTTAGCCAGGCCCGTATCAAAATAACGGTCGAAATCACCATGGCACGATATCATGGTATAGCGCTCGGGGTCCTCCTGGTGAGTCAGGCTGTCGAGCGTTTTGGCAAGCGCCACCACGTGGTTATAATAAAGCTTGCGTTCGGGAGTATTGTCGTTATACCGGGGTTGGATCAGCACCTCGTTCATATAGGCCCAAATGATCACGCTCGGGTGATTATAATTCTGCCTTATCATTTCCAGTTGCATCTGCTCGCAGTTATGGGTAAACTCCGGTGTTTCGGTAATGCGGTTAACAATAGGTATCTCTTCCGATGCCAGTATACCCAGCCGGTCGCAGGCCTGCAATACAGCCGGATCCTGCGGATAATGCGATATACGGATAAAATTGGCGCCCATATTTTTAAGCAGCTCCATATCGCGGGTATTCAGTTCCTCCGGCAGGGCATTGCCAATGGCCTTATAATCCTGGTGCCGGTTGGCACCGATGAGCTTAATATGTTTGCCATTCAGAAAAAAACCTTCGGACGCGCTGAACCTGAACCAGCGCAAACCCAGCGGGTTGCTTACTTCGTCCAGTTGTTCACCGCTTTTGGCATCGTATAAAGTACTGACCACATGGTACAAATAGGCATCATCCGGCGACCATAAACGCGGGTTTTTAATGCTCTGTTCAAGGTTAAAGCTGGTACTATCACCCTTGTTTACAGCAATTACCTTTTGCGCCTGGCTAACTAAGGTACCATCGGCCATAAAAACCTGGTTAACAATTTTTAGCTGCCTTTTTTGTGCCGATGTATTGCTGATGCTGCCGCTGATATGAATACCGGCCTGCAAAGAATCCACCGTGGTATTGATGCGAATACCCGGCGAGGCATGATCATCCATATTAAAATGCACAGGGTGGGCAGTTACCAGGTAAACATCACGGTAAATACCTCCATAAAAGGTGAAATCCGCGTTCAGCGGCGGGATGTTATCATCATAGCTATTGTTAACCTTTACATCTATTTGCGTAGCTATACTATCGTTAAAATTGATGTAATTGTTAATTTTGAAGCTAAAGGCCGTATAACCGCCGCTATGTTTGCCCGCCAATTGCCCGTTCACGTATACCTCGGCAGTTTGGTTGGCGCCATCAAAATACAGATACAGCGCTTTATTTTTCCATGCCGATGGTATGTAGATTGTTTTATGATACCAGCCCGTTCCCCGGTAATAGCCCGGTTCCTCGTCGCTCACATCGGTGGTGTTCCAGGTATGCGGCAGCGAAATTTTTTGCCAATCGAGGCCGCTTGCAGCTGTTGCCGGGTAGCCTGCAATATCGCCTTTGTAAAATTCCCAGCCGGTATTAATAGTTTGTTTATTTCGTATCTGCGCGTGGCCCGCGGCAAAAATAAGCAGGCAAACCAGGGCCAATAGGTATTTTTTCATCATTACAATGGTATTAATTTCAGGTATGGCGATGTTGTATGATCGGGAAAGCAAAGTAAGGTATTTTAAACAAAATTGTAAATTTTTGAGCCGATCCCAGGTTTTCATTCACTAATCCGCTGAAATTCTCCCGAAATTCCCCTTAAAACCCATACCTTAGTGTTAATTATACATACTACTTAATGAATAACATAAAAGCCTGCATATTTGACCTCGACGGTGTTATTGTTGATACCGCCATATACCACTACAAAGCATGGAAACAATTAGCCAACCAGCTTGGCTTTGATTTTACCGAAGCACAGAACGAAAAACTAAAAGGCGTGAGCCGCGTACGCTCGCTGCAACTGATACTGCAATGGGGCGGCATTACTAAAACCGAAGCCGAGCAGGAAGTTTTGGCCACTGAAAAAAATACCTGGTATGTGGAGATGATAAGCCACATGAAGCCCGATGAGATATTGCCCGGTGCCAAAGAATTTGTACAAAGCTGCCGCGATGCCGGGATTAAAACCGCCCTCGGTTCGGCCAGTAAAAACTCCATGATGATATTGGAAAAAATAGATATGGTAAGCATGTTTGATGCCATAATCGACGGTAACAAGGTGAGCAAAGCCAAACCCGACCCCGAAGTTTTTTTGAAGGGTGCCGAAGCCGTAGGTGTACCGCCCGCAAATTGCGTAGTATTTGAAGATGCCATAGCAGGCATTGAAGCTGCCATTGCCGGTGGCATGAAAGCAGTGGGCATCGGCTCGCCACAGGTATTAGTTGGCGCTAACCTGGTGGTAAGCGGCTTAAACGAGATGAGTTTGGATAAGTTGGAGCAGTTAAGCCCCCTTTAAATCTCCCCCGGTAGGGGAGACTTTTGATTTATTGTCGTAGGGGGCATTTTAAATTTACACCATTACAATACATTGCTAATTTAATTCTCCCCTACCGGGGGAGATTTAGAGGGGGCCTGATTTTATGAAAGACTACATAAAAATAGATGAGTGGAAGATAATTGAAGAGGGCTTTGATCCTCATTACAATAAAATATCTGAAAGTATTTTTAGTTTGGGCAATGGCCGAATGGGTCAGCGGGCCAACTTTGAGGAGGCTTACAGCGGCGAAACGTTGCAGGGCAACTATGTAGCCGGTGTTTATTATAACGATAAAACCCGTGTAGGCTGGTGGAAGAACGGCTACCCTGAATATTCATCCAAAGTAATAAATGCCGCCAACTGGATAGGTATTGATATAGTGATAGATGGCCTGCTGCTCGATCTGGCCAAATGCGAGGTGAGTGCCTTTCGCCGCGAGCTGAATATGAAGGAGGGTTACCTGAAACGTAATTTTACAGCAACAAACAGTGCGGGTAAACAGGTAGAAGTGGAGGCCATCCGCTTTTGCAGCATGGCCGATGATGAAGCCGGGGCTATAAAATATACCATCACCCCTTTGAATTTTAGCGGCACATTAGCCATTACCCCCTTTATTGATGGCGATGTGGTTAACCAGGATGCCAACTACGATGAAAAGTTTTGGGACGAAGTAAAAAAAGAATGCTGGGATGATGGCTGCTACCTGCAAATGCGCACCAAAAAAACCGGTTTCGAGGTGGCGACTGGTATGCAGCTCAGTATTTTACAAGGCGATGCCGTGGTTAATATCACGGGGCAATCCATACAAAAGGATAAATATATTGGTACCAAGCTTGATGTTGAGGCTCAGCAGGGCCACGCCGTCAGCATTATAAAATACGCGGCCAATTTATCTTCACAAAATCACCCGGCAGCGGAGCTGGCTGATAAGCTGAAAGATACCCTGCATCGCGTTAGCCAAAAAGGTTTTGATACCATGCTGGCCGAACAAGCCGCCGCCTGGGCCGAAAAGTGGAAACATAACGATATTATTATTGAAGGCGATGCATCGGCGCAGCAGGGCATTCGCTTTAATATTTTCCAGCTTAACCAAACTTACACCGGTGAGGATGACCGCCTGAATATTGGCCCCAAAGGCTTTACCGGCGAAAAATACGGCGGCGTAACTTATTGGGATACCGAGGCCTATTGTGTGCCTTTTTATCTGTCGACAGCGGAGCAAAAAGTAACTAAAAATCTGCTGCTCTATCGTTACAAGCAGTTGGAGCAGGCTTATGAAAACGCGGCCATGCTGGGCTTTAAAAATGGAGCCGCGTTGTACCCAATGGTAAGCATCGATGGCATCGAGTGCCATAATGAGTGGGAAATTACTTTTGAAGAACTGCACCGCAACGGCGCAATTGCCTACGCCATATTTAATTACGTGCGCTACACCGGCGATGAAGGCTACCTGGTTGATTACGGCCTGGAAGTTTTAATTGGCATTGCCCGTTTCTGGGCGCAACGGGTTAGCTGGTCGGCTGATAAGGAATTATACGTAATGCTGGGCATAACCGGCCCCAACGAGTACGAGAACAATGTAAATAACAACTGGTACACCAATACCTTAGCCACCTGGTGCATGCAATACACTATGGAGGTGATGGAGAAGGTAAAGGCGCTCGACGCGGCAAAATACAGCGCGCTGATAGCTAAACTTAACTTTAACGAGGCACAGGAAACCGCCAGCTTCAGCCATATTATAGCTAATATGTACTATCCGTACGATGAAAAGCACCAGGTTTTTATGCAGCAAGACGGTTATCTGGATAAAGAGCAGGTTTTGGTTAAAGATCTGCCGGCCAAAGACCGCCCGCTGAATCAAAAATGGAGCTGGGACAGGATATTGCGCTCCTGTTTTATTAAGCAGGCCGATGTTTTACAGGGTATCTACTTTTTTGAGGATAAGTACGATATGGATACCATTCGCCGTAAT
>Ga0302312_10002872_pt1 | contig 9871 bp, 1 predicted proteins | sample III_Palsa_N2_1_FD_200529 | JGI IMG/M metagenome (GOLD analysis project Ga0302312, IMG submission 200529) | Peat permafrost microbial communities from Stordalen Mire near Abisko, Sweden - III_Palsa_N2_1 | ecosystem: Environmental > Terrestrial > Soil > Palsa > Peat permafrost | place: Sweden...
CGAATTTATAACCCACAAAAACGTTTGCCGGCTGGCCGTTGATATAGTAATTCAACGGAGCCCGAATGGCATCTATCTCGCCGCCATTTGGTTCTACATCATTACCACCACCAATGTTAATTACCTTGTTACGGTTGAATGATATGTTCGCGCCAAAATTCCACGAGAACTTGCCTTGTAATATCTGCGCGTTTGCCGCTAGCTCAAGGCCTTTGTTATCTATAGTACCATCGTTAACCTCAATTACCGAGAATCCTGATGATAAAGCTATCTGATCCTGACGCAACAGATTGGTAGTATGCTTGTAATAATAATCCGCAGTTAGGGTAAACCGCTGGTTTAAAAAGCCAATGTCGGCACCAATATCTAACTGGCTGGTTGTCTCCCATTTCAAACTGCTGTTACCTAAACCATCAAAAACTTTGGCGTTGATGGTCGACCCGTCATTATAATATGGCGGACCATAACCTGTTTGAAAACCACCGGTAGTATAATATTTATAGCTACCCAATGTAGCCAATGATTGATAAGGCGCTATACCCTGATTACCGGTTACACCATAGCTGGCGCGGAATTTCAACTCTGATATTTGGGTGATGTCTTTCATAAAAGGCTCGTCATTCACTTTCCATCCGAAAGCACCTGACGGGAAGAACGCGAATTTGTTATTAGCGCCGAACACTGACGAACCATCTAAACGACTGGTAAACGTGAACAGGTAACGATTTAGGAAAGAGTAATTTGCCCTGCCGATGGCTGATTCCAACACGGTTTTAGTCAGTCCGTTCGACGTAAACTGGGTGGTTGCAGCGCTTAAATTCTGATCTTGCAACACATCGTTCACGAAACCATGACCTTGCAAATCTGATGTTGTAACGGTATTGGTTTCGTTAGTATAACCCGCGACTATGTTGATATGATGTTTAGTACCGAAATCCCTGTCGTAAGTCAGGTAAGTTTCGTCGATAACGTGGTTGCCATTGTAGTTATTCAAATCAGCATAACCCTGAAACAGGTTACCCGTTGATGTTGCATCGCGCGGCTGGTAGTTATCATTTACCGCGTTGCCGTAAGTATAGCTTATTTGAGATCTAAGGTTTAGGCCTTTAATAATGTTCCAGCTTACATAACCTGTTCCCAAAAAGTCCAGGGTTTTGCTGGTGTTCAATACAGTGTTGGCAACCTGTAGCGGGTTACCGAAGTCATTCGACCCGATATGGAAGTAACTGCCATCCGGGTTATAAGCCGGGAAAATAATACTACGATCGGCAGATAAGCCCTGACCAAAATTGTAAGTTTGAGTAATAATGATGTTTGTACCAACAGTAACATTAGGCTTTACTTTTTCATCAAGATTGATGTGCCCAGTGTATTTGTGGTAGCCGTTCTCAATAGCCAGGCCCTGCTCATTATAGTAGTTGCCAGATATAGAGTAGTGTGTTTTATCATCACCGCCTTCGGCAGATAAGGTATAATCCTGCGAGATAGGTTTACGATAAACCAAATCTACCCAATTGGTATTATAAGGCCATTTTGGTGAACCGGCCTGAATTCCTCTCAATTGATCGATTGAAGGATAGTACGTACCGCCATAAGTTTGACCGATAAAAAGTGGAGCCTGGCCACCGTTAATGTTTGCCTGGTTCTCAATAGCTGCTTCTTCTACCGGGTCTTCCCATAAATCAAGTTTATTAGCAAGGGTTGATAACGTGGTAAGCGTACTGAAAGTGATCTTCGCTTCACCGGTTTTGCCTCTTTTGGTGGTGATTAAAATTACACCGTTTGAACCCCTGGAACCATAGATAGCTGCGGATGACGCGTCTTTCAATACATCAATAGTGGCAATATCATCCGGATTGATTTGTTTTAGGTTGCCTGCATCGCCAAAAGGTAAGCCATCAACTACTACAAGCGGGTTAGCATCCGCATTTAATGATCCTAAACCCCTAATCTGTATGGTTGCCCCCGCACCTGGCTGCCCTGATGAAGTAATTACCTGCACTCCGGGAATTTTACCCTGCAAAAGTTGATCGACAGATGATGCGGGTGTTTTAATCAAGTCGCTGCCTTTTATGGAGCCGACTGATCCTGTTACATCTACCTTCTTCTCGGTACCGTAACCTACTACAACTACTTCGTTCAAATCGCGCGAAGAGTTTTGCATCGTAACGTCGATGTCGTTCTTGCCTGCGCCAACCGGAACTTCGGTGGTTTGCATGCCCACAAATGAAAACACCAATGTAACCGGCCCCATCGGCACACTTATACTGAATTTTCCTTTGCCGTCGGTTGCTGTTTTTGGTGCTGATCCTTTAACGGCAACCAGTACGCCGGGCAAGGTGATGCCCTGCTTATCGGCTACTACGCCTGTAATAACTTTTTGCTGCGCCAGCACAGTATCCGCGCTGAACAAAAAAAGCATTATACAAACACATGTTGTGTAAATCTTTTTCCTCATAATGATTTATAATTTGGTTTATGAGGCAATATTAGTTTGATACCAATTACTGATGGTACACTATGGTATCTTTATAGTACACTATAATATATTGATGTGTAATAGTGTACTTAATAGTCAAAAAGCTATTGATTTGGCATCAGTTTTAATCATCACGAGTGAGTAGAAAAGCAGGTTTACTCAATACACTATCACTTTCATTCAGCAGATACACAACGTGCTGTTGCCACATTTACCATCTATGATATAATGATATTTTAACAGGTTTAGAATGTCAAAATAATATTAATGCTTTAGCACTTAAACCATTAAATTTGATCAGCTAAGCTCTGCGCTTATCGAACCAATTATTCCCGGTCCTGGTTTTTACGCTTAAGGTTAAAATATGAAGTACAGGTACTTTTGTGTGTTCTTGCTATTGATGTTGGCCCATGCCCGGATTGGGTTTACGCAATACAATTACAAGCAACTGGATAACAGCTATGGTTTATCAAACAGTTGTATTAATGATATTTACCAGGATTCCGACAACCTAATCTGGTTTGCTACCTGGGATGGGCTGAATTATTACGACGGCAACAACATACACGTATTTAACTACGAAAAGACAGATCTGAATAAGAATTCCATATCCAGCAACGTAATTTACCAGGTTACGGGTGATAAACAACGGAATATATGGATCGGTACGGTTGAGGGGGTATCAAAGTTTAACAAAAACACCGGTAATTTCAGCAACTACATGTATAGCCATAATAAGGCTATCTCAAATGGCTATACGTTGGCTGTAAATAGCAATAACGAGGTTTATGCCGCCCGGGCAAGCACTTCACAATTATTACATTACGATGCAAGGAAAGATGCTTTTGTAAACGTATCAGTAGCATTGCCTGCCGGGTCGATGATTACAAAGATAATGTTTGATGCGCGGGGAAACCTATGGCTTTTATGTTCCGATGGATATTTGCAGGCCTTTCGCCAAACAGCCAATGGCTTTGTAAAATTAGGTGGTGCATCATCTGCAAATAGTGTAGATAATATATTCAACTGCAACGACCAGCTTTTCTTCAGCACAAAAACGGATGAACTTTACCGGGTGGATAATTCCGGTAAACAAAAAGTACTGGTTTTACCGCACGAGGTACGCGAGATAAGTTATTTTAAAAATCATTACATATTCGCATGGTCATCAAAAGGTATTGGCGAGTACGACAACAATTTTAAAGCGCTGAATGTGCTGCAAAGCACCATCCCGGTGCTGCAAAATGTGAGGGTTACCTCGCTCATGAGCAATAACAATAACCTACTTTGGATAGGTACTGATGGCAACGGTGTAATCAAAGTAAATAACAAGGAAAATTACTTCGGCATTGTTAAGCAGCAGGCCAACGGCGAGGCTTTTCATATCCCGGTACGCGCTTTTTGCGAAATTAATGATGAATTGTGGATAGGCACCAAAGGTAATGGCATCATCACCCTAAAAAATTGGAATAAAAACAATGTGTCGTTCTCGGGTGTAAAATCTTTTCACACCAATATCGAGCTGCTGGATAATTGTGTTTATTCCATCGAAAAAGGTAAGGACGGCTTGGTTTACATTGGCTCGGATGCGCCCGGCGTGACTTTATACAATTTAAAAACGCAAAAATTCATTAAGTGGAGCGATATTAAAGGCACGCAGGCTTACCCCTCTTTTGGTTCGGTTCATTGTATTTTGTATGACAGGGATAGCTCCGTTTGGCTGGGGTTAAATGATGACGGCCTCATCCATTTTAAGCTTTTATCGGATAAGGATGGCAGCGCCCGGATAAAATATCTGCACCAATACACATACAATAATAACAATCCCGATAATGTCAACAGTCCCGGTAACAACGTAATTTACAGCCTGGCCAATGGCAATGACGATCGGTTATGGATTGGTTGCCGTTACGGCGGCCTCAGCCTGTTTAACAAAAAGACCGGTAAGTTTAAAACGCTGAAGGCTTTCTCGTACGATGGAAGTTTATCCAATAACGATATTTTGTCGCTATATCTCGACCAAAAACAACGCCTTTGGGTGGGTACAAGCTTTGGTTTAAATTGGCTTAATGAGCGGGATGCCGTTGCCAGCCCAAACCCACAGTTTAAAAAGCTTTATGTTGATAATGGCCTGCCTAACAATACCATCCATGCGATAAATGAGGATAATACCGGTAATATATGGATCAGCACCAACAAGGGGTTAGCTAAAATAAACCCATCAACCTTAAAGATAGTTCAATACAAAGAATCTGATGGCTTGCAAAGCGATGAGTTTAGCGATAACGCCGTTTGGAAAAACTCCGCAGGTATGTTGTTTTTTGGCGGGATATATGGGTTTAATTACTTTCTGCCAGAGAATATTCATATCAACAATGATCAACCGTGCATACTTTTATCCAACCTGCAATTTGCCGGTAACAACAGTGTTGAACGTGGGTTGATTGTGCTTACCAAAAACGGCGCGGTATCAAACCAACACTTCACCCTGCAACCCAACGAGGATTATTTTGAGCTGAATATTGACCCTATTACCTACACCGATGCCCAAAAATGCCAGTATGCCTATAACCTGGATGGTGACGACAAAGCCTGGCATTACATGGAAAACCATGATAAAATCATTTACAATAAACTCCCTCCGGGCAACTATACACTTCGTATAAAATGGTCAAACGGCGAGGGCGCATGGACGCCCGGTATAGCTGCTTTTACCATAACTGTTAAGCAGTATTTTTGGTTAACGCCACTGGCATTTTTACTATATGCGCTTATTTTGGCCGGAGCTGCTTACATGTACCTGCGTTACAAAAAGAACAAATTTGTAATGAGTCAGGAATTAAAAATGGAGCATTTGCTGCGTGAAAAAGATGAAGAGCTGCATCAGGAACAACTCAACTTTTTTACCAATATAGCCCACGAACTACAAACACCGCTAACCTTAATACTGGGTTCATTAGAGCGCTATCTATTCAAAAATAAACAAGTGGAGGCCAAGCAGCAGGGTGGTAATTTCCTATCTATTATTAAACAGGAGGCATCGCGTCTACATTACCTGGTACAACAATTACTGGAATTTAGAAAAGCAGAAGCCGGCCGCCTCACCAATAACTTTAGCTATATTAATATTTCGGGTTTGTTAGCTAATATCGCCGGGTTGTTTACCGCATTGGTTGATGAAAAACAATTGGACTTTACCTGGCAGATAGAACCTGAAATTGAACTGTGGACCGATAAGGATAAGATAGAAAAGATAGTTTTCAACCTGCTGTCGAATGCTTTTAAATACACGGATAATCATCAATACATTATCCTTTCGGTAAATCAACTTAAAGAAAAAGGCAAGCTAGAGATAGTAGTTGCCAACTCCGGCTGTAAACTAACCGAAGCGGAAACGGGACGGTTGTTTGATAAGTTTTTTGTGATAGATGGCAAGCAGAATAACAAAAGCAGCACAGGTATTGGCCTGGCATTCACCCAGCAGATAGTAAAGCTACTGGATGGCGAAATTACTGTAAAGTGTGAGAATGACTGGATCTCGTTCAATGTGTTACTGCCGCTTGATTTTGTGCCTGAACAAAGCCAGCCGCTGAGTGACTGCGCTGAGAAAACCGACAATGCTTCCTATCTTGTAAGCTCCATGACCACAGGTAAAGAACATATTAGCCTGTTACCTATAGCGGATAATAACAAAAAGTCGCTGATTAAGAGTTTTGAGCAGGAGAATAAGAAATCGATATTAATTGTGGAGGACGACCAGCTGATCCGCTACCTACTGAAAGATATTTTGCAGGAAACGTACATCCTTTACGAAGCAGGAACTGGAATAGAGGCATTGGAAGTGATAAAACGTTCGTCGCCTGATTTGATCATCAGCGATATTATGATGCCCGATATGGATGGTTTGGAATTATGTAATATCATTAAAAACACCACGGAAACCTGCCATATTCCATTTGTGATATTAACAGCCCGCACAGCGGTGGAACAAAAAACCGAAGGTTACAACAGCGGTGCTGATGCCTATATACCTAAACCTTTTCAAACTGAACATTTATTGGTGCGTGTACACAAACTGTTGGAGTACCGCGATAAAATGCACAAGATTTTCAGTGCCGATAACAACCTCATAACCGCAGGTGCTAACCATGACCTGGATGAAAACGATAAAAGCTTCATCAAAAAAGTGACCCGTGTGATTGAGGAAAACATGGAAAATGATCTGGACGGTGAGTTTTTAGAGAAGGCTTTGAGCATGAGCAAAATTCAGCTCTACCGAAAGATCAAAACGTTTTCGGATATGACACCTACTGAACTCATCAGGCATATACGTTTGCAAAAAGCATCAGCACTGCTAAAAAGTACAGATCTTACTGTGTCGGAGATATTTTACCGTACTGGCTTTAATAACAAAACATACTTCTTTCGGGAGTTTAAAAAAATGTTCAATACCTCACCAAACGACTACCGGCACTTCCACCGCCTGCCCGATTACAACAAAAACTAAGTAATAATCAGCACTTCAGGCCCCGGTGTACTCAATTGATGGTATTGTGTACTGCTTCATTTTTGGTTTAAATTATAATTGTAGCTATTAAACCTACAATAAACCATTAATTCTGATTCAATGCTATTATATTGCTCTTGTTACCGCAGGTCGACTTTTCTTATAACGGTTATTTTTATCTTGTCATGCGGGCTTAATGCAATGGCGCAATCCCAATTAAATTACGGTTTAAGCAAGCCTCAGGATGCAAGCACCTTACCACATTCGCGTGCTGTTTATGTAAAGCCGCTATTAAAGGCTAAGGTCAACACCAAAACCATATTGGTTCCTTTACCCGATGGTGAATTCAATATCATCAACGGCTGGGAATTAGCTGCGGGGCCGGGCATCAAAACAAACGGGCAAATTTTATCTAAACCAAATTATAACACCAAAACATGGTACAATGCCGTGGTACCGGGCACTGTACTAACCTCGTTGGTTAAACAAGGCGTTTATCCTGATCCTTACTTTGGGCTTAATAACCTACATATACCTGATTCATTATGTAGGGAGGATTGGTGGTACCGAACCTTATTCACCATATCTACAAATCATCAAAACGAAAGTGCTTTTTTAAACTTTGAAGGGATAAACTACGCGGCGGAGATATGGATGAACGGTAAAATGATAGGCACCATTAAAGGGGCATTTAAGCGGGGTGTTTTTAATGTTTCTGGCGATATTAATAAAAATGGCATCAATGTGCTGGCTGTGCATATTATCCCACCGCCTGATCCGGGGATACCGCAGGAGGAATCGCCGTCAGCCGGAAACGGCCCAAATGGCGGTCAGCTATGTCTGGATGGCCCTACTTTTATTGCTACCGAGGGTTGGGATTGGATTCCTGGCATCCGCGACAGGGATATGGGCATATGGCAAAATGTAACCTTAAAATTCACCAAATCGGTTACGATTAGCGATACCCGTATTGTAACCCGCCTGCCCCTACCCGATACCACCAGCGCCACTGTTTATATCGAAACCAATGTCCACAACACATCGGCACAAAAGCAAAATATGATTTTAAAGGCTGAATTTGGAGATGTCAAAGTTCAGCAGGTGGTTGAACTCGACCCAAATGAAAGCAAAATGATACGCTTTAATCCTGCTGATTTTAAAGCTTTAAATATAAGTCACCCCAAACTGTGGTGGCCAAATGGTTACGGTAATCCAACCTTATACCGACTAAAACTGACGGCAACTACCGCAAACGGCAAATTAGCCGATCAGCAAACCACCCTGTTCGGTATACGTGAGTTAAGTTATGAGATGACAGTGGACATGCCCGGTAATTCACAAAAAAGAGTGGAATATCAACCAGCATCTGATCTTAAAAATAAACCATCTCTTTTTGATAACCTTGATAGATCAAGAACCCAAAATGATGTAGCTATTGCCCGGTTAAAACCCGATGCTGATACTACGACACTAAAGCCTTGCGACGATACACAGACAGCGCCATACCTTGTTATAAAAGTTAATGGCAGGCGTATTTATTGCAAGGGAGGCAACTGGGGGATGGACGATGGCATGAAAAATGTATCGCGTCAGCACCTGGAACCCTATTTTAAATTACACCGGGATGCTCATTTTAACATGATCCGTAACTGGACGGGCGAGAACACCGAGCAAACTTTTTACGACCTCTGCGACGAATATGGCATGCTGGTATGGAATGACTTTTGGTTATCTACTCAAGGATATAATCTCGATGTCAAGGATGATTCCTTATTCCTGAACAACGCTGAAGATGTGATCAAGCGGTTTCGTAATCATCCGTCGATAGCTATATGGTGCCCGAGGAACGAGGGATATGCACCGGAAGCCATTGAGCATAAACTGGCTGATATGGTTGCCCGGTATGACGGCACCCGGTATTATCAGCCCAACTCACGCTTTATGAACCTGCGCACCAGTGGGCCGTGGAATTATTTTATCAACCCGGGTGACTATGAAAAGATCGCCAGCGGGTTTAGTACCGAATTAGGTAGCCCATCGGTGCCGACGGCACCAAGTATGAAAAAAATGATGGCTAAGCAAGACCTTTGGCCTATCAGCGATGTTTGGTATTATCATGACTGGCACGACGGGCAAAAGAATTATGTAGCGGCGATGGATTCGCTATATGGTAAAGCAGCTAGCCTTGATGATTTTTGCAAAAAAGCTCAAATGCTAAACTACGACAGCTATCGCGCCATGTTTGAGGGTTGGGAAAGTAAACTATGGAATAATACCACGGGCCTGTTACTATGGATGAGCCACCCCGCATGGCCAAGTACCGACTGGCAAACTTATTCGTGGGATTATGAAACTTTCGGTTCCTATTTCGGCTCCATGAAAGCTTGCGAACCGGTACATGTACAGATGAGTTTGAACGACGGGCAGATCAGCGTGATAAATACGTCGCTTAAAAACATCACATCGGGCAAATTACTGCTGCAAGTATATGATTTGAGTGGCAAATTAGCTTATTCGACTATGGTGGATACGAATGTAGATGCTAACATTGCTATTAAATTAATCAAAGCTCAATTTCCCACTACACTTTCGGGCGTTTACCTGGTTAGGCTTAAGTTGATGGATGTTGATAATCGCCTCCTATCTCAAAATGACTATTGGAAAACATTCGGCAACACAAAAAACTTTTTAGCATTCAATACTTTGCCTAAGGCGAAAATAACCATCAAAAAGCTAGCCGGCAATCAATATAGCATAACCAATAATGCTAAAACTATGGCAATTGCTGTTAAACTTAATATGGTTGATACATCAACCCAACAAATTATTTTACCAGCATATTTTTCTAATGGCTATTTCAATCTTTTACCCGGTGAAAGTATTTT